>Ga0308406_1000387_pt1 | contig 20822 bp, 18 predicted proteins | sample HotsprSampleMSe1_FD_203474 | JGI IMG/M metagenome (GOLD analysis project Ga0308406, IMG submission 203474) | Hot spring phototrophic mat microbial communities from Mushroom Spring, Yellowstone National Park, Wyoming, United States - 20060911_MSe1 ...
ACAATCTGCCCGTGACTAAGAAAGATTGCCCGCTGGCACATCGTCTCCACCCGTCCGATGTCATGGGTAACCAGCAAGATGGTCGTGCCTTGGGCTTGAAAACTCTGAATGCGCTCGAAAGATCGGGTCTGAAACTCGGTATCTCCAACGCTCAAGATTTCGTCAACGATTAAAATCTCCGGGCGTTCATCGGTTGCTACGGCAAACCCTAACCGCGCCACCATGCCGGAGGAATAGGTGCGCAAGGGTGCATCGATAAAATCCTGTAAGCCGGCAAACTCAACAATGCGGTCAACTCGCTTTTCCATCTCGCGTTTGGAATACCCCAAAATTGCCCCATTGAGAAAGATATTCTCGCGCCCGGTCAGTTCAAAATCAAAACCTGCGCCCAGTTCCAGCAAAGGCGCAACTTTCCCCACGACGCGCACCCGCCCTTTGGTCGGCCTCAGCACGCGAGAGACCACTTTTAATAAAGTGCTTTTTCCTGCCCCGTTGGGACCAATAATGCCAAAAACCTCTCCCGAATAGACCGCTAAGTTGATATGTTGCAATGCCCAAAAGGTCTGATGCCTGATCTGACCTCGTAAAGCACGGATGACGTATTCTTTGAGGGTGGGAATCTTTTCGCTAGGTAAGCGATAGCGAACCCCAACGTCTTCCAGTAGAATCACTGGCGATTTTTCCTGATGGATGGATTCCATGTCAGATGCGGTAGGCAAATTCATCCACCTTGCGGGTAAAGATGACCCATCCAGCGATGAGCGTAACCAGCCCCAAGGTAAATGCCAATCCCCATAAGGTCAGGGATGGCATTGTCCCTTCATAGATCAACGAACGAAAGATTTGCAACAAATGCACCAGAGGATTGAGCCGAAATAGAGGCAAAAAGCGCTCGGGCAAGATGCTGAGCGGATAAATAATCGGAGTTAAATAAAACCAGACCGATAATAACACATTGAAGATGTAAACCATATCCACAAAGAACACCGCTACGGTTGAAAGCAGCAATCCAAAGCCGAGGGTGAACATGCCCAGGATGATAATCGCCAGCGGCAAAGCAAGCAAGTTCACCGTAAAGGGATGCCGTAAAATGAGCATGACCACGCCGAGGGGAATAAGCGCCAGCAGGTAGTTAATCAAACCGTTCCCGACCACGGCAACGGCAAAAATAGTGCGCGGAATGTAGATGCGTTTGAGCAAATTGCTGCCCCACACTAGAGTTTCCATGGCATCATTGGCGGATTGGGCAAAAAAATTCCAGAACAGCAAGCCACTCAGGATATATATGGCGTAATTCGGCACATTGAAGCGGAAAATTTGCGAGAAAGCGATGGTCAGCACCAGCGTATTCAATAGTGGATTGAGCAAGGTCCACACTACCCCCAGTACCGAACGCTTGTAGCGCGTTTTGATCCGATTGACAACCAGCAGTTGCAGCAAATCGCGATAGCGCCAGAGCTCACTGAGCTCATTAATCGCCGGGTCACGCAACGTTGCCGTGTCATACACCCAGCTATTAGAGGTTGATTGAGAGATCTTGGGTAAGTTCAGCATCTTGGGTTCCAGGTCTCTATTTTAACCGCAGAACCGGGATTATCCACATGGAATCGCACATCTCCTATCTATCCTCTCTAGCCGGTTCCTCTCGTTTCTCATACATATTCCAGATTGGGGTCTTCGAGGATCGTGGCTGAAAGGCTGCCCAGAAAAGGTACTGGGGGTAAGCCGTGCCACTCGCGCAGCAGGTGGTAGGTCGGCGAGGTCAGCAAGCGACAGGCGTCGATGGCTTCGCGCCATTCGGGCTTGCGGAGTTCTCTCACCACCTCTACGTCGGGTAGCAAACCGAAATCCCAGGCGCTACACAGGCGGGCAAGAAAATCGATGCGCTCTTCCAGAGAATCCAGGGTTTCCGGAATTTCCTCATCGGGATATAAAGCGCCATCAATCTCAATCATCGCCTAAAAACTCCTCTCGATACCACTGACGGACTTGAGCAGCCTGCTGGCGTTGATCGGGGTCAGAAATTGATTCCAGTGGTCGGCTAAGTTCGATGCGAGCTAGGTGAGTCCGAAGGGCTAATTTTGCCCGATCGATATCTGCATTCGCCTTTGCCAATTGCTGTCGGGTTTGCCAAAGCTCCCAACATTGCTGGGTGTTGGTAATGCCTTGACGGCAAAGCTGGTAAATGTCCCGAAAATCGCGCGGCGCTCCTCTTTCCACGAGAGCGACCATTTTGCTGGCAATCAGTTCGGTGAGCGAGTCGAGTCGTGCTCCGCTTGGCCAGGGAGCAACAATCGGGTCAGCAAGCTGGGCTGAGCGCTTTGCAATTTGAAAACTAAAAATCACCTTATCTTCCTGGAGTAACTCAACGCTGACCACATCGCCCCACTCCCGCAGGCGTGTGCTGCCAAAGGCCGTTAGGGCTTGTTGCAGGGTGCGAATAACTTCCCGACGTTGCTCTTGGGTTAGCGGTTCAATCCACCAGGCGTCAACGTCATGCGTTGAACGATACTCAAAGAAGTACGATAATCCAAATGCCCCTCCAATGGAGAGAAATTGCCCTAATCCCTGCTGAGCTAGCGATTCAAGACAGGCCTTCGCATAAGGCGACATCTGGGTTGGAATTTTTGGGAGCATACAGAGAATTATACTTTGTTTCGCCCCCTAAGCCGACATGGCAAGGCGCAGGGCTTGATCCCAACCGGGTAAACGCAGCCCGAAGGTGCGATAAAACCGCTCGCAGTTCAAGGCCGAAAAAAGCGGTCGTTGGGCAGGGGTGGGAAAATCAGCCGACTTCGCCGGCAGGATTTGACGGGTCAGGCGAGACTCAGGTTCAGGATCGTTCTCCAGGATAGCCAGTGCCCACTCATAACGGCTGCAGAAGCCGTCGCCCGCCAAGTGATAGAGCCCTTTTCGCTCGGCAAGCCAGTCTGTTCGCTCTAGGGGATGACGGGCAAGCAGAAGAGCTGTAATCTCCGCCAACAGGCGCGCCCAGGTGGGATTACTGACCTGATCCTCCACTACCCGCAGCGTCTCTTGCTGACGCGACCAGTGCAAAACTTTGCGTACAAAGCTCTCACCACGCAGGCTATACACCCAGGCTGTGCGGAAGATCAAATATTTACCATCCACTTGCTGAATGGCTTGTTCTCCCATCCATTTGCTGTAGCCGTATTGATTGAGCGGATGGGGTTGATCCTCTTCCGAATAAGGACTGCCCTTCGTGCCGTCAAAGACATAATCGGTCGAATAGTGGATCAGCACGCAATCCAAGTTAGCGCACTCCTCTGCCATCACGCCAGGTGCGATGGCGTTGATCTGCATGGCAAGCTCGACTTCGCTTTCGGCCCGGTCTACGGCGGTGTAAGCCGTGGCATTGACCAAAACCGTCGGTTTGACTTCCCGGATGAGGGGGCGAATAGAGTCGGGGTGGCTAAGGTCAATTTCGGGATAATCAAACGCCAGAACCTTGCCCAACGGTTGCAAACAGCGCTGCAATTCCCAACCCAACTGCCCCTGTTTACCCAATAAGAGGATACCTGGTTGTTGCCCGGTAGGATTGTTCATAAGCGATATCTTTCACTGTCTAACCTGTCTGGGGGGTCAAGCAAAAGCTCATGATTTCTCAGTTCCTTTTTTCCGGCAAACTTTCCCTGGCTAAGCGTTCTAGGTATTCGCCATAGGAATTGTTAATTTTCTTTGCCAGGGCAAGCAGTTGGGTTTTGTCAATATATCCCATGCGAAAAGCGATCTCTTCGGGGCAAGAGATCATCATCCCCTGGCGTTCTTCGATCGTTTGGACGAAATTGGCGGCTTGCAAAAGCGATTCATGGGTGCCGGCATCTAACCAGGCAACCCCCCGCCCCAAGATCTCCACGCGGAGTTGACCTTTTTCTAAATATAAACGGTTCAGATCGGTGATTTCGAGTTCACCGCGCGGGGAAGGCTTGAGCGACCTTGCCAGCTCATAGACCTGTTGATCATAAAAATACATCCCTGGCACGGCAAAAGAAGAACGAGGCTGAACAGGCTTTTCCTCAATACTCAACGCCCGCCCATGCTCATCGAACTCCACCACCCCATAGCGTTGGGGGTCACGCACCGCGTAGGCAAACACCAGAGCGCCTTCACTGAGCGAAGCTGCCTGACGGAGCTGCTTGGGCAACCCATGCCCAAAAAAAATGTTATCGCCCAAGATCATGCACACCGGCGATCCCCAATAGAACTCTGGTTTGAGCAGAAAAGCCTCTGCCAGTCCGCCGGGTCTTTTCTGCTCTACATATTCAAAGCATAGACCCCACTGTTCGCCACTACCGAGCAGGTTTTCAAACAGCGGTAAGGCTTCAGGGGTGCTGATCACCAAAATCTCGCGAATCCCGGCCAGCATGAGCATCGAGAGCGGGTAATAAATCATCGGCTTGTTATAGACCGGCAGCAGTTGTTTGGAAACACTCACCGTTAAGGGAAAGAGGCGGGTGCCTTTCCCCCCTGCTAAGATGATGCCTTTCATAGCTTTTCTCCTCTTTGAGCGTAATTTTGCTCCATCCAGGCTTTAAAATCGCCGCGTTGGCGGATGGCGTTCACCCAGTCTTTGTGCTCTAAATACCATTGCACCGTAGCCAGCAACCCTTCTGCCAGGGTGTGCCTGGGCTGCCAGCCCAAATGGGTTGAAATTTTAGTGATATCCATGGCATATCTCCGATCGTGTCCCGGACGGTCGGTGACGAAGCGGATCAACCGGCGATGGGGCTTGTAAGGCGATTCGGGAACCACCTCGTCGAGCATCTCGCAGATGCTTTGCACAATTTCCAGATTGGTGGGTTGGTTGCCGCCGCCGATATTATAACTTTCTCCCAACGGCGCCTGGCGCAGAACCCGCAAGATGGCTTCGCAGTGATCCTCGACATAGAGCCAATCTCTCACCTGCTTTCCATCTCCATAAACTGGAAGCGGTTTTCCCTCCAGGGCATTGAGAATCATCAGCGGAATCAGCTTCTCGGGGAATTGATACGGCCCATAATTGTTACTGCAATTGGTTAGGGTGTAAGGTAAGCGGTAAGTATGCCCATAAGCCCTCACCAGATGATCGCTGGCTGCTTTGGAGGCTGCGTAAGGCGAATTCGGAGCATAAGGGGTATCCTCGCGAAAAGGAGGATCGGTGGGAGTCAAAGAACCAAACACCTCATCGGTGGAAATGTGATGAAAGCGGACGTCGGAAGCCGGTGGAGAGCGATCCAGCCAGCTTCTTTTCGCCGCTTCTAAAAGGTTAAACGTGCCAAAAACGTTGGTTTGAATAAACGTATCCGGCTCAAAGATCGAACGATCGACATGCGATTCGGCAGCAAAATGAACAACAGTGTCGATAGCGTACTCCCGAAAGACTCTTTCAACCCGTTCTCGATCGCATATGTTGCCGTGAATAAAGATGTGTCGTTCTGGGTCGGGCAGGTGGCGCAGATTATGCCATATTTTCGAAGATTGGTCAACGATTCGACTATAATAATATTATGAAACCCTTACCCGACTCCCCGCTCTCCCTTTGGCTAGATACGTACGGTGAATATCAGCCCCAACCCTCCCTGGAGGGGGAAACCGTTGTGGATGTGGCCGTCATTGGCGGCGGCTTCACCGGGGTGATGACTGCTTATGAACTCAAGCGCGCTGAGCCTTCCCTGCGGGTGGCGCTGTTGGAGGCAAAAACGATTGGTTATGGCGCCAGCGGCCGAAACGGCTCGTTTGCCATGACGGTGGTGGGACTGGGCTTCGGCGTAGCCCCCCTGATGATGGGAACAGAACGCTTCAAAGCCGCTCACCGCTACATGATGCGCGCGGTCGATGAACTGGATGCTTTTATCCAGCGCGAGCAAATCGCCTGCGACCGCATTCGGCCGGGCTTTTTACGCGTTGCCACCACGCCAGCGTATGTCAAACGCCTGCAAGAGGATGTCGAACGGATGAATCGCTTTGGATTTGACGATATCTACTGGCTCGATCGGGCACAAACCTGTCAACGCGTCAACTCACCGCGTTACTTAGGCGCATTGTGGGAGCCGCGCCTGGTTTTAATTAACCCCGCCAAACTGGTGCGCGCCGAGCGTAATCTAGCCTTACAAGCGGGGGTTGAGGTCTATGAAAACACCCCCGTCCTTGAAATCCGCACCCATCCCAAGTTTCAACTCACTACCCCCCAGGGCTACCTGCGCTGCGAAAAGCTCGTCTTTGCCACCAACGCCTATACCCATCACTTTCCGCTCCTGCGTCGCAAACAAATTCCAGCCTTCACTTACATGGTAGCAACCGAGCCGTTGCGTGATCAACAACTTGAACCCATTGGCTGGATGGGACGCGAAGGGATTGAAGATGCCCGCAACCTGATCCATTACTATCGCCTGACTCCTGACCAGCGGCTGGTGATGGGCGGTGGTCCGGTAGGCTTAACCTTTGCCAACGATCTAAATGCCGACCGCAACGAAGCTGCCTGGCGGCATCTGGAAGAGCATATCCAGTTCCTCTTCCCCTCGCTGCAAGGCGTGCGGTTAACTCATCGTTGGGGAGGACCTTTCTCGGTCACCGTTGATCTAGCCCCGGCCATGGGCTATATAGGAGATCAACGGGCAGTTTATAGCGTAGGATGTATCGGACACGGCGTCTCCGCCAGCCATCTCAACGCCCAAACCCTGCGCGACATGCTCCTCGAGCGCAAAACCGAATTAACCGAAAGCCCCTTCGTGCGCCGTTGGGTCATCCCCTGGCCGCCAGAACCGCTGCGCAGCCTGGTCGCTTACAGTTTACGCGGTTATCTCCAACTCGAAGATTGGTTTTTCGAGCGCGAGCTTTATCGCCAATCCTGACTCGCATGTAATTCCCTGCCATAGGCGCTACCTGTAAGGACAGACCGTCTCGAAGTTTTCACGAATGCACGAATAGCGCTGTCATTCGTTTACTCGAGGTCCATTCGTGGACGGTTCTCTCAGCAAACCATCAACACGACTTGTAATGGCAGGTTGTTAACTCTAATCTAATTACCAAAAGGGCAAAGAATCAGGTGGGATCGACAGCAACGGCACGCCCGTTCTCTGAAAGGTAAGGAGACGCCTAGTTTGTAAAATCCGCAAGTCACAAAATGGGAGACGGATCAGACGGATAAGCACAGATGATGCATCCGTGTCAAACCGTTGCATCGGTTTTAATCCGTGGGGCACTTCGGGACAAGGATGAAACAATTATTTTAAAAAAATCTACATTGCGATCTCTTGACTTTTATAGATGTTTTGGATATTATTTATCTTGTAATCCCAACCTTTCAGCCACCTCAACCTCATATACCGTATTTCTCCCCGCCTGCTTGAGGAAGGCGTTGCTGCAAGGCTATCCCCTTCTTCAAGGAGGTGTGATGTCATCTATCTCTTCCCTTCCCTTCTTCTGGCTGGCCGCCCTGACCGGTTCACTCCTACCCCTACGCCCACCCGCGCCGAAGGTTACCGGCCGTGCCACCTCACCGGATAACCCGTTCGCAAAATAAAAGGGCAGCGCACTTGCGACGGCGCTGCTCCCAGCCTCTTTAACGCATCCTTCACCCGCCATTTCAATAACCACTCTTTTTTACTAAAGAAAGGACAAACAAATGAAACCCCAACTTCTCTTCACCCTAAGACTCGGCTTTGTCCTCGCCCTCCTGCTCCTCGCCACCGCAGGCCTCGGGCAGGCTCAGGAACTCCAGCCTGAGGGTCTCCTCGCCCCACAAGCTGCGCTGGGCAGCGCCTTCACCTATCAAGGGCAACTCAAGAAAAATGGCAGCCCCATCAACGACACCTGCGATTTCCAGTTTTCTCTCTACGACGCCAGCAGCGGCGGGACGCAAATCACCAGCACCCAGACCGTAACGGGGGTTAGCGTGAGCAATGGGCTGTTCACCACCCTGATCGATTTTGGCAATGGAGCGTTCAACGGTGATGCCCGCTGGCTAGAGATCGCAGTCAAGTGCGCCGGGGATGCGAATTTTGTGCCCCTCTCTCAGCGTCAGCCGCTGACCGCGGTGCCCTACGCCCTCTTCAGCAAAGCGGCTGCGTGGAGTGGGCTGAGCGGCGTGCCAGCCGGGTTCGCCGATGGAGTGGACAACGACACTACCTATACCGCTGGCATCGGCCTCACCCTGATCGGCGGTCAGTTCGGTCTGGATGTCCCGTACAGCCTGCCTCAATCCTGCGCCAATGGTCAACTGCCCAAATGGAACGGCTCGGCCTGGGCTTGCGCTAACGACAACGACACCACGACTTTCTGGTCGCTTAGCGGCAACGCCGCCACCACGCCCGGCACGAACTTCCTGGGTACTACCGATAACCAGGCATTGGAATTCAAGGTCAACAATTTCCGCGTCCTGCGCCTAGAGCCCAACGCCGCCAGCCCGAACATCATCGGCGGCTTCAGCGGCAACAGCGTGACGGCCGGTGTTTATGGCGCCACCATCGGCGGCGGGGGCGAGAGCACCGGTACCAACCGGGTGACGGACGACTATGGCACGGTAGGAGGCGGGTTTAACAACCAGGCCGGCAATGGGAGTGGGTCAACCTCCGACAGAAACCACGCCACCGTCGGCGGGGGCATCAACAACACCGCCAGCGGTTATTCCGCCACCGTCGGCGGGGGCTGGAGCAACACCGCCAGCAACTTCGCCGCCACCGTCGGCGGGGGCTACAACAACACCGCCAGCGGTTATTCCGCTACCGTCGGCGGGGGCTACAACAACACCGCCAGCGACTCCATCGCCACTGTCGGCGGGGGCATCAACAACACCGCCAGCGGCTCCTACGCCACCGTCGGCGGGGGTAGAGACAACACCGCTGCCGGGAATTACAGCTTCGTCGTTGGGCGCCGCGCCAAAAACAATGACACAAATCACAAAGGCGTCTTCCTCTTTGCCGATTCGACCGACGCCGACTTCAATTCCACCCTGGCAAATGAATTCGCCGCCCGTGCCAACGGCGGCTTTCGCTTCGTGAGCAGCAGTGGCACCTGCACCACGACCGGCGGTGGCTGGAGCTGCACCAGTGATCGCAATGCCAAAACCAACTTCGCAATGGTAGACGCTCGCCAAGTTCTTTTGAAAGTGAGCGGGCTGCCCATTCAGACCTGGAGCTTTAAGGACAACACGGCAATCCGCCACATGGGGCCGATGGCGCAGGATTTCTACGCCGCCTTTGGGCTGGGGCAGGACGACAAGACCATCAGCACCATCGACCTGGACGGCGTGGCGCTGGCTTCCATCCAGGGGCTCTATCACCTACTGCAGGAAAAAGACGCCGAAATCGCAGTACTGGAGAAGCAGGTCGCTACGCTGCAATCCCGCAACGCCGCTCAGCAGGCGCAAATTGACGACCTCGAAGCCCGCCTGGCAGCCCTGGAGAAACGGCTCGGCGGCACGCCCTCCCAGGCAAGCGCTCTGCCTCTCTACGGCTCAGCCCTGGGCGGTCTGCTCCTGCTCGGCCTGCTCGGCTACCGCCGCCGAAAGGGAGGTGCATTATGAAACGCGCTCGTTTTCCGCGCTTCCCTTCCCTGCTCCTGCTCCTGATGGCGCTGCTCTTCTGGCTCTCCTCCAACGCTCAGGCACAAAGCGGCGGCGGCTATGACCTCTCCTGGAGCACCATAGACGGCGGCGGCGCCACCTTCAGCAGCGGTGGTTCCTACTCCCTGGGCGGCACAATCGGCCAGGCAGATGCCGAAGCAATGCTCTCAGGCGGCAGTTATACGTTATCCGGCGGCTTCTGGGGCAGTGGCTTGATCCCTTACGGCCTCTATCTGCCCCTGGTGCTGCGCAACCCCTGACCCGCTCCCGTCCCGCTCGCTTGGCCCGCCAAAGTAGGACAAATTTGAAATTTGTCCTACTTTGGCAAAATTGTTTCCAACTGGGGGTGGCAAACGTTTTCGGCAGCTCAATAAAGTCGCTCGCCGTGGCAAGGCTTTGGCAATACGTCTCGGCGTCCTGACGCAGGGAACATTCTTTTTGATTGAATGAGTTCTCTTGACAGAGGTACATTTCGTCTGATAGGATAGGCTAAGTCCTTAAGAATGAAAACAACCAACTATTTCAGAACCAGCGTCATGGCTCGCCGCCCTGACATCAAAATGGAATGGATCAAGTACGTACTGAATCATCCTGTCCGCACAGTCATTCAAAGCAATGGACGCATTCGCCATTGGGCGCTGATCACAGAAGTTGGAAAATACTTGCGGGTTGTTACCGAATCAGATGGTGAGACGGTACACAATGCATTTTTTGACCGTCGTTTCAAACCTTATAAGGAGAAAGAGGATGTTGTTTGAATATCATCCTGATAGCGATATGCTTTATATCAAGCTGGCTGAAGGGGTAAGCACCGAATCGGAAGAAATTGCGCCGGGGGTTGTGCTGGATTTTGACGCCAATAACCGTGTCCTTGGCATTGAGATTGAAGACGCCAGCAAGTTGATTGACCTGACCCATCTGGAATTGCGCTCCTTACCGCTGTCAGACTTGATTCTACGCGCGAGAGTTCCCCTCTCAGAGTAGGACAAATTAGAAAATTGTCCTACTTAACGTAAATACTTCTGCAAAATTGTTTCCAGTTCCGGGGTGGCGAACGTTTTCAACAGCTCGACAAAGTCGCTCGCCGTGGCAAGGCGATGGCGATACGTCTCGGCGTACTGACGCAGGAAGGCAAAGAAAGCCTCATCCCCCAGGCTCTGGCGAACCTCTTCCAGAAATTTTGCCCCGTTCAGATAGACCGCATTTCGGTAAGCTTCATAGGCGTTCGGGAAGGCGGTATAGTCATAAATGCTGCCGTTGATCCAGCCGCTCGGCTGATAGAAGTCGATGCGATAAGTCCACCACCAGGGCAACGCTTCGGGGGCAACCTGTTCGTAATAAATCTTCTCGCTATAGGTGCACAAGGCTTCGTCCAGCCAGGGGTCGAGAGCCTGGTCATTGCCCACCAGCGCATACCACCACTGGTGAGCCGTCTCATGGGCGGCAATGGCTACCAGATATTCGGTGGGTGTCCCCTGATAGAGGTTATAAAAGCCCTTGCTCAGGAAAACCAAACCGTCGTACTCCATCCCGTCTAAGAAGTCAGCCTCGACCACGCTCAGCGTTGGATGAGGATAGTCACCGAAGAGGCGCTGATAGAGCTCCAGGGCTTGAGCGGTTGTCTGCAAAGCTGCTTGGCCGGCCGTGTCATGGGCTGGGAAGGCGTAGCTGTAGATTGTAGTATCTCCGACCTGCGCAGCGGTCACCGTGTACAGATGGCTGACCGACCAGGCAAAGGAACGCCCTTTGGAAAGTGAAAAAAGAAAAGCGCCGTTTTCGGCACGGGCCGGCGCGCTGGCGGCCAGGGTTAGCTCGCCAGGCGAGGCCGGGCCAAGCGGTTGGGCGGCGGCGGTCGTGCGCACATTCAGCCCATCTTTGATGCGGATAACCACCTCGTAGTCGGCCACCTCCGAAACCAGATGTTCGCCGAAGTAGCCCGGCTGGTGCGCCAGCCAGCCAATTTCCTCTCGATAGGGGGGAATGAAGGGATACCAATCCACCAGGTTCGTTTGCTGGGTCGTCCAACCAAAGGGCACCGGGCGGGTAGCCGGGTTGGGTTGCGGTGAAGGCAGGTTCAGCTCATAGGCGATAACAATCTCCAGGCTCTCGCCGGGCAGCAGGGCGGTTGCCAGAGGCAGGCGCAGTTGGTTGATCTCCTGCCAGAGAACCTTCTCTTTCGTCTCCGTCCCGGCTACCAGCAGACTGTTCAGGCGAAAGGTGCCCACATAACGATTGGGCTCAATGACCAGCGCCAGCTCGCTCAGAGGCTGAGCCGAAGAGTTGAAATAAGTAATGCGCTGATTGACCCGCAGGAAGTGCCGGCCATAATCCAGCTCAGCCTCGAGAACATATTGGGGGATAACCTTTGCTGTCGCTGTCGGCGCAGGCTGCGGGGTAACTGTGGCAGGCTGACTCATCGTTGGCTCGGTGATCGTTGGAATGGCTGGAGAGGCCGAAACCGCAGCTTGCGGGGAGAGGGATGGCGAGGTAGCCGGAGAGGGAAGGCAGCCTCCAGCCAGCAACAGGTTGCTGAAGACCAGGAAAACAACCGTGAGCGAAAACCAGCGGGCAAAGCAGTTTTGCATCCCTGACCCTGCGTTCCGCTGTTTGCCGCTCACAACTTTTCTCGCAGGCGGTACAATTGCTCGCCAGCCTGATGCAACGTTTCGAGTCTTTTGGCGAAGTTCAGCCGGATCAAGTGGTGGATTGGCTCGGCAAAGAAACTGGAACCCGGCACGGCGGCTACCCCAATTTCTTTTGCCAGCCAGCGACAAAACGCCCAATCATCCTCAAAGCCAAATGGGGAAATATCCGCCAGCACAAAGTAGCTACCCTGAGGGGGAATATAACCGATGCCACTCTGCTCCAGGTAACCGAGAAAGATATCGCGCATTTCGCTATACTGGCGGGTGAGGTTTTGATAATATTCATCGGGAAAATTCAGCGCCGTGATTGCCGCCCGTTGTAACGGCGCCGCGGCGCCCAGGGTAACGTAATCGTGCAGGGTGCGAATTTTAGCGGTGATTTCAGCCCCGGCGATGATCGTCCCTAACCGCCAGCCAGTAATGGCATAGGTCTTGGAAAGCGAGCTACAGGTAATGGTGCGCTCGAACATACCCGGCAAAGCTGCCGCATAGACATGCCGATAGGGAGGAAAGACAATATGTTCATAGACCTCATCGGTGATAAGATAAGCGTCAAATTCCTGCATCAGCTCCCCGATAAAGCGTAGTTCTTCTTCGCTAAACACCTTGCCGCTGGGGTTGGAGGGATTACAGACAATCATCGCTTTCGCGCCGCGCTCAAATTCACGCCGTAACGCTTGCCGATCGATCTCAAATTCGGGTGGCGCCAGGCTGACGTAGACCGGTTGGGCGTCGAGCAGGTGCAAATCCACAGCATAGTTCTCATAAAAGGGCGAGAAAATCAACACCCGGTCGCCGGGGTCGCAGAGGGCCGCCAGGACGAGGAACATGGCTTCAGTGCCGCCGACCGTCACGGTCACTTCTTCGTCGCCATCTATTTCCAGGCCGCTAAAGCGCGTGAACTTGGCGGCGATGGCGCGGCGCAGGGTAGTAACGCCAGCCGTTGTGGCATATTGGTTGTAGCCGCCGCGCAGCGCCTCAACTGCGGCTTCGATCAGCGCTTCGGGCGGGTCAAAATCCGGGAAGCCTGAGGCGAGGTTGATGGCTTTGGTCAGGCGAGCGAGGTCATTCATCTCGCTGATGGCCGATTCGGGAATTTTGGAAAGGCGGGATGAGAAAGATTTCATTGCAAGACTCCTTTAGACATTCAGCATTTCCTGGCGAACTTGTTGATAGAGCGTCTCAGCCTTCAACTCGCTGAGGGTATAACAGGGCGAACGCAAATGCTCAGCTAAGGCTTGCGCCAGACCCTGGTCAAAGGCAGCATGTTCCATATTGATGACCACACAGCGAATTTTATCTTCAGCGATCTGATCGGCGATCAAATGCGCTTCTTCCTGCGGAGGCAAGGCACCCATCGAGACATTGCCGGCGCCATCGGTGAGCAGGATGACCAGCGGCATGACATCGGGGTGGGAGAGCTTCTCGCGCTTGATCACCTCATGGGCGAGCAGCAGGCCAGCCGAAAGGGGCGTTTTCCCGCCCACCGGAATATCCGCCAGGGCGCGTTGGGCGAGTTGCACCGAATTGGTAGGGGGCAAGACCAGTGTGGCGCGATCCTTCTGAAAGACCACCAGCCCGACGCGGTCACGGCGCTGATAAGCATCGGTGAGCAGGGAAAGAATGGCACCTTTGGTGACGCTCATCCGCTCGGCAACGGCCATCGACCAGGAAGCATCGACCACAAACAAGACCAGATTGGCCGCTTTTTTAACCCGAATTTTGCGCTGGTAGTCACTGGAGCGGATGGCGAAGGCAACCTTTTGGCGTTGTTCGGTGCGTTGTTTTTGGAAAGGCGCGGCGGCGCGCAGGGTGGCATCGAAGGCAAGGTCTTCCGCCTTGCCGGGCGAAGGACGAGCCTGAATGTAGCGGCCGCGTTTGCGGTCGGTGATGGTGCGCGACCGTCGCCCACCCAGTTTGCGCGTCAGGCGATCGAGGGGGTTATCGATTTTACGCGGTGTAAAGGTGGAGCCGATTTTGACCCGTTCGCCGTTCTCCCACCAGTTGGCGCGCCCGGTGTCGAAGACATTCTGGCGAGTCGGTTGGGTGGCGCGGCGTTCGCCCTCATCTTCAACAATCTCCGCGCTCACGGCTTTTTTTTTTGGTCTTCGGCAAGCTCCTGCTCTTGTGGTTCGCCTTGCGGTTCGGCGCTCAATTCGCCTTCTCCCTGCAACTGCTCAATGCGCTCTTGTAATTCTTCCATGGAAATGTCTGTCTGATGGAAAGGTCCATGACGGATACGGTGCGGCAGAGCTAATTCAGCCGCCAGGGCAATATCCCGATCGGTGATATGTCGCCGTCCTTCAAAGGCGGCATGGGCGCGGGCGGTCTTCAAGATCACCAGATCGCTGCGGTGACCATCCACGTTGAGCGAGGCGGAAAGGGCAGCAATGGCGAGCAAATCGCGCTGGGTATAAGTCACCTGATCCACCAACAGACGAGCCCGCTCAATTTGCTCGGAAAGCTCTTGTTCTTTGGGAAGCCATTTTTGCCGAAAAGCCTCCGGGTCGGTCTCAAACTCCAGATTGCGCTCCATGATCAAAACCCGCTCGCGTGGATTACGAATGCCGTGAATCTCCACCGAAAGGGCAAAGCGATCCAGTAACTGCGGGCGCAAATCGCCCTCTTCGGGGTTCATCGTGCCGACTAGGATAAAGCGCGCCGGATGGGCAAACGAAATGCCCTCGCGCTCAACGATGTTCATCCCCATCGCAGCCGAGTCGAGCAAGACATCCACCACATGATCATCCAGCAAATTGACTTCATCGATATAAAGCAACCCGCGGTTGGCAGCAGCCAGCACGCCTGGCTCAAAGTGCCGTTCCCCTTTCTGGATAGCGCGTTCGATATCCAGGGTGCCAACCACGCGATCCTCGGTTGCTGAAACTGGCAGATTGATGAAAGGGGTCGTGCGCAGTTCTACCGGCAGCGATTCCCCTCGCGCCACCCGTTCGCGGCACTCAGTACACCAGGTGGTCGGCCGATCGGGGTCACATCCAAAACGGCAATCCTTCACCACCGCTACTTTCGGCAACAAAGCCGCCAGGGCACGCGCCGCGGTGGATTTCGCCGTGCCGCGTTCGCCGCGAATCAACACCCCGCCGATGCGGGCATCTACGGCATTTAAGATGAGGGCGCGCTTCATGCGCTCTTGACCGACGATGGCAGTAAACGGATAAATCGCAGGCATGGGTACCAACCTCAAAAACTTCTCAAATTGCGCCCTTAATCTTATCACAAAGGTTGTCAAGTTGCTTCATCGGCTTTATAATTCAACATAATCTTTAATCATGATTTGGAGCACGCGTTTTTATGGAAATACACGACCCTACCCATGGCTTGGGGGTTGAGCCATCCGACCCAAACAAGGTGGAACACTCCATCCCAAACGAACTCAATCATGCTGAACAAAACTCCATGGAAAGCCTCTTAGGCAAGGAGGGATTGGGTTTAGACTTCCCCAAGGCGGGGGAAATTCGCCACGGGGTAATTGCGGCTGTCAAAGAGAATGAAATTCTGGTCAGCATCGGCACCAAGTCTGAAGGGATTATCAGCGGCCGCGAACTGGAAGCTATCCCCGCCGAGGAGCGCGCCGCCTTTCAACCCGGGGTTGAGATTCCGGTTTATGTGCTTAACCCCGAAGACGATAACGGCAACGTTGTCCTCTCTTATACTCGCGCCGCCGAACAACAGGATTGGAAGAGAGTCAACGAATATCTCGCCTCTGGTGAGGTTATCGAAAGCAAAGTGGTCGGATACAATAAGGGCGGTCTGCTGGTGCCGGTTGGCCGTCTGCGGGGATTTGTGCCGGCTTCTCAAATCAGTGCCGTGCGGCGTTCGCTGCTCGAAGAAAAACAAGGCGCGCAGCAATGGGAAAAAATGCTCGGCGAATCTATACAGGTTAGGGTCATCGAAGTCGATCAAGAACGGCGTCGCCTGATTCTGTCTGAGCGTCTGGCAATTCAAGAAACCCGCGAGAGTCTGAAGGACCGCCTTTTAGACGAGTTAAAAGAAGGCGATGTGCGGCGAGGACGGGTGACCAGTGTGGCCGATTTTGGCGCTTTCGTCAATATCGAAGGCGCAGATGGCTTGGTGCACCTCTCCGAAGTTTCCTGGGATCGCATTAAACACCCCAACGAAGTGCTCAAAGTTGGACAAGAAGTAGAGGTCAAAGTCATCAGCATCGATCGAGAACGAAAACGCATCGGATTATCTATCCGTCAGCTCCAGGAAGACCCGTGGCTTAAGAAAGTGGCTCATCTCAAGGAAGGTCAATTAGTAGAGGGGAAGATTACCCATCTCACCAAATTTGGCGCCTTTGCCCGCATCGGTGAGGATTTGGAAGGTCTCATTCACCTTTCCGAGCTGAGCGAACAACATATCAATCACCCCAAAGAGGTCGTCAAGGAAGGCGAAGTGCTGACACTGCGCATCATCAAGATCGACCCGGAGCGGCGGCGGATTGGCTTGAGTTTGCGCAAAGTTGACTCGGCCGCTTATGCTGACCTTGACTGGAAGATGGCCCTAGCAGAAGAAGTTCAGGAGATCGTCGAGGAAGAGCAACCTGCCCCGCCGGACACAGAAAGCGCGAGCAGCGCGACGGAAGAATTCTCTCCCCCACTCCCACCATCTTTGCCGGATGAGTCTCAACCCGAATCAAGCAACCGCGCAGAAGACGCAGCTCCAGGAGAGGCTTCGCAAGAAGAAAATACCAACTAAACGAAGTTTTTGACAAGCAGAGTGCCTGGTCCCCCGCATCCAGTTGGGTGCGGGGTTTTTGAAACCTCTGCTTATCTAAGAGTTTTATTAAACCTTACGATTCTGCAGACAAAGAACTCCCCTAAGGTGTCGAAACTTTGGTAGAATCCATATCGGATAAAATGACTCGAAATCGAACATCGAAATGAGATGACAATGGTACAAAACAATTTGGTTTTCATGAAAATAGGAGGTTGAGCCGTGGCTGGGATGGAGCGTTTTACCCAACGCGCTCGGCGCGTATTAAGCCTGGCGCATCAAGAAGCCGAACGAATGCGCCATAATTACATCGGCACCGAGCATCTCTTGCTCGGCTTAATCGAAGAAGATGGCGGCGTTGCTGGGAGAGTTCTGCGCGAACTGGGGCTGGAACCCCAACGCGTTCAAGAGATGATCGAGCGCCTGGTTGGGTTTGGACAATATCGCGGCGGTAAGCTCGACCTTGCCCCCGGAACTCAACAGGTCTTGGAACAAGCGGTTGAAGAAGCCCGCCGCATGGGGCATCACTACATCGGCACCGAGCACCTGCTCTTAGGTCTGGTGCGCCATGGCGAAGGGGTTGCCATGGATGTGCTCCGCAAGCTCGGCATCACTACCGAACAGATTCGCCGCCAAACCCACCGCATTTTACAAGAATCGACCACCACGCGGCGGGGAACGGCAGTTGGCGAAGCGCAACGCTCGACGAAGCAAGAGCCCCAACAAAAATCCAAAACCCCCCTGGTGGATCAATTAGCCACCGATTTGACCGCCCTAGCTGAAGAAGGGAAATTAGACCCCGTCATCGGGCGGCAAATGGAAATCGAACGCGTGATTCAAGTTCTGGCAAGACGGACGAAAAACAACCCGGCTCTGATCGGCGAACCCGGTGTCGGCAAAACGGCGATTGTCGAAGGTCTCGCCCAGCGCATTGTCGAAGGGGATGTGCCGGCACCCTTGCTGAACAAGCGAGTGTTGCAACTGGACGTAGGCTCGCTGGTGGCTGGCACGATGTATCGTGGCCAGTTTGAAGAGCGTTTGAAACGGGTGATTGACGAATTGAAATCTTCTGGCGCCATCCTGTTCATCGACGAAGTTCACATGCTGGTTGGCGCCGGCGCAGCCGGTTCATCGGTGGATGCAGCCAATATCCTCAAACCGGCCCTCTCCCGTGGTGAACTGCAGGTCATCGGAGCAACGACCCTGGATGAATACCGCAAATACATCGAAAGCGATGCTGCACTGGAACGGCGTTTCCAACCCATCCACGTTGAAGAACCAACTATCGAGCAGGCGTTAGAAATCCTACGCGGCGTTCGCCCGGCTTATGAGGAGCATCATCGCTTGAACATCTCGGATGAAGCTTTAGATGCTGCCGTGCGGCTCTCCGCTCGCTATGTGACCGAACGCTTTTTGCCCGACAAGGCAATTGACCTGATCGATGAGTCTTCCTCACGGGTGCGCATGTATAAAAGTCCGGCTGCCAAGACGGCCAAAGAACTAATGGAACAATTGCGCCAGATTCGCCATAATCGCGAGCTGGCGCTGGAAGATAACCGCTTCGACGATGCCCAGGAACTGTTAGAGCGACAGGAAGCCCTGGAGCGCCAGTTGGAACGCTTGCGCAGCGGCTGGGATCGTTCCAACAGTCCGGTGGTCTCAGCCGAAGATATTGCCGAAGTGGTCTCAATGTGGACGGGTGTGCCGGTGATGCAAATGGCAGAAACCGAATCGCAACGTCTGTTGCGCATGGAAGAAGAATTGGGTAAATACATTATTGGTCAGCAAGAAGCCATCGATGCGATCTCCAAAGCGGTGCGGCGCGCCCGCGCCGGCTTGAAAGATCCACGCCGGCCGATCGGCTCCTTCATCTTCTTAGGCCCGACCGGTGTAGGGAAAACCGAACTGACCAAAGCCCTGGCGCGCTTTATGTTCGGCAGCGAGGATGCCCTGCTGCAACTGGATATGTCCGAATTTATGGAGCGTCACACCGTCAGCCGCCTGGTAGGGGCCCCGCCCGGCTATGTCGGCTACGAAGAAGCCGGTCAGTTGACCGAAGCCATCCGGCGTCGCCCCTATTCGATTGTCGTTTTCGACGAGATCGAAAAAGCCCACCCCGAAGCTCATAACATGCTGCTCCAAATTATGGAAGAAGGGCATCTATCCGATGCCAAAGGGCACAAGGTGGACTTCCGCAACACGATCATTATCATGACTTCCAACGTCGGAGCGGATATGATCAAACGCCAGACAAGCATTGGCTTCAACCTGAAACGCGATGAACAGTTGGAAGAAAAACTCGCTTATGATGAGATGCGCAAAAAGCTGATGGAAGCCTTACGGCGGGTCTTCCGCCCCGAGTTCATCAACCGGGTCGATTCGGTGATTGTCTTCCGCTCCCTCAGCAAAGAAGATATCAAGAAGATCGTCGATATCGAAATCAACAAGGTTGCCCAACGCCTGGAGGAGCACAACATCACCCTCAACGCAACGCCTGCAGCGCGAGAATTGCTCGCCGAGTTAGGCTACGATCCCGAAATGGGGGCGCGGCCACTGCGTCGGGTAATGCAGCAAAAGGTTGAAGATGTCCTGTCCGACGCTTTATTAGCGGGTGAATTCGATAAAGGAGATACCATCCTGGTAGATGTCGTTGAAGGAGAGATCAAGTTGCGGCGGGCAGATGAGCAACTTTCCCAACCACCGCAAGAAATGGCAACCGCCTGAACGATGATTAACCTCCGAAGCCTTGGGGGCTTCGGAGGTTTTTTAATCAAGTTAGCAGGGTTTCCTCAGGGAGCCGGCTGAGTTGGCAAAGCAGCGCCATTTGCCTCGCCTTAAAGCCCAGGCGCTCCCTTCACCTACCCATACTTCCACAACAGGTAGGAACCAAGCAAGCGCAGCGCGGCTGCCAGCAGCATAGCTGGGCGCAATCCCAAGGCTTCACCGAGCACAGAACCCAGTAGAGAGCCGCCTAACATCCCCAGGTTCATCACCAGATTGTGCAGCGCCATGTGCGCCGGGCGATCATCCTGCGGGACGCGTTCCATCAACCGATTGGTAGTGGCATTATACAAGCCGGCCCAGATAACACCCCCCAGGATATTATTCAAATAGACGACTGCCGCGCTTCTGGCGATCCCGTAGAGGAAAGGAAACACAAAAATAAACGCTCCGTTGGTAACCAAAAGCCAGCGATGCCCTTTGCGTTGCGCAAGGCGACTCATGCCTAAGGAACCTAAGAGCAGGGAAGTGTAAAAGATGGCATTTGCCAGACTGATCTGGCTGTCGCTCATCTGCAGGAGGTTCACCTGCACCAGAGGGAAAAGCGGAATGGGAATATATTGCACCGTATAAAAGGCAAGCAAGGCGCCCATAAAGGGGCCAAAAGGAGTGCGCAGCAGGTCAAAACGCCATTCGCGCTGCAAGGCAAAAAAGGCAGAAGCTAAATCCAAGCGGCGCAGCAAAAGGGTTTGAGCTGGCTGGCTTGGGTACGCATGGCGAGATTTGCCTGGGGCTAAACGCCTTTTGAAAGAAATCTCCCTTGGAGCAAGCTGGCTCCCGGACAGCACCACCAAACGAGCAACCGCAAGCGTGCTGAGCAGGGCGGCCAGCGCGCCGATCAGAAAGACCAACTGGTAATTGAGGGGAAATACGATGCGATCGAGCAATTGCCCGCAAAGGAGAGAAGAAGCCGAGATGCTAAAGGATTGAATGGCAAAGCGTTTCCCCACCACCTCTGCCCGGAAATCTGGCTCTACCACTTCGGCAAAAAGGGCATTAAAAGCTATGGCTTGCAGAGTGCCGGGGATGTACATCAGCAGGGTGATGATAATAATTGCCCAAATTTCACTGCGGGGCTGAAAGAGCCAGGGAAGAAA
>Ga0308406_1000403_pt1 | contig 20287 bp, 23 predicted proteins | sample HotsprSampleMSe1_FD_203474 | JGI IMG/M metagenome (GOLD analysis project Ga0308406, IMG submission 203474) | Hot spring phototrophic mat microbial communities from Mushroom Spring, Yellowstone National Park, Wyoming, United States - 20060911_MSe1 ...
ACGTACATCTTCTCGCTCTGTCGGAATCCACCCTGCTGTGTATCCGTCCAAAGCGTCGATAGATCAGAAAGCCAGAAGTCATCGCGATAACGACGAAATAGGATCACCTTTCCCTTCCACTGCAATCGCTCCGCCTGTTTAACGCGATTCATCCCAGCCTCTGATGTGCGCCAGCCACCACGATGTGGCACCGTTGATAGTCCATCAAGCTCGATGCGATATTGAGTCGTGGAGCTACCAGAGCGCGAAAGAAGATCGGCTAACCAAAATGGTAAGCCCCGCTGGGTGACAGCCTTTGCATTCTCCAAGTCATCAGCATTCAATCTCTCAACCGCACCAGTTGACCAGGAACGCACATACCATGACAGCGTTGCTGGCAAACTGTTGTCATCACCGCGCTTTGCATAAACCTTTCGAAACTTAACTTTCTCTGCGTTACGGCAGAACCAAACAAGATGATCCGTTGTACTTGGCAATCGATCACTCGTTTGACCACCTGTCGTCACGAATGAAATGAGTGCTATCCGATTCTGCGAACCGAACACTTCATCCATCACGTTGATAAGCCAATGCAAATTCTCATCACTAATCTGCACGAAGATGCTCCCCGTGTCCGCCAGCAGTTCCCGCGCCACGATCAGCCGATCGCGGAGATAGCTCAGGTAGCTGTGGATGCCCAGGTGCCAGGTGTCGCGATACGCCTTGACCACCTCCGGCTCGCGCGTCAGGTCGGTCTCCTTGTCCTTCACGTCCCGCCGCCCCACCTCCGGCTGGAAGTTGCTGGCGAACTTGATCCCATACGGCGGATCGATGTAGATCATCTGCACCTTGCCGGCGAGGTCTTCCCGCCGGGCCAGCGACGCCATCACCTGCAGGCTGTCGCCGAGGATCAGCCGATTGGTCCAGTCGATGTCGTGCCGATAGAACTGCACCGCCTCGTGGTACTCCTGCTCCGGGTCGGCGAAGAGGGAGCGTTCCACGTCTTGCCGGGCGGCGACCTTGAGGATCGCCTGGGTACTCACCCGCTCATGGATGTGCAGGGCGACGGGATCGACGGCGAACCCGGGCAGTTCGCGCTTGCCGGCCCACTCCAGCCACGGCTCGTGCTTGCGCAGTGCCTCGGCGAGGATGCGGACCTCGTCGTCGGTCAGCTTGCGTTGCCGCGTGGTTTCGAGCAGCTCCGGCAGCTTGTCGGCCTTGCCGGTGGCATCGAAACGGAGCACCGGCGGCAGCCGCGGATGATAGCTGTACTCGATCTTGGGCAGGACCGGCACGGTCCCCTCGGCGGCGAGCGTGGCCGGCGGGATGTTCTTACGCTTGGTGCTTTTGTGCCGGTAATCGCCGACGTTGGGGAGATTGTCCGAAGTGGCATTTTTCCGTTTACGGGCCATGCGGTTCCTCTTTCACGAAACGGTCGCGTAGGCCAGCTCGTCGGCCTCGACGGTCGCGGCGTCGGGCCGGTGCACCAGGGCGCTAGCCGCCTCGAAGGACGCGGCCTGCGGCGACAGTGGGCACGGCGCTTTGGCCATGACCGACGCGCTGCTCGGAAAAACCAAATCGTCCTGAAGCGGGTATGTGTCGGTTAGGTTGAACACGTCAGCACGTGATCATAACCTGCCGGTCCGTGATCGGCAATGGTCGTTGGGAAAAGGCTCGAGCAGGCTCGGGAATCCGAGGGCACCTAGAGCGTCTAGCAAACGGCGTTTGCGCTTTCCCAGCCACCAGCCGATCGACCGCCGCCAAGCCTCGCCCGGCATCCTCTTGTCCTTCTGCCCGGCATCTTGTGGCAAGATGTGGCCCAAAACACCTGGCCTGCTGGAGAACCATGACCAGGGCCGAGACGCTGAACGTCATCCAAGCCGACTCCTGTTGCCCCAGGGACTAGGCTGTAGTAGCGGTAGGACCTGCTGGCGGCGGCTGCGCAACTGGAACCAGGCTAGCTTCTGGCTGAAGATCCATCGCCTCCGGTGTTACTTGCGGGAAGCCGACAAGGTCGACTGGTCGCGGCGGGCGGTGATCGCTTCGGCCTCGGTATGGGTCGTTTTTGGGGACCAGACCAGCTCGAATCCGACGGATGGAAGCAAAGCGGGCAGCAAGCACCATGTCGTCACGGATGCCGACGGCATTCCCTTGGCGGCGAAGGGGATGCTAGCCGACGGGCACAATGTCTTACTTCCCTTGGTCGCCTCCATCCCGCCCGTCGGCGGCAGGACGGGTTTGGCACTCAGTGGGTTTGGAGTCTGAATCCCTGCCTTTCGCCTTGGATTTCAAGCCCCCGAGGATCAACCACACGCTCAACGCCGCCAACAGCAGGGTAAAACCGATCGTGCTGAACAAATAGGATTGGTCATAAACCGAATCCCCGCTTTTCGCTACGATTTCTGGGATTCGTCGGATAGACGAAATCACAGTGCAATCGCGAGCAGTATGCCGATAACAAGTTTCACCAACCGCATCTCCGACTCCCCCGCCGAACAACCTTGCTCATCGGCCCGGCGAAACACCGACAGTCCGAAGAGGCTCCGAGTGAGCAGGGAAACCAAGCTAGCCGACCGGCTTGGGTGCGGCGACTGGTTCGGCGTCAGTTGGGCCGCGCCCAGGCTCGGGGCAATTGTTGATGCTTCACAACCGAATATACCAGACCTACACCGGCAATGCAAACTTCCTGGCCATGTTAGAAACAGAGCAAGATGCGCCACACCGTGCGTGAGTCTTCTCGTCCGGTCCAGCCGGCCCCAGCCCAGCCGGAGGCGAAGCGGAACCGTGGTAGGAAGCCTGGCCACGGTCCGCTAAGGTCCACCCATGTCCCGTCGCCGCGACATCGATGAACCCCTGATCACCTCTCTGGCTTCGGGTAAGCGTCAAGAGGATGCCGCTGGGCTGTTGGACCTCCGTGTTCCAACGGTGCGACAGCGGATAGCCTAGCGCGCTTCCCAGGACCGCCTGGCCGTGGCCAAGGTGGGGGTGTCGGGACGTGGGGAGTAGGGGAAGATGCTCCCGACTCCCTATTCCCTGCTCCCCATTCCCTATTCCCTCAGAAAGGAGCCGGGGATTCGCTGTCAGGCGGCGGCCACCTTGCTGTTCCCCTTTGTCCGATGGTATGCTCCCCGGAACCGGTCACAGCCCCAGAGCGGATGGAGAAGATGACAGACGAACCCACGAATGAAAGACCACCAGTGGCGGGGTGTATACTAAAGCAAAGTGGGTTACCCAAACAGTGGTCAATCTTCTGGCACGATGCGGCCGGCTAGGCTTGGTGCTACGCCTGTCAGCACCCGCCCGGCCGGTCGACCCGCGTTCAGGAGAACGCTAGCACGCATGTCTGATACGGACGCCATCCATCAGGAACTAGTTGAGGCGGAGATTCGCCTCGCCTGGAAGGGTCAGCAGCTACGAGCGCAGGCCGCATACGATCTCATCGAAGCCGCGACCGGCATACGACCCCAGGATCTAGCCGAACTGGCCGTGTTGACGGCCAGATACCTTGGCGAACCCAGAGAGACTATTCTGAGGCTAACCCTTGATGAACTGTTGGCCCGTCTCCGGTCGGTATGCCCGGCTAACAACCCGGGGTCGGCTGCTCCGCCGCCGACGGACCGACGGACTGCCTCTAAGAAACGCGTTGGCGACAGCCCAAGGTCCTCGCTGGCAAAAGCCACGGATACGAAGCTGACCCCCACTGAGGGGCGGATTCTGGAGCTGTATGCAGAGGCGGTCCGTTCGATGGGCGGGCCGGACCTGGGCACACTACCCTCGATCAAACAGGTCTATAGCTGGGTCAAAGCCCAAGGGCTTTACAGCGGTAGGTACTCCGCATTTCGGAAGGCACTCTGCCGCGCCAAGTCCAAGCTCAAATCCACTGACGAATTCAAGACCCCGCGATCCGCAGTTCCGAGAAAACACTTCTCCGACCGTTAGCCAGGGGACAGCGGGGGACAAAATCGGAATTGTCCCAAAATTGGGCCAACCCTGGCAATGGTTGGCTTGCCGCAGGGGACAACCCCTTTGTCCCATTGTCCCATCCCCCTCTTCTGTAGAGGGTGCGATGGTCGCGCCCGGACACGCGGAGGGCTGATCTATGTCTGAGCAGGTTGAGCTTCTCGATGTTCGTGCCGTAGCCAGGATATTGGGGTGTTCTGTTCGCACAGTCTGGCGCTTACGCGACCGGGGTGCCATACCGCCGCCGGTGATTCTGTCATCGGGAGTCGTTCGATGGCGGCGGGCGGCTTTGCTTCGATGGTTGGATGAACTTGAACCGACCAACAAGTCATCGCACCGGGGCCAGCAACAACGCTCTGATAGCGGGGAGGGCGTCTGATGCAACTCCTCCACCTGATCCTGTCCCGCCTCTCCGGCGTCCGCAGAACCGGCTCCGGCTGGAAAGCCCGATGCCCAGCCCATGACGACCGACGCCCCAGCCTGAGCCTGACACAGACCCCCGACGGCACCCTGCTGCTCAAATGCCACGCCGGCTGCCCCACCGAACGCATTGTCGCCGCCCTGGGCCTGGACCTACGCGACCTCTTCCCCAACCGTGGCTCAACGATGAACGACAAACAGATGTCACACTTTGACGCGAAAACGTTCCGCGACCCTGAGCAAGCTGTGAAAGCTTTGACGAGAAAATTCGGTCGCCCACCGGACCATCGCTGGACCTATTGCAACGCCCAGGGTCAGCCCGTCGGATTCGTCCTGCGTTGGGAGACGGAACAGGGCAAGGAAATCCGACCCATCGCCCGACAGGCCGACGGCCAGTGGACAATCGGGGCGATGCCTCCACCGCGACCGCTCTACCGACTGCCCGAGCTGCTCGCCGCCCAAGTGGAACGATCCGTCTGGGTTGTGGAGGGAGAGAAGTGCGCTGACGCCGCTGTGTCACTGGTGCTACTGGCCACGACTTCCGCGGGTGGTGCTCAGGCCGCGGACAAGACCGACTGGAGGCCGCTGCGGGACCGCCTCGTTGTCATCCTGCCGGACCACGATGACGCGGGGCGGCGTTACGCCGAGCAGGTGGCCAAGTTGTGCCTTTCCGTCGGGGCGGCGTCGGTGCGGATTCTCGATCTGGCCCAGCACCTTCCCGACTTGCCCGCGGGCGGCGACCTGGCTGATCTGGTCGCCTCTCCGGACCACTACGGACTGCCGACGGATGAACCACACGGACCGGCGGAACTGGCGGCATCTCTCTATCTGCTGGCCCAGAACACCCCGTTGTGGCAGCCGGAACAGAGACAGTCGGAGGAAACGCAAACCTCAGGCGAAGCCAACCCGTCGCCCTCTTCGGGCAAGGCCCGTGTCCTCATCACTCCCGCAGAACACGAGGCGGTCCAGGCGGCCGCGGCGGCGTTGGCCGCCGATCCGAACCTCTACGTCCGCGCCGGTCGGCTCGTGACCGTCCGGCCTGCCGATGACCCCGGAAACGATTTCGTCCGCCGCTCCCCCGGCGCCCCGACCATCCGCCTGGTGCCGTTGGCCGTGCTCCGGACCCGCCTGACCGCCCTGTGCGACTTCCTAAGCGTCACCGAAAGGTCGGGCGAACGGATCGAACGGCCCGTGCACCCGCCCGGCTGGCTCGTGGCCGCTGTCCACGACAACGAAGCCTGGCCTGGCTTGCGGCGGTTACGCGGCATCACCGAACACCCCGTCTTCCTGAAGGACGGCTCGATCCTGGCCACAGCGGGGTACGACCCCAGAAGCGAACTGTATCTGCATCTTCCCGCTGACTTGCGGCTGTCAGTACCGGAGCATCCGACCCGCCAGGACGTGGCCGCGGCGGTCGAAAGACTGGAGGACGTGGTGTGCGACTTTCCATTCGCCCGTCCTGAGCACAAGGCCGCCTACTTCGCAGGGCTGCTGTCGAGCCTGGCCCGGTGGTGCTACGCGGGACCCACCCCGCTGTTCCTCATCGATGCCAACGTCCGGGCTGCCGGCAAGGGACTGCTGGCGCATCTGGCCGGTCGCATCCTCATCGGCCGAGAACTGCCTGTTTCGAGCTACACCCAGGATGCGGAGGAACTGCGGAAGATCATCACCGCGGTGGCGATCCAAGGCGACTCTCTGGTGCTGTTCGACAACCTGAGCGGTCCGGTGGGGAATGCCGTCCTTGACGCCGCTTTGACAGCGACCCGCTGGCACGGTCGGATTCTAGGCGAGTCGCGCACGTATGATGGCCCGCTCGACACGGTGTTCTGGGCGACTGGGAACAACGTGATGTTGCGGGCGGACCTCAGCCGCCGCGTGGTCCATGTTCGGCTGGAAAGCCCGCTGGAGAGACCGGAGGAACGGGAGGGGTTCCGGCACCCGGACCTGCTGGGTTACGTGGAGAGACAGCGGGGCGAGTTGCTCTCGGCTCTGCTCACGATTCTGCGGGCGTGGCACGTTGCGGGTCGGCCACGGCACGGGCTGCGACCGTGGGGCAGTTTCGAGGGCTGGTCTGGTGTGGTGCGGGAAGCGTTGGTGTTCGCCGGGCTGCCGGACCCTGGGATGACGCGGGAGGAGTTGCAAGCCACGGCCGACCTGGAGACCGAGGCTCTGCGAGACCTGTTGCAGGGGATGGCCCAGGTGGACCCCGACGGTCGGGGCCTGACGGCAGCCGACCTGGTGGCCGCGGCGAAGGGGGTGGGTTGCGACCCCGACCTGGCTGCCACCCTGAAGGCGGCCATCGAGCAGTTGGTCGGGCGTTTGGATGCGAAGGCGTTGGGCTATCGGCTGCGGGCGTACAAACGCCGGAACGTGGGCGGGCTGATGCTGGTGCCGGTGTCTGGAGGTCACAAAGGGGCGGCTACCCGCTGGACCGTCCGACCCGTTGAGGCGGTATCGAGAGAAACCATCTCCCCATCTCCCCGAACAACACCTGAATCCGCTTGGGGAGATGGGGGAGATGGTTCCCCCTGGAGAGAAAATCGATCCCACAAGTGGGGGTTTGGGTGTAGGCGTGGAGGAAGGCGATGTGCTCCTTATCTGAGACTGCTGCTGCGGCACGCCAACTGTTAGCCATTGTCCTCTCTTATGGGGTAGAGGTTTCCCGAGCAGAGGGTGACCGCCTCCAGATTCGTCCAGCCAGCAAGTTGCCCCGTGAGGTGCTGGAGCAGGTCCGGCACCACAAGGCCGAGTTGCTCGCCTTGGTTAGTCCCTCTGGTGAAGGCGAGGCCTCTTGGCCGGACCTGTGGACCAGCCTGGATCGGCTCCGTCGCGAGGTGTTGGCTTTGCAGCAGGCTATTCTGGCCGAGGGACAACGGCGTGGGTATCCAGCCGTGCCTCTGGGCCCAGGCCGGACCCTGAAGGCGGGGCGACAAGCCTGGGAGGCTTTCATCCACGCCAGTTTCCCCAACCTCCATCGCGACGGGCTAGAGCTGATCCGTTGGCTTATCGATTCCCCGCCGCCGTCGCATTCGTGACGAGAGGAACCATTCCCCGCTCACTAACGCCTCCGCGGGTGCGAGCCACGACCGTTGGGGAGATGGGGAGATGGGGGAGATACTTTCCCCTCAGATAAAAATCGCACTTCACGGGTCCTTCCCGAACCCCCCGCGAATCCGGCGGCCGGCGAGCAGCCGCGGAAGTCGTTGTGTTTGTCTCCCGACCTGTCCGATCCCCTCCAGCCCCTGCCGACGTGATAAACCAGGCTGACTGAGTAGTCTTGGAAGCATGTCTGCACTGCGCAAAAGTTAGTTATAAATCGTTGGATGACGATTGCGCCGAATATGTGGAAGAGCTAAGCAGTATCAGCGCCTTTCTCTGGGACTTTGGCCTGATTTCCTCCACCCTTCTTCAGGTGGAATCGTTATACTGGAGGCGGGAGCAAGGATGCGTAGTTGTGAACCCTTTTATAGGATTCAGGGAAGTTGTCAAACACGCTTTTCTCTTGGAGGTTTTCGATGAACGACGCTCTGGCTCTACGCGCGGGGGAAGCGGCCAGGCTCTTGCGCATCTCCACACGGTTCCTGGCTCAGTTGACTCGAGAAGGAAAAATCCCGCACAAGCGGGTTGGGCGGGCCATCCTGTACCCGGTGGAAGAGTTGCGGGAGTGGCTCCGTCGGTGCCCCAGTCCGGACGGGAGCGAAGCGACACACGCACGTGGGAGCGACAGCGATACGCGAAGCGGAAGCGAAGCGACGCTCGATGGAAGCGAAGCGACACGCGAAGCGGAGTGAACGTTCGAGATTCGTGGTCACACTGGCAGAAAAAAGCCGGCCGCGTACTCGACGGCCGGCTAACGAAAGGAAAATGCTATGGCTAGGATAGTACGTTCGCTTTCATTCGGCAAGTCGAATCTAGATTCGGTTCTTTCTCGGTTCAAGAGCGTTCGACGCGTAAAGGGCGGCTGGACGGCCTGCTGCCCGGCACACGATGATCGCCACGCCAGCCTGAGCATCTCGGCCGGCGACGACGGCCGGGTGCTGCTGCATTGCCACGCCGGTTGCGATACATCGGCGATCCTGGCGGCCGTCGGCATGAAGCTGGCGGACCTGTTTCCGCCGAAGACTGGTGCGGCGCCAAATCGCAACAGCAAGCTGGCGTCCGGCGGGCGGACGTTCGCCACGGCCAAGGATGCCGTTGCCGAGCTGGAGCGCCGGCACGGCAAACGGTCGGCCGTGTGGACTTTACCACGACGCCGCGGGCGATCCGGTCGGACTGGTGGTCCGCTGGGACTTGTCCGACGGCAACAAGGACATTCGCCCCGTTTCGCGCTATCCGGACGGCTGGCGAGTCGCGGCCATGCCCGAACCGCGACCGCTTTATCGCCTACCCGAGTTGCTACTAGCCGATGCCGAAAAGCCGGTCGTAGTCGTCGAGGGTGAGAAGTGTGCCGACGCGGCCTGGTCACTCGGCTTCGTCGCCACGACATCGGCTGGCGGTTCACAGGCGGCAGCCAAAACTGACTGGCGGCCCCTGGCCGGCAAGGAAGTTTGGATCATGCCGGACAACGACGCGCCCGGCCGCAAGTACGCCGAGACTGTGGCGGGCATCCTGGCCAGGCTGACGCCGGCCCCGGTGATTCGCGTCGTTGAGCTGCCTGGGCTTCCCGACGGCGGCGACAAGGGGGGCCGCACCGATGAGTGACGTACTCCCCCTACGCCCCCGTGCTGACCGACCGCCGACCGCCGGGCCGCTCGTGCTCTCCGCCCGCGACCTGGCCGCGCTGCTGCGGCTGGGCCTGCGGACGATCCGCAGCATGGATGCCGCCGGCAAGCTGCCAGCACCTGTCCGCGTCGGCGGCTCCGTCCGCTGGCGACTCGACGAGATCCGCGCCTGGCTTGATGCCGGGGCGCCCGACCGCCATGCCGGAACTGCTCCGCGAGGCCAGCGGCTTGACAGCGGACCAGCTGCGGTTCCTGCGCGAGCAGGCCCGCAAACTCAAAGAGCGAGGCACTCCGGGGAGGGCGGAAGGAGGAAAGGCAGCGTCCGGAGCTTTCATCGGCGAGGTGAACTCGTTCTGCGCTACCGTCAATCAATTAGGGCTTCAGTCGCAGTTCGATCGTCTTGCCCGCTTCGATCATCTCCGTTAGTCCAGAAGTTTTCGGATTAGCATACCGCAGCGGTACATCCACATAACGTAATAGCTCTTTACCTTTGCTTCGGTGTAGTAGATTCTGTTTTTCCCCTTCCACCATCTGTGTATCCACACCGATATAAACCTTACCAGTCGGTGCATTTTTCATAGTGAATTGTCCCCCAGGTCCTAATTCAGCCGAAGATATTCGGCCATCATCGCTGAGGAAGGTCACTAACCCCGCCTCGACAGGTTTGTCTCCCAAATACACTTTGCCGCTGACGGTTAAAGTAGTGTTGGAGGTATTGTTAGTGCAGGCAGAGATTATTAGACACCAGAGGATAATAAGGTAAAATCCCGCTCGCCTGATTCGGTTTTGATAGTTGGCAAACGAAATAGCTGCTCTGAAATGTTTGATCATAGTTTCATGTACTCCATAGATAAAGAATGTAATTACATGGTTAGTATTGAGCCAATACTGAAAGGATAATTTTTAAAAATGTTGCATCAACGATGGAGAATCTGCCGTAGGTTAAGCCACTACGGCAGGGATATGGCAACTGTTTCGAGGAATTTCAGCCAGAGTAAGCAGAGACGGAAGTCGAAGCGATGCCTAGTTCCAGTCTGGCCCCAAAACGCCGCCATCGCTGGGCAATACAGCCATGCTCCAAGTAGCAACGGAAATGTTTCTGCCAACCATACGGACACTACCATCTCCAAGTAACACGAGAGTGCCGCTAGAACTGTGTCCCTGTGGTGGAAATTGATCGATATTGCATTCTTCGGAGCGCGGGTTTACTTGAGGCACAGGGAAGAGACGATAATTCGGGTCATCAGGATCGTTGGTTCTGGTTACGTTGATGCGAGCAAAAACCGGCCAGTACCGGCTATTTTCTGTGAAGCCCCAGCCAACACCACCGTTCTGGCAACGCATGCGTTTTTCGGCTACGAAGATGGTGTTGGATAAGCCATCTGTAATGCCGAGAAGCGTTCGTGCCCCTGCTCCATTATCCCAGCGAGTAATGCGGGTAGGGTGAGCCTCTGGCCGGCCAAAGACCTGCCAGTTACAGGCATAGCTTGCCAGGCCAACGTCGATGGGATTTGTTGTCCACATCCAGCTGAGCGGAGGATTGTTAAAACCTCCCTGGAGGACTCCGTTGCCGGGATTGGTGGAATCATTCGGGGCCTGTAAGACCTTGAGTGGAATGCTCATAGCTGCTTGTGTGGCGTTGATCGGACCAAGTGCACTGCCTGTCCAATTGGCTCCTGTGATCGATGCCGGGATGACACCTTGCTCGAAGTAAGGCAGCAGACAGAAGAAGAAGGTTGCATCCCTCTGGGTATAACCCCCCCTGTAGGGAGGATTGACCCACCAAAAGGTGACAGCCGGTGGCAGAACGCCCATCTGATCATGGGCATTGTGAACGGCCAAGCCAATCTGCTTGAGGTTGTTAGCGCTTTGGATGCGAGCGGCTGCTTCACGCACTTTTTGAACGGCCGGCAGCAACAAGCCGATCAGAACTGCAATAATCGCAATTACAACTAGTAATTCAATCAGTGTGAAAGCATCTCGTGTGAGAGCATCCCGCTTGATACGACCCATCATTTTATCCCCCAAACAAAGATCAAATTGGTAATGGGAAGTAATCACTAGGAGTAGTGTACGGCGGCAATGTGTTTTTTTTATTAAACCCATGTGATTTTCGTATAAATCTGAACCATGGTAAGATCATAAGAAGCAGACACTGCCGTCGGCCCCGATCGTTCGCATCCACTTGCTGCTACCAAGGTTGTCCCCGCGTGACTCGACAGTTATGATCGTTTAGAGTCTGTTTATCATTCACGGTACGAGTGGTCGTCCATCGGCAGGTTGCGTCGGGCCGAGGGGATGCCTGGCCAAACATTTCCAGCTCGCCCGCGAAGGGCAACGGAGCCAACCTCGGCTTCGAGACTGAACTGTGGCGGGCCGCCGACACGCTGCGTTCCAACATGGACGCCGCCGAGTCCACACGGACTGTTCAAGCAACCGCGTCGAAGGAGGCATCATACACCTGGCCGAACTGAAACCCGGACTTGCCCTCGTCGGCCTGGAGCCCGATCGCGTCTGCACCGTCGTGGCGGTCGTCCCGCATGCGCAGAACGCCGTTCAGGTCATCTACCGCCTGCCCGATGGGGCCATCAAGGAACGCCTGCTCGGCACCGCCGACGAGGCCACCATCGCGGTCGCCACCGTCGAGCGGGCCGAGCGGTTCTACGAGGCGAAGATGGCGGCGGTGTTCCGCTGGGCCAAGCAGTTGCTGCACCCCGCCGGCCGCATGGTGGTGATGTTCAACCACAAGATGACGAAGGCCTGGCGGGCGCTGGGTAAGGCGCTGATCGAGGCCGGCTTCGAGATCCGCACGTCGATCCCCATCCACACCGAGGCCGAGAGCAGCCTGAACATCCGCGGGCTGGACGCGGCCCGCAGCACGGTGCTGCTCTTATGCCTGCCGCGTGAGGAACAATCGCAAGTGACGGGCAACTGGGGCCGGGTGCAGGACCGCATCGCCACGGTAGCCCGCAACGCCGCCATGCACTTCCAGAAGCAGGGGATCTTCGGCACCGACCTGTACCTGTCGGCACTCGGCCCGGCGCTGGGCGAGGTTGGGCAGCACTGGCCGATCACGGACTTCGCGGGCCGGCCGGTTGATCCTGTTCGGGGGTGCGCCCGGCGGGGGCAAAACCGCCGCACTGCTGCAAGTCGGCATCGACCTGCTGCGGATGAACCCGGCCCGCGTCGGCCACAAAGCCCAAACGCCGCACCCGCTCGGAACGCTTCGCCGTGCTGAATGCCTTCGTGGACATCGGCGTAGCAAAACTGACCGGGGCCGAAGTGAAAGTCTGGCTGATCCTGTACCGCGACACGAAAGCCAACGGACTCGCCCGCACCGGGCAGGCAGACATCGCCCGGCGTTCGCGGATCAACGTCCGGACCGTCCGTCGCGTTCTCGCCGCACTCGAAGCGAAGGGGATGGTTTCTCTCGTTCACCGTGGCCGGCTGAACGCAGGACCGTCAACGTACCGGGTGCATCCGGTTGGCACCGCATGAGGGCACCCATGCCCGGTTGCATGAGGGCATTTCATGTACGGAACAAAGGGCATACACGCCCTCCATCCCAGAATGGGACCAGTACGCCGCCGCTGCTTGTACGCGGCACCGGCGTACACCGAAGCAGAATCCGAAGCGGAATCGGAACCGACGTGGCGCTGTGGCCGCGTCGCCAATATACTCCCAAGGCCTTTGGCCGGTTCCCCGGCGGACGGGTGCGACCTGAGAACCGCACCCCCGCCGGCCGGCCGTTCTCAGAAAGGCTCCCTGCCATGCCGAAGCCGTTCAAACCGACCCGGCCGTTGACGGCATGTTTCCCGCCCCGCCCCGACGAATTGTCACGCGATAGGCCGTGTTGCAGGTCCTTCCTGAGCCACCCGCGAATGCGGCGGCGGCGAGCAGCACAGAACATCGTGGTGTTTGTCTTGTCGCGAAAATCGGAGGCGAGTATGGCATCGATGTAATCGGTGTCTTTTTTGTTGCGATGGATAGTGTAGCGAGACACTTAGTCGAAGCGAATCAAGACACTTAGCTAAAGCTAAATAACCGCTTAGTAGAAGCGATGCATGGAAAAAATCTTGTTTTCGACGCGGACGCCGCTAGACAAAGCATGCCGATCGTAACTGTATGCGGCTTGCACACTTACTGACGCTAGATAGCAGCAAAGTCGTTACCAATCGACACGTTTTTGCAGTCTAAAAAGCCTGCATTCGTTACTCCCCGCGTTGGCTTGAAGTACAATGCTGACGAATGCACGCGAGTGGACGCGCGCATGAACTTTTTAGAACAGTCGTGGGGGGACAAGCTATGTCGAACAACGTTCAGTCTCAGCCAGTCGTGCTTCGGTATCGTGAAGCCGCTAAAGCGTTAGGCGTGTCTCAGCGGACGCTTTGGCTTTGGACCAAGGCCGGCATTGTGCCGCATGTCCGCGTCGGTTTAGGCCGGCGAAAAACGATTCTCTATCCGCTTGATGAGTTGAAGGCGTGGCTAGCACGCCAATCGCAGACGCAAGTCAACGGGAAGAAGACGGAGGCCGCACGTTGATCCGCCGGACGGTTCCTCTCCAAACTGATCCTCTCCGAATCGATGGTATGAAAACGCCGTTCAGACCTTCCGAGGGGTCGAGTTGCCCGCGGTGTCATCGGGCTATTGAGCGGGTGGAAGAGCATACCTACTTCGTGGAAGCGACCCGCATTTTCATCTGCCCCTATTGCCGTGGTGAACAAGAGCTGCCAGACTCGACCTCCCGCTAGCAACGCCCGCGATCGGTTACCTCTCCAACCTCTCCGCGGCCACCCCACTTTGTGAAAGCGGCTCCCTTTGTCCAGGGACGGACAAAGACACCCCGGAAAGACCACACGCCGGCTCGGGAGGAAACCGGCGTGGGACTACAAAAGAGGCGACACCTATGGATAAGATAACCCACCCGACCGATCGTGACCAGCTTCGCTGTGGGCGGACGGACATCGCCTGCCGCCTGCTGGAGAGAGGCTTTGTTCCCGTCCCTCTCCTATTCCGTGAGAAAAAGCCGGCCATCCCCGAGTGGCAGAAACTGACCCGCCAGGACGTGGAGGCCCGCCTGCAGGAGCTGTTCGGGCGGACCTCGGGCAATCTCGGGGTGCTGCTGGGCACCCCCAGTGGCGGGCTGATCGACATCGATTTGGACTGCGATGAGGCCATCCGCGCGGCTCCCCTGCTGCTCCCCCCGACGGGCATGGTCTGGGGCCGGCCTTCGCGGGGGGGTCGGACTCACTACGGCTACCTGGTGGACACTCCGCCGCAGAAGTCTTCCACTTCCTACAGCGACCTCGAGGGGCATCGCCTGCTAGAGGTCCGCTCCACCGACGGGCAGACCCTGCTGTGGGGCGAGTATCCCGAGGGGGAAGAGGTAGGCGGCTCTCCCCTGGGCGAACCAGCCCGCCTGGCTTGGAGGGAGCTGGAAGGGGCGGTGCGGCAGCTGGCCGCGGCGGTGCTATTAGCCTGTCACTGGCGGGAGGGGTGCCGACACGAGCTGGCGTTGGCCGTATCCGGCGGACTGCTGCTGGCCGGCTGGGCGGCGGAGGGCATGGAGCAGTTTTTGCTCTGTGGAAAGCCTATTGACGGGTTAGGGGAAAACTGGGGAATCTTTAGCCACGGAAAGAACCAACGTGCCACGGATTGTGACCCATATGGCCTCTGGTTATTGGTCTAAGAGGTGCTGCCACACCCAACAGCTGATCAACGGCCGATTTGAACAGCGACCTTGGGCACCGGCTCAATAGGTGCTGCCACCCGACTCATACCCCAAAAGCCCCAATAAGTTCACCCAACCCTAGTTATTGGCTTGCTTGACCCTCCAAGTCTGCCTGGGCCGCGGCTCAAGTGCGTCCCAAGCGATTGCTTGGCCGATGCGGGTTATGATGCGGGTGGGTGCATGAGTTATGTCGCCAGCGGTGGAAGGTCCGCAGTTATATACCGGCGTGGTACATAGTCCGGGGTGGGCAGGTGCGTGGCCGTCGGCGTAGTCGGACGCAGGTTTTGCCGAAGGTGTGTGGTCAGCGTTGGCAGGTGAAGTAGTTTATCGGTAGTTTGAAGCGTTGGACGGATTGGCGGTGGACAGCTTGGATGGAGTTGAGGTTAGACCTTGAGTCAGCTTGGCGTGTGGAGGCCTGTGCCCTTAATCGTTAGCGTGCCACCCAAATAATTATGTTTTCCACAGAGCAAGATAGGTTCGAGTTATAACGAACTATTGCTTGCGAAGCATCGGGGGCGATGGAAAGTGGCATAAGTGAAGGTATCTTTCAGCCAAGCCAATTTTGGGTGACGAGTTGTGGGATTGGGCCGCACCAAGATGCCCAAAGGGATAAGATTTGGCTGGCCATCTCAACCGGTTGCTACCCGGACCATATTGGTCGTTTACCTTTTTTGGACAATTAAGACCAGCGAGCAGTCGTCGCTGCTTCGCTGCCGAAAAACATCTGTGAGGTTGTTTTCCAACGCTACGCAGACATCTGCCTCCGGGAAATTTCTCAGCCAGTCAAACATTCTGGCCAGAACCCGGCTTACCTCACCTGTGTGACGATTGATCAGCGCCCCTTCGACGCCGTCCGTAAAAAGAGCAAACGCTTCTGGCGGTGCCGTTGGATGGCCCAGTCCGCCGCTCTGGATGTCAATGTTGGCGGCTGCATCGTCATCGGTCACAAAAAAGGTTTCGTTCGCGAACTCCCCCTTACGTGGGGCGGAGACGATCCGCAGTTCTCCACCGAAAGAGCCTACTATTGCACCGTCTCCCAGATGTGCAATAAGCCACCTGCCGTCGGTCACTGTCAAGGCTGCGACGACAGTGCAGGCGTAACTGCACAGAGCAGTTTTTTCGCGCAGAGCCAACCGACGTAGCTGTCGCTTCACAGCCGACACAATTACTTGCTTGTGCTCATCTCCAGCGTAGCTAAAAACTTTCTCGATGTTATTCACCAACCAATAGACAAGAAACCGGCTGGCGATCTGGGCACCCACCCAACCGTTCGCCGCACTGCCCGCTCCATCGCATACACAAGCAGCCACCGCCTCGTGACCACACGGCAGTAGACGCCTCGCCCAGCACCAGGCATCCTCGCACCGACCTTCGGTTGCCTCGTGCTGTTTGCCGATGACGCTTGCTCCCGCAACCTTCCACCGGCTAGCTTCATTAGCTACAGCTCGCCCCATCCCTTGATCCCTTCCAGGTCGAGGCTGACCTTTTCGCCCGGCCGGGATTGAGATACTCGCACCACGGACTTCGACAGCCACTCAAAAAATTGGCGAAAATTCAAGCCCTTAAGACGCAACGGTGGTCGCTTCCTAGAAAACATGGCGAGCACAGCCATGTCTGCATTAGGCCCAATACCAATCGGGAAGACGACGAGTTTTCCTTGCGCCTCCAGTTCACAGGCCCGCGGTCCCGCCCCTAGGTGCTCTGTCGTCGTGGGTTGCCCATCGGTCATCAAGACCAACCACGGCTGAAAGTAATCCACACCAGCCCTCTTATAGTCCTGTTTACGTGTCTCTAGCTGGTCAAGGGCCAGATTGACACCTCCGCCGAGATTCGTGCTACCGCCCGTGCAGGCAATTTGCGGTGGCGAGGCGAGACCGCCCAAGCCCTGGAAGTCCAGCAACACCTGGGCTTCGTCGGAAAACACAACAATGGCGACTTCGGCACTGGCCTTGGCGATCGGATCGGCGCGAAGGGACTCAAAAAATAGTTGAACCCCGTTGTTTAGTTCTTGCATCGGCTCCCCGGCCATCGATCCGGAGGCGTCCAGGCATAGGGCGATAGGAACCCGATTCGTTGGGTTGAGTAATAGCTCTTCGACGCGGATTTTCATGGAATTGTTAGACATAACATGCTCCTTTTACTCGGTGCCCCACCATTTGCGCATATACGCAGCAGCGCTGTGTTCTCCGGCGTCAACACGCCAAAGAAAAAGGCCAAGGACCACTCCCATAAGGAATCCGAGGATGAACCAATTCATTGAATCGGTAAGTACAGCCATTCCCACTCCAACGACGAGCCCACCACCTCCCCCATATTTAAAAATATTACCATCCACTTCAGTAACAGAAGCTATAGCACCGAACACCCCGATACATATGCCTATGAACCCACCTCCTTTCACCCACGGACCGACATCTTCAACTATGCCTAACAGTACCAGTAATAGCCCTACTCCAAGTCCTAGAATGGCTAAACCTAAACCAGCTAACATCACCTCCAATACGGCCTTGATAATTGCGGCAACCGGCCAGATCAAAGGATTCAAATACCACTCACCCTTACCGGAATAACTAGAACTCGCATGTGTCGATGCGGGTGTATTCAAATAGCTTGGCGCCTGATACCCACCTTGACTACTTGTCAGAGAGCCAGGGGTATACTGTGGCGGAGTCCGGTTTGACTGGAACCAAGCCGAGGCACTTTGTCCAGAGGTGCTCACTCCCCTTGTGACCGAGGTTGCGGCATTGACCATCCTATTTACTGATCGCTGAAGATCGGTCTCACCTCCTGTTGGAAGGGGACGACCTCGACCCTCCACATATCTGAAATTGTGGGGAAGAATCTGGAGGTCGAACCCGTACTGTGGAGTGGGCCCCATGAAGACTTTGTTGGGATCTTGAAGAATACGTTCATATTCCCGAAAGACACGTAACCACTCGGCAACCGTTACACGGGGCTGGCCCTGGCAATCTTTATGGAAGACTTGATAGAAGTATTCCTTGATGGGACGACTCAAGTGGGACCAGCAGAAGCGCCATGCTCCCTCCGGGGCATCCTGTGCTCCCTTTTCACCTAACGGATATGGGAAATGCATTTTTTTGATGTTTTCTGCGCCGTCCCCGCCACCTTGGTGACTGTAAGGAGGTTTGCCGGGAACCATGATCATAAAAAGCAGTGTGGCCACAGCAAATAACTCGTGTTCTTTCGTCCGCAGGAAGCGGGAGAAGTCCTGTCCTTGGATTTCCGGGGCAGTAAAGTTGATGGATCCAACCGGACAGGGAAATCCTTCGACCTGATAACTGTCACAATCCACGAAGAAAACAGTGTTAGCGTCTTTCACCAAGATGTTCATCGGATTGATATCACCGAGTAATACGTTCATCCGGTGCAAGTATTCGATACCTTCCAGGATAGAGATAGCCAAACGCACCGATTCTCTACGCGTCCAGTTCGGGTGCTTGGAAAGCCACACCGTGGGGATAAACAGCCCGTGGCCAAGTGGTTCCCCCGATGCTCTCGGCATCAAGAATCCTCGGAATACGCCCTGGCTATCGCGAACGGACTCGATCGGCCAACAGATCCCCGGGTGGGCGACCTGGCGGGTCACCATCAACTCAACCTTGCGTCGAGCTCCGTCCGTCAGTCGGTTGGTGTGGTAAATTTTGCAAAGGATATCAGGTTGGTCCGTCTCGTAGATTGTACCTTCACCTCCGCTAGCAAGCTTCCGACATAACCTGACTTGCCGGAGTCGTTGTCCGTTGTACGAGTAAACAAAGCCTACTTTCTCTACGTCCTCCGTCGCAAGAAGACGCGTCTCCAGTCCGCTCTCCAACCTGTTGGTACAGGCGAAAGGTTGCGGCAGGTTCCAGACCGGCTTGGACCGAGCTCGGAATGGCTGCGGAGGAACAGCCGGAAACACAGTTTGGCCATGATCACTAGTCGGCAACTGCATTTCTCGACCCCAAATGTGTGGCTTGCCATCCCGTGGTTCGAAGCGGACCACAAGAAGACTTTTATCTGTACTGAAACAACCTGACCGCTTCTTCGCATATATCCAGTCACGTAGCCTCCGATCGTTGGTGAGGACAACAATGTTATGTTGGGCCATGTGCTGCTCGACGACTCTTGAAATAACGTGATCGGCAACCCGGGCAGAATCATCCGAAGATTCACCGCGTATTTCGGCCAGCCCATTCGAGACGGCCTGCTCGATCAGCTGCAAGGCGTGCTGAGCTGCCTGGAGACGATGGTCCTTCTTCTTTTCCATTCGCTGTAGCTCCTGGACCACCTTCCGGGGAACCAGAATACGATTCGACCTGAATTCTACACTGAAATCGTCCAGGAATTTCCCAAAACTCGGATGCATCAGAAAGGATGTGTCCGCGAGAATCTTATGGCTCTGGAGTACGCCTCGCAGGAAGGTATGATTTGAGTCTTGAGACATGCGACGAACTCCTCAGCAGCAAACATGGTTGGGCTATTTTGCACTAATATATTCTACTTAACGATACGCTCCTAAGTGAGGACTATTTCGAAGGAGTACTTGGTTTCCGTACATCGCCCCAATTCTCTTGCGAGCACCGACAATTGGCAATAGGCATAGCGCATCGCTCATATAAGCCTCGTGCATATCCGTCCTACCACTACCAGACGGGCCTCATACGACGGGAATCTATTGTAATATAGCGGTGTAGGTCACCTCGGTGATCGCCTATGCCGTGGAGGATGTCCGCCATCTTCTGCCCCGGCCGACCGGCTGCACCAGCAGCTGGCTGCAGGGAGGTTGCTGGAGGTGGCTCAGTGGGAAATGCAGGCGTTGCACACGATCGCAGCTGCGGGAGCTATCCGTGTCGATACCACGGCTTGGTCGGCGATCACTCGGGACTGGCTCAACGAACTCCGAATCCTGGAAGAACAGTTGCAAGATTGGGCAGCGGGAATCTTTCCGACTGCTGTCGGGCTGTTCTCCGAAGATGCGCCGTACGCTCCGACGGTCAACTGGCGTTCCCCCAGTCAGGTCCGGCACGTTTTTGCAGGTCTGGGGATGGAGCTACCAGACACACGCGATGAGACACTCGCAGCTATCCGGCACCCTCTTGCCGACCGGCTACGGCAGTATCGCGAGAAGACGAAACTAATCTCAGCATTCGGGAGCAACTGGCTACGCGATTATGTTTCGGACGGTTATGTCCGTCCCCAGTGGCGACTGCTGGGGGCGGAAAGCGGTCGGATGAGCTGCGCCCAACCTAATCTCCAGCAGATTCCCCGCGAGGCGGAATACCGCCGCTGCTTCATCGCACGGGAAGGCCATCGTTTCATCAAGGCCGACTACAGCCAGATTGAACTACGCCTGGCAGCGAAAGTGGCTCTCGAGCAGCGGATGATCGAGGCCTTCATCCAACGCATCGACTTGCACGCTCTGACCGCTTCCCGACTGCTGGATAAGCCTCTCTCTGAGGTCAGTAAAGGCGACCGG
>Ga0308406_1000412_pt1 | contig 20075 bp, 18 predicted proteins | sample HotsprSampleMSe1_FD_203474 | JGI IMG/M metagenome (GOLD analysis project Ga0308406, IMG submission 203474) | Hot spring phototrophic mat microbial communities from Mushroom Spring, Yellowstone National Park, Wyoming, United States - 20060911_MSe1 ...
GCCTTCTGCGGCGTCGGGGTCGGTGGTTTCGGAAGCTCAAACCCCTTTACCTTCTGAGGCTGTGGAGTCTACGCCGCCGGAGAGGGGCCATGTGGAGCCTATTTCGGCCTTTACTAAGCCGTATGTCCCCTTAGAAAATCCGGATGCGCCGGTTGCGCCTTCTAAAGCCGGATCGACTCATGAAGAGTCGGGGGGCGAACCTACCTCTTCCATAGCTCCGGAGCTTTTTCAAAGTGAGCACCCCATAAGGCTTATCGTGCTCCCGGACTTTGATCCCGAGGGGTCTGTGCATCTATCCGTGCCAGAGCCCGCTCCGTTAGAGGAGCCTCCTCCTTCCCCGTCTTCTGAGGTTTCTAAGCCTATTTCCCCGCCTGCAGAATCCCTTTCGGCGGAGCCTTCTGCCCTTTCTGCGTCCAAGAGCCTTTCGCCTGCTTGGCAGTCTTTTCTAAGCGAGATAGAGAAACCTTTAGCTCAGGTAGCTCAGGAAGCTTTTCCGCATGCGCCCCATACCTTGGAGAGACTGCGACAGGCTTTCATTCGGTATCTTTTAGAGGCGCGCAAGGAGCGGCGTTTGCCGCAGGAGCCTCCGCCGCCTTCTACGGCTATTGAGGAGGTGCTGCGGCTTTTAGAGACTTTTCAGCCGAAGGGCCCAGAGGCTGTTTCTGCCCCGCCCCTTATAGGCGTTCCAGAAAGCGAGCCGCCGGTTTCGCCGCCGCCTATTTACACGGAGACGATGGCGCGTTTGTGTTGGGGTCAGGGGGATCTTCCGTTAGCCATTGAGATTTATGAGAAGCTCAAGGCTAAGTTTCCGGAGAAGGCGGCGTATTATCAGGCGCAGATAGAGCGGATTCAGCGGGGTGAGCGGCCCTAATGTGGGATTGGGTTTTTCCTTCTTTGTGTGTGGTATGTGGAGAGCCGACCTATCAGCAGGAGCAGCGGGTATGTTTGCGATGTTTTTTACGGTTGCCGCAGACCCTTACTTGGCAGGCTCCTCAGGCTAACGAGGCTTATTATCGTTTGCGGCCGCATGTCCCCATAAGGGGGGCTGTAGCTGGATTCTGGTACACGGCGGGTAGTCCGCTTCGGCTGCTGGTTCAGCTGGCCAAATATCGCGGGGATCCTTTGCCGTTGTATGCGATGAGTCGGGCGTGGGGGCGACTGCTACGGGAGGAGTGTCCGGGATTGGAGGAGGTGGAGGCGTTTTTGCCGGTGCCGCTGAGTCGGGTGCGTTTGCGTAAGCGGGGCTATAATCAAGCGGACTGGGTAGCGAGAGGTTTAGCGGAGGCTTGGGGGAAGCCGGTTTTAGAGGGGGTCTGGATTCGGGAGGCGGTTACGGCGTCCCAAGTGGGGAAGCGGCGGGGGGCTCGGTGGGTTACATTGGAAGGCGCCTTTCGGGTGGTAGGGGCTTTGCCTTCGGTGATAGCCGTGGTGGATGATGTTTTGACGACGGGGGCGACATTGCGGGCGGCGATACAGAGTTTACCTTCAGAGGTAGGGGTATGGGTGGTAACTATCGGGCTCACGCGTCGCCGTTCGTAACTTTGGGGTATGGCCGTCATGCAGATGCGGGAGGCGCTACGCGCCGCCCTTCGGGAAGAAATGCGGCGAGACCCTCGGGTCTTCCTCATGGGGGAAGAGGTAGGCGAATATAATGGGGCCTATAAGGTGAGTGAGGGGCTTTTAGCGGAGTTTGGGCCGCAGCGGGTAATAGATACCCCCATATCGGAGCTGGGATTTGCGGCGATTGGGGTGGGGGCGGCGATGGTGGGGCTAAGGCCCGTGATTGAGTTCATGACTTTCAACTTTGCTTTGCTGGCGATAGACCAGGTGATCAATCATGCGGCGAAGATGCTTTCTATGAGTGGGGGGCAGTTTTCGGTGCCGATAGTATTTCGGGGGCCGAGTGGGTCAGCGGGGCAGCTGGCGCAGCAGCATTCGCAGTCATTTGAGAATTGGTATGCTAATGTTCCGGGCCTTAAGGTCGTCTCGCCCGCTACGCCCCGAGATGCGAAGGGGCTTCTCAAAAGCGCTATTCGGGATGATGATCCCGTAATCGTCATGGAGTCGGAGTTGATGTACAGCCTGAAGGGGGAGGTGCCCGAAGACCCGGAGTTTTTGATCCCGATAGGGGTGGCAGATATTAAGCGGGAGGGGACTGATGTAACGCTGGTGGCCTTTGGGAAAATGGTGCATGTGGCTCTGGAAGCTGCCCAAGTCTTGGAAAAGGAGGGTTTATCGGCGGAGGTGATAGACCTACGGAGTTTGCGGCCGATAGATTATGAGACGATTATTCGTTCGGTGCAAAAGACGAACCGCTTAGTGGTGGTGGAGGAGTCCTGGCCTTTGGGGGGGATAGCGGCGGAGGCAGCTTACATGGTGCAACGTCACGCATTTGACTACTTAGATGCGCCGGTGGTGCGGGTAACTGGAGCAGATGCACCTATGCCGTATGCGCCGACATTGGTGGAGGCTTATTTACCTAACCCCCGTCGAGTGATAGAAGCAGCCAAGTATGTGTCGTATTCCTTATAAGGTGCGCCAGCAATAAAGTAAGATGGCGGCAGCGGTTGCTACATTCAGAGAGTCGGCTTTGGCTGAGGGGGCTTTGGGAATATAAACGGAGACCGCGTGGGGAGGAGCGTAGCGGACGCCTTGGCCCTCGCTTCCCAAGTAGAGGGCGTCTATGGCCTGCCAGTTAATTTCTTTGGGTGGAGGGCCTTGGAGGGTAGCCACGGCGATCTGTCCGGGAAAAGTGTGCAGGAGGGTTTGCCAGTTTTGGGTGCGGGCGATGGAGACCCGAAAGAGGCTGCCCATGCTGGCGCGTACGACTTTGGGGTGGAAAGGGTCTACGCTGTCGGGGCTTAGCCATATAGCTTTCAGGCCAAACCATTCCGCTAAGCGAATGAGCGTACCCACATTGCCGGGGTCCTGAAGGCCTTCTAAGAAGAGGGCAGGCTTATGATGGGGTTCGGGCGCTTGGAGGTTCTGATAGGCAATAGCGATGCCGGGTGGGGCTGTCTCTAAGGTGGTGATACGTTCCAATAGCCAGGGAGCTACGAGATACAAAAGATTTGAGGGCACGGCGAAGGGCGGCTCCTCATCGTAGCGCCAGAGGATAGCATGAATACTCTGTGGGGGAAGGGAAGCCAAGGCTTCCTGAATGAGCTTGGGGCCCTCTATGAGGTAAAGGCCTGTCTTTGTACGAGCCGCGGCTTCCCGGAGCGCCTGATAAAACTTAGGCGGATGGGGAAGATGGCGCATTCGGAGATTTAGCGGCTAAGGCTTGGAGGTGCTTGAGGGTCTCGGAAATGCGGTGAATGCTGGCTTGGGTGGTCTGGATCTTGGTTTCTAAGTCACGGCGTAGAGCTTCGGTACCTTTACCTTTGGCGAGGAGGGCAAGGGTATTTTGATAGCCGTTGAGGTCGGTTTCCAAGCGTTTGAGCTGGGCCTTGAGGGAGCGGATAGTTTTTTGGATTTCGGCGGGGGATTGGCGAGCTACTTGGGCTTTGAGCCAGGCGTCGTTGAATTCGGTTTCGGAGAGGCCTGTTACCTGCAGGTAGCGCTGAATGGCTTGGCGATAGCGGTGGTTGAGCCGTTCCTGAGCCGAAGGGAGGACTTCTCCGGCCTGCTCGTACTCCAAGAGTTTTTGAATGTAGGTTTCCAGGGGGGCGGGGGAAGGGCCTTCGCTCATCTGGTCTAACTGATTGAGAATATGGATACGGCGTTCCAGATTTTCGGAGAGACGTTTGAGGTAGGCTTTGCGGGCTTCGGCGAGGCGTTCCCGCATGGCTTGCAGCTTATCATACATGGCGGTGATGGGGGGCTCTTTTTTGAAGCGGCGGGCTCGCTGCACCCAACGGGAAGCATGGGCCCGAAAGTGTTTCCAGGCCTCTACTACATCCTTGTTCAGTAGCTTCTCTGTCTGACTCAAAAGACTTTCTCCTTGTTCCACCAGCCGCCGCACTTGCTGCCGCCGATACTCTTGATTAAACTGCTCGGACTTTTCATAAAAGGTATCTAAGAGTTCTCCGAATTGCTGGTTGAGAGGCATGTAGTACCGGCGCACTTCGCGCGAGTCGTCTTGGGCTAAGGTAGATTCGGTGAGCTTGCGCCATTCCCGAACGAAGTTTTGAACTTGTTTTTGAGATTGGCGCCATTGCTCTATGCTGGTGTACTCTTGCTGCACAATAGGGGTGAGAAGCTCGATGATTTGTTTTTTACGTTGGAAGGCTTGGGCTAATACGGGATTTTTCTGGATGCGTTGATGAGCTTGGGAGCGAAAGAGCATGTATTGGTCGCGAAACTTTTGGACAAGTTCTCGGTATTGGCGGGTGAGCTCACTTTCTTCTCGGACGCGGAGGAGAGGGATAGACTGCCATTCTCGTTGGAGTAGGGCGAGCTTATCCCGCTGCTGCTGCCAGAATTCCGTTGTCACGCGCGCATTTTCCGGTGGAAAGAGAGCTTGGATCTCCTCAAGGATTTGGCGGCGGCGTTTCAGAAGAGACTGCTGCTCCTCCTCAATAATGTCTTTGTAGCGCTGATAGATTTGGTCAAACTGCAGGAAGTAGCTTCTGAAAGCTTCTATGAGGTTTTTTCGGTCTTTTTTGAGGAGGCGGTTTCGCAGGCGGCTCCATTCTCGGGCGATGGCGCGTACGCGGCCATAAGCATCCAGCTGCTCTTTGTGGACGATGTCGCGTAGTTGAGCCAGAAGAAGTTGGGCCCGTTCGGCGGCCTGCTGGGCCTGTTTCTCGTAGTTTTCCCGAAGCTGACTAAAGCGAATGACAGCATCTTCAAAGCGTTTTTGAAGGGCGGAAAGCCTTTTTTGTTCTTCATTAGAAGCTTGGGCTTTCCAGGTGGGGAGGTGTTTGTCAACATAGTTCTCAAAGGCATGCATGAGCCGGTTGAATTCCACTTGGTAAGGCTGATACGTGAGATATTCTGCTAATAGGGTGACTTCGGCGAGAGAGGTTTGACGTTGGGAAAGCTCTTCGCGCAATTGACGGGCAGGAAGGGATAGAAGTTCTTGAAGGGTTTCTTGGATTTGGGCTTCTGTCTGCGGATCCAAATGCAGACTACTGGACTCCGAGGCGTGGGCTTCTACCATAAGGCTGGACAAAGGTACGCAAGAAAGGCTATACTTTTGCAGAAATGGGGCGCATTTTAGCGGGTATTGACTATGGGGAGGCTTCGGTGAGTCTGCTGAGGGCGGTTTCTGTCCTGCGCCGGCGGTTGCGAGCCACCCTGTATCTTTATCATGCGTATCAGATCCCAAGGGGAATGCCCTTTCTTTCGGCCCATGTCATAGAAGAACTGGAGAGTAAAACCCAGGCTGAGGCCGAAAACCGCCTAAGAGCATTTTTAGGGGAACATCTATCAGGGGCTGAGCGGCGCGGTATTCGGCTACTGGTGGAGCGGGAGTTTGTAACGGAAGGCCTTCACCATCACCTGCGCACCGAGCGCTATGACCTGCTGGGAATAGGGGCTTATGGCACAGAAAGCGAAGAGGAAGGGATAGGTTTTCATGCCCGACACTTTATTCGGAATGCGCCCGTTCCTGTGGTCATAACTTATCCCGGCACATCTGTCTCTTGGCAGCACATGCTTCTGGTTTACGATCCCGGTTTTGCCCTGGATAAGCAGGGAAAAGTGCGAAGGCTGCTGCGGCGTTTGCAGATTTCGTACTCGGGACTTCCGGTGGTGCATCTCAAGTCTATTCAGAAGCATCATCAGAAACTGGAAAAGCTGGTATCGCCGGCTTCTTATAAGCCGTTTGCTTGGGAAGGTGCGGGGCTAATTCAAGTGATCTTAGGGGCAGCGGCCTCTGTGGGAGCCGATACGATAGGGATTCTGATGGATCCTGAGGCGATTATTCAGGGGCTGCAGGCTACGCCTGCGGATAAGCTCCGCCATTCACCCGCATGGGTGTTTTTTCCGCGAGCGCCTCAGAAAGAGACCGAGAACGGAGAGCTTTCAGAGGAGTAACCGAGCCGGCTCTTCCAGAAGCTCCGTAAGCGTGGCTAAGAAGGCCGCACCCGTAGCCCCATCTACGACCCGATGATCACAGGAAAGCGTAACCCGCATACGCCGTTCTATTTCTATTTTATCACCTTTGACCACAGGCGTGGGTTGAATGGCGCCTACCGCTAAAATAGCGGCTTCGGGCGGATTGATGACAGCGGTAAACTCCTCAATTCCAAACATGCCTAAGTTGGAAATAGAAAAGGTGCTGCCGGTGTATTCTTCTGGGGAGAGTTTGCGCTCGCGGGCTTTTTGGGCGAGGGTAGCGGTTTCGGTGGCGATTTCGGAGAGGCCTTTTCGGTCGGCATGGCGGATCACCGGGACGATGAGGCCCTCCTCTACGGCCACGGCGAAACCTATATGGATTTCTTGGTGGAGGCGGATGTGGTCGCCCATCCAGGCGGCGTTGAGGTAGGGGTGTTTGCGGAGGGCCGTCGCTACGGCCTTGATGATGAGGTCATTGAAGGAGATTTTGGTGGGGCTGAGGGCGTTGAGTTTTTCGCGCCACGTAGCGGCGGCTTCCATGCTGATGGAGCGGGTGAGGTAAAAGTGGGGGGCTTCCTGCATGCTGGCCGTGAGACGCCGGGCAATCGTTTTGCGCATTTGGGAGAGGGGCACTTCCTGGTAAGGGGCCGTAGAAGGTGGGGTAGGGAGGGAAGGAGCTTTGATCTCGGCGGTTCGGGACAGGTAGGCCTCCACATCGCGGCGAATGATACGGCCGCCTTCGCCGGTGCCTTGGAGCTGACGCAAGTCAATGCCAGCTTCTTTGGCCATCTTCCGGGCCAGGGGAGAGGCTTTGAGACGAGCTTCAGAAGGTGAAGCCGCTTCCACAGGGGCGGGAGCCGGCATAGGGGAAGGAACACTGCCGCTGGCCGAAAGAGCAGGCTCAGAATCCCTCGGGCGAGCAGAAGCAGAAGAAGAGTCCCCTTTTGGGAGGAGCGCGGAAATATCTTCGTCAGGCTTCCCAATGATAGCGATAGGAACGCCGACGGGGATAGGTTGGTTTTCGGGAGCGCCAATATAGAGGAGGACGCCTCCGACCGGAGCTTCAAACTCCATGGTAGCCTTGTCAGTTTCAATTTCGGCTAAGAGGTCGCCCGGCCTAATCGGGTCGCCGACTTTTTTGTGCCACTTAGCGATGACGCCCTCGGTCATCGTGTCGCTAAGCCGAGGCATTTCAATAACTTCCGCCATATCTATGGTAGCTTATGTTGGGTGGTTTCGTCGCGGTGTTTAGCCAAGTAGGGCATGAAGGGGGTGCCGCCGGTACCGACGGCGGTGGGATTAGCTAAGGAGGCTTGATGCTGGCGGGCAATGTAGGTGGCGGCATATTCCAGATGGAGAGTGCGGAAGCGCTCTACCCAGTGCAGGCAGGTATTGTAGAGGTCTTTCAGGGCAGGCTGAGCAAAGAAGGCCCGATGGCGATGAATTTCATATCCCTCTAAGTCCAGCACGAACTGGCGATGAGCGGGGGGCATGTAATCCAGCATTTCACGTAGGTAGGCCCGAAGGGGATCATCGGCATGAGTAATGCCGAGAGCGGCGTCTATGGCAGGGATAATGCCACTCTGGGCCCCCGTCTCTCCCCGAAACTGTTGAGGCTTCCCACCATAGGCAGAAACCCCCTCGTAAATCAGCCCCTCCGGAAGGGCCGGGTTATTTTTCCAGCCGTGGATGTAAGGGCGCACCCGGTGATAATAAATGTAGGGGTCGCATTTTTCAGGCATGCGCATAAGAAGGCGATACATTTCTTCCAGAGCTTGAGCCAGGGTAGAGAGAGCCTGCTCGGCGGCGCTGGTATCTTCTTGGATGGTGGCTTGCACCAGAAGAGGAAGTACCCGGAGAGCAGGAGCCGCCGCCGCTTCAATCGCCACATGAATGAGGATGAACCACTCTTCGTCCAGACCGCCTAAGAAGTTTTGAAGGAGGGCGATGTTGTCTAAGGTGATGGGCCCCTCGGGTTCTAAGCGGCGCCAGTTATCCAGGGCGTAAGAAACGTACGAGAGCACAGGAGGGCGCCCTAAACGCTGGGCGATGGTGTACCAGGGCAGAGCGATATTTTCGGGTAGGGAAGCGGGAGGGGTATTTTCGCCCCACACATAAGCATGACCTATATAGGAGAGCGCCTGCATAGCGCGTCGCCATTGAGCAGGCGTAGAAAGATAAGGCTCCGGGTCCAGAAGGGGAATCCGACGAAGAAAGGTACGGATGCGCCCACTAACGAGTAGCTTCGGCAGGTCGTACGCTATCTCGTCCCACAACCCTAGAGCCGCAGGCAACTCTCGTATAGGGTCTTCAGGCGGCAAATACCCCCGCCCCGAATCTATCTCGTAATCAGCAAGAGGTCGCATATGGGCAAACTTATGCATTTTCGGGTGTGTGGGGGCGCACCGGGACGTCGTACGCGGAGCTGTGTGGAACCTAATGGGATATGCCATAGCGGGAATAGGAGCCTTGCTTCTACCTATCGTGCTAATCAAAAATGTAGGCCGAGGAGCTTATGGGGTTTATAGCTATGTAACCTTACTCTTGACGCAAGCGTATCTTCTTTTGGGGGGCTTAGGTGAGGCTCTGGCATACTTTTTAGCCAATCATCGTCAGGAAGCTATCTACTGGATACGAGGGGCGCTGGGAGCGGCTCTTCTGATGGGAGTGTTAGGTTTGGGTTTGTGGCAATGGAGAGGCCCAGAAATCCTTACCGCCTTACTGAATCTGGATGCCTTTTGGCAGAAAACTTTATCCGAGGTGCGAGGACTTACGAGTTTGGCGCTGGTGGGATATCAAGTGGCGGTGCTTTTGGGCTGGGTGCCTTTAGCGCTGGGGCGGCGTCGGAGCCTAATCCTCTTACCCTTGGGGCAGCTGGTAAACCAAGTCCTACTTCCCATGGGGGCCTCGCTCCTGTACCCAAACGACATCCTGTTCCTTTTTGAGGTGAGTTTGTATGGAGGAATTGGGCTGGGTTTGTACATGTGGGGGGCTATTTCCGTTCTCCTAAGGGAGCCGTTATGGCCTATTTTTTCTTGGCGGGCGTGGAAAGCGCTGTGGAAACACGGCCTGTGGCAAAATCTGGCCCAATGGAATGGCCTATTCTTGACTTTCTTTGAGCGGACAGTCGTTGGGCGATCCGTGTCTTTGAGTTATATGGGCCTATACAGTGCTGGGCAATATTTTTCATCCAAGGCTCTGCAAGCTTTTTACAAGGCTACGGAGAGTCTCCTCTCTGCATTTGGTGGGGAGGGGAGTCTTTGGCGGCGGCACCTGCGTCTGGGGCAAACTATTTGGTTCACGGCATTTATCTCAGTCCCTACGCTGATTATCCTGTACGGAGTGGGAGGCATGGTATTTCCCCATGTAGCGAAGCCGTGGCATCTTTTGGAGATGCGATTGTGGGGAGGGGTAATGCTTTCTACGCAGCTGCTCCTTCTGGTAGCGCCATTCGCGCCCTTCTTTATAGGGCAGGGGCGGTTTCGGATTTTATATCTTTATTCTTTAGTCTTGGGGGTATGTCAGGTGGGAGGGACTTTATGGTTGGTGCCTCAGGGATATTACTATTGGGGGCCAGTGGTGGGTGTAGTCGGGGGTATAGTTTTTCTGACGGTGGTCGTTTTCCGAAAGGGAGGGGTGAAGGTTTTGTGGCGGGGTTGGGTTTTGTATCCTCTTTTACGGCTTATGGTGGGGTGGGGCATAGCGTTGGGTCCGTTGATTTTCTGGGGTGAAGGGGCTTCGGGGAGGTCGTTCGTGCTCAGTATAGTAGGCGCGGGGATATTTCTTGTAGGCGAATGGCAGAGCCCTCTCTGGCCCAGGAAAAGGGATTTTCTTCTTCAGCTTTGGGAGGGGGCTTGGGGTTTTGTGGGTTCAAAGATCGCTAAGGTAGGCCAATTTTTTACGGCAGGTAATCGTTTTAGGCGGGGCCCTGCTGAGGAAGGTGGGCTATCCAGTGGGGAAGATTGCGCTTGATGATGGGGAGGAGGGTTTCTTGAAGGGGAACCTGCAGGGGGCTTTCCACAGCAAGGGTGAGGGGGGTAGGCAGGTCTTTGTGGGCTTTCAGAAGTCTTTCACGCAGGATAGTGAAAGGCGTAGCTATCCAGCTAAATACAAACTCTTCTACGGGGTCTAATCGGATACCAATGTGGCCTTCTTTGTCTTGGAGGGGACGTATCTCATAGCGGTAGGCTCGGATGAGCCTTTCGGTGCCGCGCCGCAGGAAGAGATAGCCCTCAGCCTTGTAGAGGGGAACGAGCCCGACGACTTCCACCTGGAGCTGCCGCTCGATGAGCTCATAGATTTCTCGGCCTTCTTGGATGCCTTCTTCTAACTTTGGCAAAGCGAATTGGACAATACGCATGAGGGTGTCGTTGGGGTCGTCCGGTAAGGCAGTAGCTTGCTGGGCCTGCGCGATAGTCAGGAGCTCTTCGTAGCTATCAATCAGGTCGGTGAGAGGGGGGTAGAGGCGCTGCTCAAAGAAGGCCGCATAGATCCGCTGCAGATAAGCGAGAAGGCGGTAACGCTGGTACTCTTCGTCCCAGAGGCCCTGGAGAAACCATCCTGGTCGCAGGCGCTCCATAGGGAGTTATACAGCAAAGCTTATTCCACAGGCGCAGGTTCGCGTAGCGTTAGGGTTGCGAAAGTGAAAGCCCTTCCCCTCTAAGCCATCCGTGTAGTCTAACGCCGTGCCTGCCAAGTAGAGGAGGCTCTTCTTGGGGACAAGAATGTCAATACCTTCGGACGTGAAGAGGAGTTCGTCGGGCTTTTGGTCGGTGGCGAAGGTCATATCGTAGGTAAGGCCTGAGCATCCGCCGGCTTTGACTTCTATGCGGATGCGTGGGAGGGGGTGATTTTCGGTGGCTTGGATTTCGCGGATGCGGGCAGCCGCCCGCGGCGTAACGTTGAGCATAGAGTAAAAATAGGGAATTTGGGTGAACCCAGAGGTTTACGGGGGTATAAGCCATTCTTGGGACGCTCAAGCGGGTTATCGTATCTGGCGGCGCAGGGTTTCTATTTGGGTGAGGAGGGTTTCTCGGGGGATGTTTTGGTATTTGGGGGGTAGAAAGCTTTTTCGGGTGCATTCGGCGATGGCGAGGAGGGTCATGTAGGTGATTTCTTCGGGGTAAGTGGGCGGGATGAAGTCTTGGATGGCGTTTTGCAGGTCGTTCCAGGTGGGGGTGGGGCGATTTTGGGAGAGGGCAATTTGGCGGGCGCGCACGAGGAGGCTCTCCCATTCGGCGCCGGAAAAGTCCGGCAGGTCGGCAAAAGCTTCCTCGGGCACTTCCAACGTAAAGCCGAATCGGCGGGCCATGCGCTGTAAGAAAGCCTGCTTTTCGTGGGGTTCGGAAGGGGGAAAGAGCGGAATATGCTCTTCGGCTCGGCCCTGACGTTTGAAGTCTACGGGGAGAAGGTCAGGGCGGGCAGTAGCAAGGAACCACAGGATGCGGCCGCGGTTTTTAGGTTGGCTCATGAAGCTGGCTAGCATACCAAAGACTCTTTGCGAGACGCCGCTATCCAGACCCAGCCCGCGACGGCCTAACTGCGTATCCGCCTCGTCAATAAATACCGCTACCGGCGCTAATGCCTCTAAGAGCGACAGAATCCGCTCTAAGTTCGCCTCCGTCTGACCGACATAAGGGGCGCGGAAGTTTTTGAGCTGGACCATGGGGATGCCGATTTCGCCAGCCAGGCACCGCACTAAAAAGGTTTTACCCGTGCCGACCGGACCCGTAATCAAAAAACCCATAGGAATGACATCGGTATGGCCAGCTTTCAGTAGCTCTACAATCTGCCGAAAGTAAGTAAGCACGGCTTCGTGCCCCGCTACATCGTTTAACGTATAGGTAGTGCTGAGAAATTCCAGCAGGCCGCCCGCCTGGGCCTCAATCAGAGTTTTTTTGCGTTCTAAGAGGTGCGTGTCGCTCCAGGGGGTGGGGCTTTCGGCGACTTCGGCGAGGATTTTATCTACTTGGACGAGGGAGAGGCCGCCCAGCGCATAAGCTAAACTTTGGGGCGTGTGGGTAGGGAGGTTGGTAGTTAGGGTAGGGCGCCTTTCAAAGGCCTTCTGAATGAAAGCTTCCCGAGTGGGGAGATCGGGGTATGGAATTCGGATGGTGCTAATGTGGGGATTTTGAACAAGCTTAGGATGGAGTTCGCTCAGGCTTTCGGTCAGCAGGAGAATCGTCAGGTCGCTTTCCAGAAAGCGGGTTTCCTGTGCCCAACGCAGCAAATACAGGAGCGCTGCCCGCTCTTCGGGACCATAATAGCCCGTCGGAGATTGAGGAACAAGGGTATCCGCATACTCCAATATCAGAGCTACCCGACGCCGTTGGAGAATCTCATGAAGTAGAAACCGATGTAACGTTGGAAAAGCCTGAACCAGCGTATCGGGAAACTGACGCAGACCCTCCTCCTTCAAGAAGGCAAGAAAAGCATCTCGGCTCTCGCTATCCCGAAAGGTCAATCCTGCCGCCCGATTGTAGCTAAAAACCGTCTGGCGGCGCCGAAAAACTACCTTGTGAAGGAAATCCGGTAAAGGGTAAGCTTCATTCTGGTACCAGACCCTATCGTGAATATTTCCGTGGAGGATGAAGAGACAGGTACGTCCTGCATAATACTGACGAGCCAGGTCTTGAACCCACTCTGGCGCATCCCCAAGCATAAAGCAAAAGTAGTATCCCCACTCGCTCCCATGCTACGCATGACTGCCAGAATTCCATCGGGGGCCTTCGAGGTGTCTTATACTATTTCCTAGCACAGACTTTCTTTTTAGGCGGTACCAGCCCCCAGCGCACCCGCTCTGTGGGGCGGGGGCACTCAAAATGTCCCTCTTACCATTCGTTGGTATTACATCCCCCCACTCCCTACACCCTCTCCCCCCTTCTCAAGGGGGGAGAGGGTCGGGGTGAGGGGGGATTGTACACCTATATGCCGTGCCCCTTCGGCGCCCTACTCGTGCAACTTGGGGGGCGGCGCCCCCCCCCCGGGGGGGCGGGCCCGCCGCCCAAAAAGAAACTCTATACCAGGAAATGGTATTAGGGAGTGCCTTAGGGGATTCGCGGTGGGTTAGTTTTTTTCCTTTGCTCCTTTATGGCCCTTAGCAGGGATTCGCTGATTATTTGCACCGTGTCTGGTTCCATTTCAGGCCATATAGGTAAGGTTATCACCCGCTCATAGGCGGCATCTGCTACGGGAAATTTTTTCCCTTCTGCCCATCTCTGGTAAGCCCGATGGCGATGCAGCGGCCGGTAATGCAGGTTGAGAGAGATGCCTTCTTCCTGCATCTGCCGAATCACCTCATCTCGTAGCTGGGCTCCCCCCCGCAAAAACACCGGATACAAATGCCAACTACATTCTGCTGGATTGGCTGGATAAAGTTCTATTTCTTCGTGTTTTTCCAGAATATTCTGGTAGAGGGCGGCCAGTTCTTGTCGTTTTTGCCATCGCTGCTCCATTAGTTCTAACTGGGCCAGGGCTAGGGCAGCACATACTTCGGGCATCTGGTAGTTGTGCCCTAAGAAATGCACTTCGTATTCCCAGGGCTTGGAGGGATGACGTACAATGCCATGTCGTCGCCATTGTCGGGCTTTGTGGGCGAGGGTTTCGTCTGAAAATAGGATGGCGCCTCCTTGGCCTGCGGCAATGGGCTTAGTGGCATGGAAGCTCAAGGTGGCTGCCGTTCCAAAGGTCCCGCACAACTGCCCCTCATAATAGGCTGGCTGGGCATGACAGGCATCTTCCAGGAGCCACAGGCCGTGTCGCTCACAGACTTCTTGGATTGGCCGCATATCCGCCGCCCTCCCCGCATAATGCACCACAATAACCCCACGAGTGCGCGACGTAAGAGCAGCCTCTATCGTTTCTGCCTCTATGTGCAAGGTGGGACCTACATCTACTAAAATAGGTGTACCTCCGGCATGCCACACGGCCGCCGCACTCGCCGTAAAAGTCCACACAGGTACAATCACTTCACCCCCCGCCCCGCCTAAGAGAATCTTCAAAGCTATCTCTAAGGCGGCCGTGCCCGAACTCACAGCTACGGCCGGCCGCCCCCATTTTAGCTCCAAGGCGTTTTCCAGGCGCTCCACAAAAGGTCCGCCCGCCCACCACCGCCCCTCCAAAGCCTCCCATACATACTGCCGCTCCTTATCCGAAAGAGCTGGCCGATGAAAGGGAATCATTCTCTGCATACGGCCATAGTGCTAATACCCCAGGCACACTAAGCGCCATTACCTTGAAGCGCCCTCGCTGCGGCACCTCTAACCCCATCCCCGGCTCAGGTATCACCTTCTCATAGTACATCCAGTCAAAAAGCCCCTCAAAAAGGGAATGGATCCACGCGGTCTCTTGCATGTCATTCAGGGGATGTGCCAGGTCGGGCAAGCCAAACTGCCCATACCCCACCGTGCGCAGCCAAAGCGGTGCCACCTGCCCCTCCACTAACGCCTCCCAAGAAGTTTCTACGGCTAAGGGCACCAGCCCCGTCCATAAATGAAGAGGCGGACAAGTCCGAGCCACTTCTTCCAACCCCTCTGCAAACAGCCGCCTTATCCAGACAGCCGTATGCGCCGTCGCCCCTACCGGATTCGCTACGCCCACCAAACCCTCCACCCCCGCAAGCCACCGATACGCCTCTAAAAAGTCTCCCACAGGGTCTTCCCCAAACGAAAAACTATAATACCCATACGCCCGATGCGCGCGAAGTTTCGCCTTCTCCTCCGCACTCCAAAGGGAAACCTCTATACTCCTACTGGCGATCGCTTCCGGAAGCATACCTTCCCGCACTTCCACCCCGGCTATCGGTAAAGGCTCTGCTAAAAGCAAATACAACTCCGCTTTCTCTATGCGGGATAAGGTGGAATCTCGGGCTCCCATTTTTTAGATGTGTGATTGAGACAATAAAAACGCTCCCCAATCGCAATGCCTAAGTAGCATACTTTCCAGCGCTTCTCCAATGCCTGAGCATAGCGACGAAGCTGAGCTTGAGCTAACTGGGCTATGTCAGCATGGGACTTACCGGGGAAGGACTGCTTACATTCCACCAGCATCCAGATGTCTCCCGAGCGCGTAAAGACCGCCAAGTCAAAGCGTCCAGCCTCTCCCACCTGATATTCCACCTGCATGGCCGAGAGCGGATATCCCCGCTCCTGCAAATCCTTAATCACCCTCAATCGGATCCGTTCCTCGGGCCGATCGGCCACATACTTCCTCCGAATAGGACACCAGAGGCTCCCCCGCTCGGTCATGAGGGTCATTGAATAGAGCCCCCTCGCCCATAAAGAACCATAATCAGAAGGCCCTTATACCGTTTCTTGACCTGCACGGACCATCTCTTGCGCTTTCACGCTGTGAATGTTACTGGTGATTCGGAAGCGGTAATATTTGCCAAACTGCGGATTGCGCATTTTAGCCAGCCAGCGCAGCCGGGGCTCCAACCGCTCCTTGGGGACCAATAGCCGCTCCTTGGTGTAAATGGCTTCCTCTCGGGAGGTGAAGACGAAATCATACTCGGGACTCATGACGATGGCTTCTTCGGGGCACACCTCTTCACAAAGGCCGCAGTATATGCATCGGAGCATGTTGATCTCAAAGATGGCGGGGTATCGTTCTTTCGGATCATCGGTTTCGGCGGCCTGCATGTGAATAGCAAAGGGCGGACACACGCGGGCACATAGCCCACAGGCCACGCATCGCTCACGCCCATTCTCTACTACCAGCACCGGCCGCCCCCGAAACTCAGGCCCCAGCTCTATGCGCTCCTCCGGATATTGGACTGTAAATTTTTTCTGGAAAAGCTTTCGCAACGTATAAGCCAGCCCACTCAAAATAGGCGGCAGGTATAACTTCTGCCAGAAAGAGAGTTTCCGCTCATCCGGTGGTGCCCCAACCACGCGTATCGCCATATCACAAAGAAACATAAAATTTCATGCCTACGTTGGGGCTGAGTCTGGGTTCGTTTATTTTGAGGGCTGGGGGCGGCCTCAGGGCTAATGATAGTCTTGATGCTGAGGGGGTTGGCTGGGTTATCTAAAAAGGCTTTCCAGCATTTCTCGGCTTAGGAAGAGGCGGATGGGTTGGCCTGTGGGGGTGTGATGGGGGTCTTGGGCTTGGTCTAATCTTTCTACGAGGTGCTGGGCTTCTTGGAGGGAGAAGGAGCGGGGTTGCTGCTTTTCTAAGATGGTGTAGAGCAGTTTTGGGAGGGTTTCGTCCCAGGCCATGGCTTCGGTGATGTCGGGGGTTTCTTGGGCTAGGCGGAAAAGCTCTTCTAAGAGGGGTTGGGCCAGAGCTGGGGGCAGCTCGGCAGGCAAAGTATGCAGGACCAGCTCGCGGCCTTCGCGCAGTTCTATTTGCAGGCCGTAGTGGGCAAGGGCATCTTGCCAGGCGGCAAAGGTGGCAAGCACGTCGGGGCCAGCGGGTAAATGCACAGGAAAGAGAAGTCCTTGAGCGGGCAGAGGCCCCTTTCGGAGAAAGACCTCATAGGATAGTCTCTGATAGGCCCGCCATACATCTATGACCCAGGCGCCATTTTCGTGGGCAGAAGTGATGAGATAGCGCCCCGCAATTAGGAGAGCCGGAGACTCCGAAGGTCCCCCCCGCAGCCCAGAAAAGAGCATTGGCTTGGCCTTATGAGAGTCCACCCTCATGGAAGGGGCGGAATCCGATCCTGTCCGCTGAGCGAGAGGCACCTCGGAAAGAGCAATCCCCCCCGCCGGAAGCGGCATATAGCTCTGCGCTATCGCCTTCTGGACAATACTCATAAGCATTTGCCGAATCTCCACCTCATAAATGAGCCGCGCCTCGGTCTTAGAGGGAACTACATTGATGTCTATCTCATGAGGGGGAACTCGCAGAAAGAGCCAGTAGAGCGGTCTGGCTTCGCCGCGCAAAAGAGGCTTGCATATTTGCCATAGGGCTTGTTGGAGCGCTAAGTGTCGGATAAAGCGCTGATTGATGAAGAGGTAGTTTTCTCGGTTGTCGGGAGGTGTTTTTTCGGGTGAGAGGAGGTAGCCATGGATGCTGAAGAGGGGGGTTTCTTCGGAGATGGGGATGAGGTCGTTGGGGTTTAGGGTGGGGTGGAGGGCGAGGATACGTTCTTGGAGGGTCTGGGCCGGAAGGTGATAGAGACGTTCTTCATTGTGGTAATACTGATAGGCGATGTCGGGATGGGGATAGGCGACGCGTAGGAATTCTTGGAGGTTGTGTCGGTGTTCGGTGGGGGTGGAGCGGAGGGATTTTCGGCGCACGGGCAGTTGCCGAAAGAGCTGCGTTACGATGAGGGTGGTGCCGGGGTTACAGCGGGCGGGCTCCCTAAGGCGCCGTTCTCCAAAAGCCATGACGATGTGCGTGCCGATTTCATCTGTGGGGCGCCGGGTGAAAAGTTCTACATGGGCTACCGCCGCAATACTGGCCAGCGCTTCCCCCCGAAAGCCCTTCGTCTGAATCTGATACAAATCCCGCACCGATGCAATCTTGGAGGTGGCATGCCGCTCAAAGCACAGCTCTGCATCAATAGGAGACATGCCCACCCCATCATCCGTAACTTGAATGCGCGTTTTCCCGCCTTCTTCGGTCCATACGCTAATGTGTCGGGCCTCTGCGTCTATGCTATTTTCTAAAAGCTCCTTCAAAACCGACGCTGGCCGAAGAATAACCTCCCCAGCCGCAATCTGATTAATGATGTTCTCCGGCAAAATACGGATGCGCTGTTCAGCGGTGCGTATAGACATATTTTAGTCCGGAAAGGTCTGGAGGGCGGGGGCGTTTGCGGGTGGTCTCATACCGATAGAGGGCCCATCCCAGTTCCCGAAAAAAGTATAAACCTTTTGACCAGTTATATCCTGCTGCCGAAGGCCCCGGTACGGGGGATTCTACTTTTAGTACGGCCGACACAAAGAATTCTACTCCCACTTGAAAATCTACGATGTAAGCGCAATCCACCAGGTAGCCATAAGCCATGCCCACTTTATTGAAGATGCGGATACGTTCGGGCAGGCGGGCTGTGTCGCTGGCTCCTAAGAGAAAATACTTGCGCACGGCATCATGGTAGAGGTGGGGAGGGTAGGCCTTGGAGAGGCCTGTCTCAGAGGGATACATAGACAGATAGCGCCTGAGCAGAGCATAATCTTCGGTGCGCAGTTGGAAGCGCTGGCGCCGGGGTACCGCTATGGGGAATATGAGACTGATTAGCATTTGGTGGGCATCTTTGAGGGAGAGGGCGTTGCCTTGGGGGTCTAAGAGGTAGGGATGCCCGGCATAAGGATGAGCCGGCAGAGAATCCGAGCACCGCGGCGCCATCCAGTGAAGCTCTTTCCCTTCGGGCAAGAGGAGCCTCATTCCTTCTACACACCGGTTCTCCGCAGGGCTGCAGCTGCGTCCCAGCCGATGTCCGAAAAATACCGACTTATATCCCCGCTGTGAGAGGGTCTGTACCGCTTCCCAAGGCGGCACCAATGCATAAAAATAGTCAAAAGTCGGATTATCGCTGAAAATCAGCTGCCGAAGCACCGCTTCCTCAATACTATACAGCTCCGATGGCGCATCCCGCAAACATCCCCGTTCCCCACGCTCCAACTGCATGAGACTTTTATGCGTAACGCCCAAACTACGAAGGTGATTCACCTTTTCCAGAGCTAAAATAGCCAGAGGGAGCTTAACTAAGCTCGCAGGATAAAAGTATTCGTTCGTATCCAATCGCAGCGCATAATGTTTGAGAATAGGGCGGTTTTTAACGTCGCGATTGACCTGTGTGTAGATAATTTGGAGGTGATATTCGGCGGCCTGCTGCAGATAAGGAAGCAGCTGCGGGGCTTTCTCCTGGATAAAGCGGCGAAGCCAGACTGTATCGGGGGCGCTGAGGGTATTGACCTGGGGCTTGTAGGTATCGGGGGGCACCAAGCCCAAACTAAAAATACACCCCCACCAGAGTAACCTTGCGAGCTTCATATAAGAGTGCCGGAAGCGGCAATTTAATGCTTGTAAGCCAAATCAGCCCTCCCTGAGGTCGCCGAATCCAGAATGGCCAGTAAGGTTCTACCGACACTATCCATCGCCGCCGTTCCCGCGCGGCGATCTCAGGCCATGGTACCTCTCCATAGCCGCCCAGAAGCCCACTTGCTCCATAGCCCAAGGCCAGCCCCACCGGCCACCGCTTGCGATACACACAAAGCCAGTAAGTCTGCCCATTGTAATCCTTTAGAATCTGGGATAGCCCCCGCCCCAAAACCTCAGGTCGCTGCGCCGCATAGGACGTCCAATGAAAAGAAAACTTCAGTTCTATATCCCAGTTGGTCCGCTCCAAAACCCGCTCCCGAAAAAGAAACAGCAAACTGCCAGCGGTATTGCCTGCTAAATCCCATAAGGAAGCTCCCCACTTCGGGAAAAATCCATCGGCTATTTCTATGGTGGCTTGGTAGCTCCATGCCAAAGCCGCTCCTATCCAGAGGGCTTGTCTGGAAGGGTATCCTGCGGCTTGTGCTGAGACGTACCCTATGCGGCTAAGCTGATAGGTCGTCCAAGTATGCCCCACCTTGTCTACCTGTTTCCATTCGCGCCCGTCGTCAAACCAGCGCCAGCCTTTAGCGCTGCGCCAGTCGTACCAGCTTATCATAGGCGCAGCATAAATCAACCCATAAGCTGCCCCCGCCCCCACCCAAAAAAGCCGCTTGCTCCTCTTCATAGAGTCCGTTCCCTCCTCCATAGAAGGCCCTCCCAAGGACATAATCACCTCCACAACTTCGCTCTGGGGAGAAAGGGAGGAGGAACTTAGGGAGCTCCAGGCCTTTACCAGGCTTACTCCCATGAGAAGCCAGACCCGTTTGGGGGGGGTAGGGCTCATGCGCTTGTTTTGGAGTTTATACTCCAAAGTTAGGGCTTTGCGGGGGTGTGGCTTCCAAAACCCTATACCCATCAGCACTCAGGAAGAGACTCCTACGTTTCATCCCGGGCCACCTCTAATATAATGTGGCGCATCGTGCTGGACCCTTAGGCAGTTATACCATTTCCCATTATAAACTTTCTTTTTGGGCGGCGGGGCGCGCCCCGGTGGGGGGGGGGGCCCCCGGGTGGGGGGGGCC
>Ga0308406_1000436_pt1 | contig 19275 bp, 23 predicted proteins | sample HotsprSampleMSe1_FD_203474 | JGI IMG/M metagenome (GOLD analysis project Ga0308406, IMG submission 203474) | Hot spring phototrophic mat microbial communities from Mushroom Spring, Yellowstone National Park, Wyoming, United States - 20060911_MSe1 ...
ACCGTCCAAGAATCAGGAATGCTAAACTTCGCACACACTTACGACATTGATTTAGAGCTGTTGAAAGAAGAAGTCAGTATTCCTGACCTTTCGCTTGGTAACCTTGTCAGCGATTTCGTTTTGCGAGATGAACCCGTTGTAACCGAAGTGAAGGAAGGCGTGGACGTAAGAGCCGTTCCACCGCTGTTCCAAAAAGGCGTGTTTATGTTAGGCGAACATCTCGTTTATGCAGGAGATAGCGAAAGCGAAGAAAATTATTTCTACATGCTCAAAACGAGTCCCAATGTGTGTATCACCGACCCGCCTTACGGCGTGTCCTACAATCCAAAGTGGCGGCATGCCGTTGGAATTTCCGTTGATAAATCTGTCGGCAATCAGGTGGAAAACACCATTGCAAATGATGACCGTGCCGATTGGTCTTCATTGTGGAAATTGTTTACAGGGAACACGATTTTATCTTTTTATGCCACTTCAAAAACCGTTGACGTCTTTAAGTCATTTGAATCCGTTGGATTCAAAATGGTACGCATTCTCATTTGGGTAAAATCTAACTTTGCCTTATCACGACACAATTATCACCGACAATATGAACCGATTATGTTTGCCAACCGTGTTGGAAAGCCGATTGCGTGGACAAATAATTTAGACCAATCCGATGTGATTCAATGTGCGCCGCCAAACCGATTCGGCGGGGATTCTTATCAAAATGCCGTGCATTCCGCACAAAAGCCCGTTGAACTCATTACAAAACTTATCTTAAACCACACCTATCAAAACGAGTGGGTCTATGACCCTTTTCTCGGAAGCGGAACAACGATAATTGCTTGTGAAAACACAGGGCGACGGTGTGTTGGCGGGGATATTGAGCCCGCGCACATAGAAACCGCGATTGTGCGTTGGGCAACCCACATCGGTATTGAAAACGCCAAACAAGTTTTCAAAGTTGTGCAATGCGATACGCCAATCACCCTTGACGATATTCTTAAAAACAGGAAAGGAGAAACCAATGCCATCCATTGAGATAAAAAACCGCGTGTTGAAAGTTCAGGAAGTCTATTGGAAAGAATTCAAGTTCTTTCAAACCGAAAGATTCAAAGAGTTGAGTGCCTTACAAAAAGCGCGCTTAAAGGAAAGTTTGTTACGAAACCAATTCGTTGAAACCTTCAAAGTATGGGAAGCCGAAGACGGGTCAATTTATTGTCTTGACGGATACCACCGATGTTGTGTGCTTCGGGAACTTGAAAAAGGTGGCGTGGCAGTCCCGAAAACCTTTTTAGGCGAGTTTATTGATTGTAAAAACAAAACCGAAGCCGCCGTTCTCCCTTTGATTTACAGTAGCACGTATGCAACCGTTACCGAAGACGGATTCAAAGAGTATGTAGAAACCAACCACCTTAACATCAACCAAACCGTTGAGTTTGTCAATATTCCATCGATTGACATTCACGACATTATCCGTGAAGCAAATATAGACGATAGGCAAATGGTAGAGTTCTTTGAAGACGAAGACATTGAAGATAGTGCTGAACGTGAAACCGTTGAAAAAAATGAGTTTGCGCTTGCGATTGTTCTCACCCGCACCGAACACGACCTTTGGGAATCGTTCAAAAAACGCATCGGAATCAAACGCGATGTTGAAGCGTTCCGAAAAGTCTTACCGTTCTTGGAAAAAATTGAAAAAAGATGAGCGACTTACGTGTTTATTTCGGCGAATTTATGCGCCAGTTCTACGCATTAGAAATGAGTGGGAACTTTTGTTCCCACGCTTGCGCTTATTGTTACGCCAATTTGAACAAACCCGACCGAGCGGCGAATCCAACCGCCACTTTGAACGTCCTTAAAACCGCCCAAGACCGTCAGCATAAAGACCTATTGGCACGCCTTATCGTTGAAAAGTATCCCGTCGTCATGAGCAACCACATTGACCCTTTCTCCAACTCTAATTGGCGAATTTACCGAACCTATATTGACATCTTTCGCGCGATGAAAATTCCGTTTGGGTTTCAAACGAGGGGCGCGGGAAAACAATCAGGCGCAAAAGACCTTTTGAACGACGTCATTACCGACGGTGTTCCAAAAGCCTTTTTCGTCAGTATCACGGGCGATGACGAAAAAACGCTTCGGTTGCTTGAACCAGGCGCACCTTCGTATAAAGAACGACTTGACCTTGTTGAAAAACTCAAAGCATACAATCACCCCGTTATCGTTGCAATCGCACCCTACATTCCAACTTGGTGGCGTGATATTGACGCCGCTTTGAGAACCATTCACTCACTTAAAGCCGATGCCGTTTTTATTACTTTGTTGCATTTCAGCCTGAAGCAAATTGCCAACATGACGCCAAAAGCCCACGCACACTTCTCCGACGCGATTGATAAAGCCAAAAAACACGAAGAGAAAAACGAACCTTTGTTTAACGAAGCCGAACGTGTCCGCCGAACCGCAAAAGACATTGGACTACTTGTCGGCTCATACAGCCAAAACACCTATGACAACATCTGGCGTGTGTTTTATCCCGCCTACCCTAAACGTTTCCCAACCCTCTATGACTTTGTCGACTGGTGCGCACAACATAAACAACACGGCGACCTCATCTATTGGAAAGATTACCGAGACTTCTTTCTCCCTAAACTCCCTAAACTCCAACCAAACACCTACAAATTAGATTCTTATATCGGCGCAAGTTCAAGACAACTTTGGTCAACCTATAAAGTCCCAGCTAAAATGACCTACCACCAACTTTTGCAACTTACGTGGAAAGAGTATAGCGTTTCATATAACCCAATTAACCAACCCCCATTCTTGCCTCTTATTGAAAACGGTAAGTTCTTAACAGACGAGCAGAACTTACCCATCTTTCGATATTCACCAAAAAGTTTTACCTTTGGCTAACTTTAACAAAAAGAAAGAGAGGTCATTATGCCACAAGAGCCGCTTAAACAAAAAGGGCTGAAGCCAAGTGTTACTAAAACGGGACAAAAAGTATACGTCATCACCGCAAAAGGCGAACAGCTCGGACTTGGAAAAAAAGGTGATGTTCTTACACCTGAACAAGCCCAAAGTCGCGCCAATGAAAAAGGTATAAAAGTCAACCTTGTTCGGTCAAAAAAAGCCGACAAACAGGCAAAACCAGAAACCCAACCCCTTCCAGCCACTCAAACCACTACAACCACCGAGCAAAAAGCCAAACCGCTTGTTTCAAAGGCGGCAGTTACCGCACAAGACCTCAAACGCAAAGCCGCAATGAAAAAGGCAAAAGCGAAAGCAAAGACGTAAGCAACCACACCTACCTAAACGCAAAAAAGGGGCGACCTACCTATCGCCCCTTTTCCATTGACACCGATTCAGAACTACCTCCACTATAGTGCTGCTTTGACGGTGAATTTGGCTTTGAGACCAGGACTACCTCCACTATAGTGCTGCTTTGACTTGTGATGAAACTTCACTTAACTGGAAACGGGCAAGGACTACCTCCACTATAGTGCTGCTTTGACTGCCTTGTGGTGAAACAGCCTTGCTCAACTTACCTGAGGACTACCTCCACTATAGTGCTGCTTTGACTCCGTCTTTCAGTCGTTTGTGCCTCAAAGTTACTTTCAGGACTACCTCCACTATAGTGCTGCTTTGACCGACAGACCATTCGCCGTTGCAGGACTACCTCCACTATAGTGCTGCTTTGACCCGTTGAGCCTTACATGCCGCACCACGCAAAACCGACACTATGGTGGAAAGGTTTCTCGCTTCATCGTGCCACCATCGTGGACACTCTGCGAGCTTATTTCGGACGGTCCGCGCCCTACAAGATTTTGAGACTGCAACGCAAGTTTCCGAATGTTAGTCGCTGCATTCACATCTCTATCGTGTTCGGTTTGGCAGCTTGGACAAGTCCAAGTTCTATCGGCAAGCGTCAGTTCGCTGTTGTGGTATCCACACACCGAACATATCTTGCTCGACGGCTCAAACTGACCGATAAATACAATGTTGCGACCATACCATTCGGCTTTGTATCGCAAAAACTCAACGAAACGAGACCAACTTGCAGAGCCAATCGACTGTGCAAGCCGATGGTTCTGCATCATTCCTTGCACATTCAAAGTTTCAAGCGCAATCGTTTGGTTCTCACGAATAAGCCTGATACTTAACTTGTGCAAGAAATCATTGCGTTGGTTTGTAATTTTTTCGTGGAGTTTTGCAACACAAATACGCGCTTTATCTCGACGCTTACTTCCAGCTTTCTTGCGTGAAAGTCTGCGCTGCAAAAACTTTAACCGATTCAAAGACTTTTGCAGATGTTTCGGATTCTCTATTTTCTCGCCGTTGGACAAGATTGCAAAGTGCGTCAAGCCTAAATCTACACCAATCGTAGTTTCGTATTTGATTTCAGGTTTCGGCAAAGGCTTTTCATCGGTCTCAACCAACACCGACGCAAAGTATTTCCCGCTCGGCGTTTTTGAAATGGTTACGGTTTTGATTTTCCCGTCAAACTTCCGATACAACTTGGCTCTGACAGCACCGATTTTTGGCAGGATAATTTTGCGTCCCTCAAAGTCAACTTTGACGCGCTGTGGAATTTGAAATGACTGCCTTTTACACTTCTTTGATTTGAATTTTGGGAATCCTTTTTTCTCTCGGAAAAATCTCGTGAAGGCGTTATCCAAGTTGCGTAAAGACATCACCAATGCTTGACTATCCGCCTCTGCAAGCCACTTGGTTTCTTCGGCGGCTTTGAGTTTAGGAAGTTCTTTACTGAGATCAAAGCAACTGAGCGAGCGGTTTTCTTTTTGGTAGGCTTCTATCTTTCGGCTTAATGCCCAGTTGTATACCCAACGGGCGCACCCAAAATTCTTGGACAGCGCGGTGCACTGCTCACTGTTTGGATAGAGCCTGTATTTATACGCTTTGAGCATTTCCGAAAGATTTACAGAAATTGTTCATTTGCTATACCTTGCAAATATGGGTAATGGCAAGCAATTATGCAAATTCACGACACCAATTCAAACAAACATTCCATTCCACCAGTCTCCATTAACAACTTGCTGGGTTCGGCTCTCCAAAAACTCTGCTATTTCAGTGTCAAACTCACCGTCAAGGAACTGTGCGAACAAAACTTGCACATTTGAGACTTGGTTTCTGAAAACAAGAATTGTCAGCGTCTCAAAGTTTTCACCGAACAAAAAAAGATAGTCGTTCCCAGTGTATTTGCAACTGCCAAAGCCCTTGTTTGCCGCCTCTGGCGAAGGAATATGAACACCAGAAAGGATTACCGACCTCAACCCAAGTTTCTTGGTGCTCATTATTGGAACGCTTACAATCCAAGACGGCTTCCGCTTTGCGTTTGCTTTGCCGTTCAACTTTGTCAAATAGCACACTTTCTCGCCGTTGCTGTTTTCTGTTTCAAGCGGCGCAAAAAAGTCGCCTTGCCGTTTCTCCAAAATGAACGCACTTGCCATTTCAGGTTTCTTCCTGAAAAAGAAAATTGCATCAAAACTGTTCATCGTTCGCCTCCTTTCGCTTCATAATCGTTTGCCGCTTGTTCGATTTCCGCTTTGGTCGCTTGGCGGTTTTGTAAAAGCCACTTGTCAAGTTCCCGCCTTTCAAAGAACACATTTTTCCCTCTTGGTTTGTAGTGCGGAATTTGCTTTGAATAGGTTAGTTTGTAAAGGTGTGAGCAGCTTAAATCAAGATACTTTGCCGCTTCTTTAAGTGTTAGCGTCTCTTTATTCAGAACCGCCAGTTCGTCAAGTTTGCGCTCGATTGATTTGAGCCTTTCCAAGATGTTATCCATATTCAATGAAAATTTTGAGTTAAAAGAAAAATTAAAACAACAGTGCAAAAGTAAAGTAGTTAGCAACTGAAAACAATTGATAGGGCTTGAGCGCTCAAGGGTTATCAAGGGTTTTGTTTGTGTTTTGTTTGGATTTTGCTTTTTGGCGTCTGAAATAATTTGCTCGATAATTCGGCTACCTTTCTGTGAGTTGTTTCCAAAATGGAAAACATTGATTCACGACACCAATTCAAACAAACATTCCAATTCACCACCCGCCATCAATATCTTTCCTAATGTAAGTCCTTCAAGTTCTGATTCCCGACTAAACTGTATCACATACAAGTTCCCTTTGCTCCCACAACACACCGTAACATATCGCTTCACATAACCTATGGACTTCATATTTTTCCGTATCGCCGCACGCCCCCTGCTTTTCACCAAGCCCAAATCCTTCCCTTTCTTGCACTGAATTACCACAATTTCCCCGTCAAGCAACCATAACACATCACCGCCAAACATGTCTTGACTGTGGAACAACGTCTTCGGTCGCCGATACACAACTTGATCACACGCCACCAACCGCTTCGCCAGTTCCGCCTCAAATAACTCGCCTTTTTTCATTTTATTGTTAAATCGCATTTAATTGGATTAAATTGTAACCACTAAACTTATCGTAAATTTACACATTTTTATCAAATCACATCATTTTTATGGCAAAAGAAGACCTTCTACACTTTGAATTGATGGAAAAAAGAAGAAAAGAGACTGGACTTTCTTGGTCTCAACGCTTTTATCTGAATAAATTGCCTGAATCCAACGCAACGCTCATTGATACGCTCTTTTTCTATCTTCTCAACAGGCATTATCCGCAAATGTTTGCCAAGCGTGAAGTGGTTTCTATTGGATTGCCTGCCGTTGAAGCTGCGCTTCGTGCCAGAACGCTTGGCGCAAGAACGATTACATTAGTTTTGCCGACTTACGATGAGGCACGACCGCTTTACCGTCATATTCGCACCCGTCATTGTTATGTGGCGGACATCAATATCGGTGAAGTCCCGCCCGTTCCCGTATGTGATTACGGGTTTATGTTTGCCGTTGAAAATTTTGTTCATAGTCCCAAAGCCTACGCTACAATTAAGCATTGGGCGAATTTTATGTTTGTTGAAGGGGGGTTTTGCCGCCATCATGCACTGTCGCGTGAAGAAACCGAACTGTGCCTAAAACAAAATTATTCTTTCGTGATGCGTATTAAGGAAAGTATCTTAAACACAAAAACCGCCATCTATGATGGCGATGAAAGCAGTGAGACATCAAGAACTTTGTGGCTTGCACGAAGGTAAATCACCACTCGGCTAGTGCTAAATTGGCTTTAATCCTGATTTATATGAATAATTACGAAAAATTAGAGCGTTTTCGGTTAACTGCCGAGCATATTCGTGTTATCAAAACATGTTTAATGCAAGCGTGGGGCAAACTTTTTGTTGCCGCCAATTTCTTAAACCAAAGCCCAGAGTTTCAGCGGATTTCGTTTGACCCAACACGCAACACGCATTTCCGTGTAACTCGACAATGGTTAAAAGATGCGGTAAACCGATACCCTGAACTTCGCCTTGCGCAACTTGACGCAGAAGAAAGCTTGCTTGATATGATTGAATTTCGCGCCATAGAACAAGCCATTGGCACTAAAACCGCTGACGGCAAGCTCACAAAACCAAACTTACAAGCCATACAGTTTTTGCTAACAACACAAGGAAAGAAACGAGGTTATGGATTTGCCGAACCAGAAGACACTCAAAAATACATTCAAACCCGTATTGCTGAAATTCTTAACCAAGCCACGCCAGAGGCGATTATTCAAATTTCCAGAATCCCAGAGTTTATCTCCGTTACCAAACGCATCAAACAAATGGCACCGCAACCTGAGCAAGACAAAGAGCAAATTGCCGAGCCTGAACTAAAAGAAGAAACCCAACAGCTACCATCGCTTACTGAGCCAACCAAATTTGAACAAGAAAACCATGAACACTAAACGAAAAACTAAAGCAGAGCGAATCGTTGAAACTCTGAAAAAGCAATACAGTCAAGACGAACTTCGTTACTCAAATGACATGATGCGATACCAAGCGCAAGCCGAGCGTATTCTAAATTGGAGTAACCACGAGCGCGGACATTATGAAGGGTTCAGAAACTTCCTGATTGCCGCTTGGAGTGAATTTGAAACTGAACCGCTTATCATGAACTGGTCGCACACCTACCTGTGCGAAGTCCTTGAACGCGAACTTTGGCGAATCACTTACGGCGAACCCAAAACAAAAGACTTCGTGATTAACCAAATGTTCCGCTCCCTTAAATCAAAACAAATTTGCGTCTATTTCAACGCTTACGCATGGCTCATTAACCCGTCCTTAAAGTTCATCTATGTAACGCACAGCGATATGTTAGCCTTTTCATTTAGTTCTGAAACCAGAAACCTTATTCAAAGTAAATGGTATCAACTCTTATTCGGTCATATCTACCGCCTTCAACGCGACCAAAACAGCAAAACGCTTTTTGTCAATAACAAACGCGGAGAACGCCTATCCATTGGTGTCGGCGGCAAAATTCGTGGGTTCGGCGGAAACTTCCTTATCCTTGACGACATCAACAAATCAGGCACAGGACTTATTGGCGAATCAGAATCAGAACGAAACTATAAAAACGCTTGGTATCAAGCCTTTGCTCACTCACGTATCAATCAACCCGATATCGATGTCCGAATCAATGTTCAGCAACGCGTTCACGAAAACGACCTCTCTGGATTTATGCTCAAAAACTATGATGTCCATCATATCAACATTCCTGGTGAAATCGGTCGCAATAACGAATATGCTCATCTTGTTAGCCCGCCAGAACTTGTTAATGAATATGTTGATGGATTGTTTTTCCCTGAACGATTTTCGTGGAAAACACTTGACGAACTCCGAAACGCCATCGGTTCTTATTTATACGCCGCCCAAGTCTTACAGTCTCCCGCTCCAATCGGAGGCGGCATCATAAAAGCCAAGTGGTTTAAAACATTTTATATGCAAGACCTTCCTTCTTCTGAACATATCACTTGGAACTTCAAAGCAGACACCGCTTACACCGAGCGTAAATCAAATTCCGCAAGTTGTGTCATCGCTTATTGTATATGGCAGAATACAGTGTATATTCGGAACATTATGCGTGTATGGCAGGAGTTTCCAGATTTCTTAAACAGTCTGACAAACTTCGTTATTGAAAACGGTTATACCGATAAGTCAAGGATATACATTGAACCAAAAGCCAATGGAATCAGTGTGATTCAGTCTATCCGCAAATTTACACGGCTGAATGTCGTAGAGGAACGCATTGAACCAACAAGCGTCTATGCAGACTTCTATTCAAAGGATAAGATTGCAAGAGTTACGACCATTTTGCCAATTCTTGAAGCCGAACGTGTCCGATTGCTTGCAAACGCTGGCTTCATAAAAGAGTTTATCAATGAACTCACTTTGTTCCCGAACAGTCAGCATCAAGACCAAGTGGATACATTGGTTATGATTGCTCGCGAACTGCTTTACGAACAGCACATTGCCGTCGCTGAACCAACGCGAGCGTTTAATGATTACTTTGCAGGCGTTACTAAACGATATGGATATTAAACTATGCAACTCAGTTTATTTGATGACATAACGATTAACCGTCTCCCAAAAAGCAAGTCCGACCGACCACCGTTTGCGCCGATTGTCAGAGATTTGGCAAACCACTCCATCTTTCAATCTTTTGATACAATCACACCCGACCAGTTCCAACGAGCCGTTCGTAGTGCCGAAAGTGGCGACACGGAAACCTTAATGGCACTTTTAGACCTTGCCGAACTAAAAGATAGCGTCCTCGTTGAAACCCTCCACAAGCGAAAAACAATGGTTGCCTCAAAACCAATTGAAATCATTATCACGCAAGATGAAGCAAATCCATTGCTCCAAAAAGCCAAACGGTTCTTGGAAAAACATTATGTCCCGCGATTAAAACGCCGAATTTATACCTTGCTTGATGCAACCTATCGCGGTGTTAGTATCATAAACAACTTGTGGGGATTCCAACGCTTTGATGGAAAAACTTACTACGCCATTAAAAACGAGTATCGCGTTGACCCGCGCAGAATTGTGTTTGGTAACCGTCTCGATGTTACTTCACCTTTATCGGAAATTTATCTGCAAGACAACATTGGTGGAAGTCGCAATCACTATATCAAAGATTTCATAGAAGGCACATTTACCGTTCATACGGCTAAAATTCGTGAAACCAATTATCCCTTACCACTCGGCGCACTTGGCGTTACCGCACTCATTCTTTACGGACTCAAAACCTCTAAACTTAAAGACTGGTTGCGTTATTGTGAAAACTATGGATTCCCAATGTTATCGTTTGCATATGACCCGCTCAACGACAAAACAAATGACCGAGATGTGTTCTTACAATACGGTTCGCGCTTATTAACAGAAGGAAGCATCGTTCATAGCAAAGACAGTGAAATTCGTAACCTGCAAATAGCATCGCAAGGCGGTTCAGCCGTGTTCAGCGAAATCGTCAATTACTTTGAAGAACGCATCATTGAACTCATTTTGATGCAAACCAACACCACTCGTAACTCGTATGGAAGCGGTTCTTATGCCAATAACGCTATCTATCAAAGCGGCGAATTTGCTATGGTATTGTGGGATAGTGTGAACCTTGAAGAAACCCTTAACAAAGAAGTGGAAACAATTGTCAAATACAATTTCGGTGAGTTTGAAGTGTATCCAAAGGTCGATATTAAGGCAGAACCACCGCAAGACTTACTTGCCGAACTTGAAAAAATTGCAGGACTTTATGCGCTCGGTGTGGAAATTCCCTTGTCTATGATTCAAAAACAGTTCGGAATCCCAGATGCCAAAGAAGGCGAGGCGGTTTTATCGCAGATGAAAAACGCATTGGCACAGTCAGAAATAACCAAAGGCGGCGGTATCAAAGAGCAAGAAGAAACAGTGTCAAACGCAGCCCACGACCTTGCTGATGCACTACCTTCACGCTATCGGACACTTGCTTACCAAAATCGGTATGTGAACGGAACGGATTCATCAGAAGACCCTTAACTTATGGAAGCAGAACAAAAAAGATACAGCGTTCCTGATGCAATCGTAGAAGTAAAAGGAAGGCGATTCCGAATGGATTCAGTAACGCTATTCAAGACCTGTGCAAGTAGAGCCGTGCATACATTGGTGGTCTATGAAGATATGTTAGCCTTAACATTAGGCTTAAAAAAAGATGCAAAAGTTCTGACCGCACTGTATCTCGGTATTGGAGTTTCATGCGTCTACAAACAGTTGCGACTGTTGAAAAAATGGATAGATTGCGGATATGTTGAAGAAATCGTTTAAGAATTTTTTTTTGCTGTGAATTTGCATATTGGCTTGTTGTTACCTATCTTTCAGAAACTTTTTTTAGGGCGAGAGTCGCCAGAATCACGCTCGCAGAGTGTCTACGATGGTAGCGCAATGAAGCGAGAAACCGATACCTGTTTAGGATAGCGGTAATCCACTTCAATTGGCATGATGACAGGGCAGCCCAGAAGGTATGATAAACTGATTGACGGCATTTTCTACACCGTTGAAGTCGTCAGAACAGGACGCTATAAAAGCTCAGGCAACACAAGCGACTATTATGTCATATCGGAGCAAAACATTGATGAGATTGTGGCATCTGCGAACAATGCGCCACAACCTATCACGATTGACTATAATCACGCGACCTTTGTCAATGCTCCTGTAATGCCTGAACAAACGGTTGCCGCAGGGTATCATCATAATTGGGGGTGGGAAAAGCGTGCGAATCCTGACGGTTCGTTCTCGGCAATGGCAGTTAAGAATACCGAATGGACGCCAAAAGCGAAGCAGTTCATTGAAAACGGAGAATATCGGTTTATTTCATCGGTGTTGGCGTTTGATAGAGCCGAAAACGAAAACCGCTACGGCGCACGAATTTTGGGAAGTAGCCTTGTTCCGATACCGAATATCAAAGGCATGGACCCAGTTGTCTTGAACAACGCAAAAGCCATGCTGAAAGAACTAAATGCAGAACTAAACGATAAACAGGAGTTTGAGATAAACCTTAACAACTTAACTTATCTTAACATGACGGACAAAGAAAAAATGGGCGTTTACCTTAACGAGGTGAAAGCGATTATGGAAGACATGGTCGGCGAAGAAATGACCGAAGAAAACGGCACAGCCTTTATTGAAAAGGCAAAGGATTTGATGGCAAAGATTAAGTCAATGAAGAAACTTGAGCAGGAAAAAGAAATGGCAGAACAAAATGCCGCCACACTCGCTCGTCAGCAAGTTGAACTAATGGCAGAAAAGGCAAAACTCATTACAGAACTCAACAGCCTGCGCGAGAAACAAAACGAACAAGTCAGCAAGGTGGCAACGGGATTTGAAGACATCTTCGTCTCACTCCTTGCCGATTACGCGCTTCAAACGGGCAAAATCACACCCGCACAGCGAAACAACGAAACAACGACGGTTGAACTGAACGGCGAAAAGAAAACCGTCGCCGCAACTCACCCCATCAAACCTATCTTCAAAGGCAATTATGCTATCGCCTTACAAGAATGTAACGGAGATACCGTAAAAGCCTTTCATCAAACGATTAACGACACCAAAGCCTATATTGACGCGATGCCGTCCGTATTGCCCGCAGGTCAAGGCTCTGCGCCTGCAACCGCCAAAGAAACACCACTAATTGAACAAACGCGCAAATACGGTGAAGCCGCGCTCGAAGTCAATTCTGAATCCGTGAAAATTCAAAATGAAATTGAATCTCTCATCAAGACAGGAAAAACCTATGATGAGGCCTTTGAAACCGTTAAGAAAAAGTATCCGAAGTTCTTTGGACTTGAATTTGAATAGTTGTGTGAGTTTCTCTTAACTGATAACTACTACAAAAAATGGGACGCTTACAGAATTTACAATCGGGAGTAGATGCAGTCCTAACGGAATATGCAAGGGGCTACTCAAACCAAAGTCTTGTCTACAAACACTTCTTTCCAGAAGTCAAAGTCAGCAAGACTCAAAACCGTGTGCCTGTGTTCAGCAAGGAAAACTTGCGCACCTACAATTCCCGCCGTGCCTTGCGAAGCGAAGGTAATGTAATATCTCCTGACGACATTCAATACGTGCGCTTTGAAACGGTCAGCCGTCGCTTGACTTATCCGATTGATATGGAAGAGTACGATAACAGCGACTACGACCTTGACAAACGTGCGGCACGTGTTGTAACCGATGCGCTTGAACTTGAACGAGAACTTGAACTTTCTCGCATCATCAGGAACAACACACTGAACTTGCCAAACACGCAATACATCGATGTTGCAGGTGCATGGAGCATTCCTACCACCGATGTCATCGGTGCAATTAAAGATGCGATGGAAAGTTTCCGTCGGCGAACGGGTGTTTATCCAAACCGTGCGATTATTTCGCCCGATGCGCTTGTCGCGTTGGATAAAAATGAGAAAATTGCTGAACGTGTTAAATACACCTCTCGCTTCACCGTATCTACTGACCTATTAGCCTCGCTCTTAACCATCAACGGCAGACAAATGCTGGATATTGTCGTGGGTTCGGCAATTCACAACACCGTTGCGGGCGTTTGGGACGAAGCCACCGAAACCTTTGTCGGAGAAGTCAATGAAGATTTGCACACAAAGTCATTCGCAATGGCGTATGTTTCACCAAACCCATCGGTGTTTGAGCCATCGTTTGGCTACACTTTCACACAACGCGGGTATCCTTACATTGAGCGCAACTTGAATAAGGATACGGAAACGGTGAAATTTGTTCGCCGAGACAAAACCACTCTCAAAGTCATTGGAAAAGACGCGATTGTCATTTTCCATAACGTATTAAACTAACATGAAGGAGAGACACCATGCAACCAACTTATCAGCCAAGTTTTATTCTATCGTTTGAAAACAAAACGAACGCTGAAATCCCGAAACACAGGTTCGTTTCCTATAATGTTCATGCGACAACATTAGCAAACCTGTATCCAGCGCAAAACACAGGAGTTGTTCTCGGCGTTACGGTTGATAACATCGATGCAAAACAAACCATCAATGTTCAGCGTGGCGGCGTTGTGCTGATTGAACTTGAACAAAATACAACGCTTACCGCAGGTACGGCACTTAAAGTCGGTGCAGATGGTCGCGGTCGTAAGCATAGCGGCACAGACCCTATCGTTGCTTATGCGCTTGATTCCGTTACTTCAAGTGTCGCGGGACAAAAAATTCGGGCGGTGCTTGTATAAGCCTTTTAAACTAACAAACCCGTCTAACCGTGAACCAACTGCCGATTCGGTATTGCACGGTGGCGGACGTTGCGGAAGGAATTGACACGACAGTGGATAGGAGAGCGCGATTTTCAAATAAAGAAATTCGCGCCCTCGTTCTGACAAAGTCATTTATGAATCGCGTCCCGCCACCGACACCCGCAGAACAAAACGCTGTGTTAATTGAATGTATTAACTCAGCGATTGAACGCGCGACCAAAGAAGCCATCTCAATCTTGGTTCGCCGTAACGACCTTTCCCTCATTACCTTCCGAACGATTGATGAAGTTCCGCCTGAAATTCGCAACTATGTTGCCGATATGGCGGCATATTTTATCATTGCATTAGATAGCAGTCAGCCGATTGAACTTCTCACGCGCTACGAACGTGCTTACCGACTCGCAAGAGAGTTTTTTATGAACCATGTCATTGTTTCCGTAACCGCCGATGGCATCCAAGAAATACCCGAAGGTGAGTATAACCGAAGTCAATTCTTTGTGCGACCTCGCGAACAAAGTGGAGAAAGGTATCTGTGAACTGCCAAAAAACGCTTAATGTAACCGATTAAATGTATCCTTACGTCCGATTCATACAGGAAAAGCCGTCCGAACGCGCACGAACATTCCGAGTAACGATTGAAGACATCAAAGAGCGACTTCAAAGCCGACAAATGAAATTGATTGTCGGTGAAGAAATCGTGAGAATTGTGAAAAAAAACATTTTGGTCGGTGGCAGACCTGAAAAGTTTAAACCACTTGCACCAAGCACGATTTTGGCACGGCGCAGGCGTGGGAATTACAGTAAGAAACCGTTGATTGACACAGGCAAAATGCTTGAATCAATTCAAGCAGACTATCGCGGCGGGAAACTTCAACTGAAAATGGTTCGCTATGCCGAATATGTCAACAAAACACGAAAGTTCATTGTGATTCCGCCCGAAGAAAGACCAAACTTGAAAAAGGCGATTCAACGCGCCTTAAAATTATCTGGTAAGTAAATTGCCGTTTGGCAAAAAAAAATGAACGATTATGCAACTTTTATACAAGCCGTCATCGACACTTTGCGTGCCTCTCCGTTAGCAAGTCGTATGACGATTGAAGAATACGATGGACGTTACGAAAGCGACCAAGCGTTGAAAATTGTCGGCGATGAAACCGTGTGCTTTATCGGGCTTGAATCTGTTACGCCCGCACCAATTCCAGCGCAAGCACGACTTGATGGTTCATTCTTTGCCGAACTAACGATTCTCTTGTTCATTGAAAAGAGACGTGTGGGACAATTTAACGAAGATAATTCGGGTGCAAAGACCGTTCCGTTTGATGATGCAATGGAAGTTTTTCGTTACCTTTACACACACCCGATTGATAAACCGCTTCAATATGTGTTACCGCATGAAGCCGATGGCAAATACAAAGTGATTGAATTTTCGGGGTTCAACAACATTTTGCGGTTGCCCAATATCATCGTGGTAGGCGGAACAATTTCTTATCCTATCATCATAAAAACGGAAGCAGAAACGGAGGATCTATGAACGTTGCCATTGAAGAATTAAGGGGCTTAATTGGTATGACCATTTCATTTGCTTGTGCCATCATTACCATGCTTATTGAAGCGAGCGAAATTTACGCCATACTGGCAGGACTGGGCGGACTTTTGGCAGGGTCAGCGACCTCATTCTACTACTACCAAAAAGCAATGTTAATTCGTGAGGTTAGGCGCAAAACGAAATTAGGACTTACGGAAAAAAAATAACTCTTAATACAAATCGGTGAATGATATGCAAAACTTCGGAATGACCTGCATTAAACAAGTCTATGAAAAGAAAGGGTATGCGTGGGATACCTTTAACGTCTTCGGCATTCGCGCGGTAAAAACGGGTGAATCTTCAAGCAACCAATTTGTCGATGCGATTGGATACGCTTACTATGACGCAAGGACAAGTCGGTGGGAGTATGTGCAACTTGAAGGCTCAACGGGTGCAGGATTGTATTACGCTTCACAGCCAGACTATACCTACGGAACTGCCATCTTGAAAGAAGGTTTTTACCCCGACTGTTATGCGTTAGGACTTTACAAAGGAGTCTACGAATCATTGTTGCAAGTTGAGCCAATGGATTACGATGCAAAAGGCATTCAAAACGGCAAGTTGTCAATGAGTGGCGAAACCGAGCGTGGAATTATTGATGCACACATTCACCTTGCACACGACGCGCAAACCTTTCGTAACGTGGGTGCATATTCTTCTGCTTGCCAAATCGTTTCCAACTCGTTAGAGTTTAATCAAATGATGTCGGTTTGCAAATACGTTGCGCTGAAAGAAAAAAGGAGATTCTCATACGCGCTTTTCACGCTCAAAGATGTTGAGGAAGCCTTTTCATCATTGCGACAAACACCGAAAAAAGAAGACTCAAAACCTAAAAACACAATTTTGGGAGAGGCAAAATCCAAATGATTATCGACCCGATACATATTGCCGACAATGTTAAGGATTGGCGAACCAACATAATCGGCATCATATTTATCGTTTTCGGTATTTTGATTGCCGTTGTTCCGTTTTTCTTGGTTGCACAGGATTTAGGTATCGGTGCGGATATGTTTGCCGAGATACAAGATTATGCACGGTGGCTTGCGGGATTTTTCATTGTAACGGGACTTTCGCTTATCGGAATGATACGAAGTTCGCCAAAATCTCCCTGCGATGAACGAAAGTAAATATAGACTTATCGTCAATGTGTTTATCTTGTGCGTTGGACTATGTGTCGGTGTGTTTATTGGAAATTGGTATGCGAAACACAAGGTTGAACAATTCTTGCAAAAACGCTATGAAGAAAAGCAACGTGAGTTTCAAAGTCATTTGGATAGTTTGCGTAATGATTTACGCAGCATCTTGGACGATAGCACAAGAAAAGTCATTTACGAAAGAGAAAAAGAGTGGCTACGAAACTATATCCAATACCGACTTACTGATTGATTCTTTGTTTACCGATGCCCGTGCTGTTGCGATTATTGCGATACGAGAACTTCAACGGTGCAAAATGCGTGAATCGCTTTATGTGGAAAAAGCCACTTTAGATTCAATGCTGATTTCGGAATTAAGCCAAGATGAACCCATTTTGTCGTTACGAACACTGGCGATTGCAGGGGTTTCAATTACAATTTATTCGCTTATTCAACTCATTTTCGGTGGTAGGTGAAATTCCAACGAAAAACAACAATGGAAACACTTACCTTTTCAACAAATTTAATTTATTCGGGAGACAATCATGATTACAACGATTCATCGTGGAGTGGCTCGTGTTGGAGACATTCTGCAAGTGGTTATCAACGAAGCAGGCGTTCTGCGCGCCAGTGTTGAGATATTAGATGACACACTTACAGGAGTAGCAACATCGGCAGAACAAGCGCCTTTTGTCGTTAGTAGAACGAGTGCTATACAGGCAGATGGTTCAGGAGGTCCTGCACCTTCAATTCACTTGCCAAATGCAAACGGCAAAACGGGACTGTTTAACGCCTTTCGGTTTGAGGTTTTGCAAATTTTTTTGCGCGGTGGTTCGGGGCAAAACAACCTTGTCAACAAAAACATTCGTGTTCGGACTTTTTCCGATACCAATGGACGAAACCAACTTGACAGCCAAGACATACGCGTTTATCCAGCCACAGGAGGTATTTTGGTAGCCGCTACGCTGACGCCACTTCGCACACTTAACTTTAACGAAGCACGCACACGATACGATGCGGCAACACGACGGCTGAAAATTATTGAAAATATCCGCCGTGAAGGAACATTTACAATCCTTTATTACCAAAACAAGCAACTCGTAGAACTGGATTTAGGCAAGTTGCGTCCAATTGTTTTACCGCTTGAAAGCCAACTTGTGCCGTATAACAGAGGGCGTGGCGAACAAATTGAAATGAACTTCGCGCTTGTTAAACCACAGTTTGCACCCGAAACGGCTTTTCTAATTCAATCACTTTCCGATTTGTGCAATGTTCCCGAACTGCAAGCCATTCACGTGCCTGATACGGCAACGGCAAACGACTATCGTGGCGTGTTTCGCCCAACGGCAATTCCTGAAATGCGCATTCGGACAGAGGATTTCGTTTTAATCCTTACAAATCTTGATGTCAATCACTCCATGAGCATTGGATTTGATTCAGTAAACAACAACGCCACATCAAACTTCAACTCTTTTTCGTTCCGATGCTCAACAACGGCGTATGAAGTTGTCAGCGGTCTCTATTTAACGAGCGAACTGTGATTCGTTTGCTTCATTGGAGGAGCGGTCATGGGAATACTCACCGTTGATTCGCGACACATGCAACGGAAACACAAGCGCGTTCAATTTGATGTGCTTGTGTCAAGAACCGCCGATGAACCATTTGTGAGTGTTGGACAAATTGACGGCGAACTTGACGGTTTTATCACCATACAGTCTCTTAAAGCCGAAGGCAGTCAAACCTTTGCGAATAGCGAAGGGTTTAACAACATCATTCGCTTTTCCGTCGCAACACAATCTTTGCTTGACAATACAAGCATTTTCAACATTGAAACCATTGATAAAGGGTTGTGGTATGTTCAATTCAAAGAAGTTTACGGCACAATAAACTTTGTAACCCCGTTCCCCGTATCATTGAAAATCACGGCTGGCATCAGAACGGGAAATCACAAGTCTCAAAGCACCCTCATTGAAACCTTTTTTTACACAACGGATTTAGACTGGATAAAAGATTCCAGACCGCCTGCACCATTACTCATAAAGCCTGAAAAACTTGCAACAGGTAACCCACCGCACCCTCCATCACAAACCATCGACCTTTCCGATGGAATAACTTTTCGTTTATCAAATCCTGCCGTTAAACCGATATTGCAAGAACTTACTTTATATGACATTCGGATTTATTCCGATGCATTTCAGCAAAATGAAGTTGCGTCTAAACTAAACTTGACCAAATCACAAATTATTGATGCAGACTACATTGTAACAAGTAATACGCAATTGACAGGGTTCAGTAATCTTGAAAGAGGCAGGAAATACTATGTTCGCATCATTGCAAAATATCTTGGTCTTGAATCACCGCCGTTAGATTTCGCCATAGCGTTTGGATTTACCGCGCCGAGTTTGTCAGACTATCCAACAAGT
>Ga0308406_1000441_pt1 | contig 19125 bp, 16 predicted proteins | sample HotsprSampleMSe1_FD_203474 | JGI IMG/M metagenome (GOLD analysis project Ga0308406, IMG submission 203474) | Hot spring phototrophic mat microbial communities from Mushroom Spring, Yellowstone National Park, Wyoming, United States - 20060911_MSe1 ...
GCTCGAACATCAGCACGCAATTTTGAATACAACGATTGAACTTGATTCGCAAAAAATTTTTCATACTGCCGATTGCTTGTATCGCATGGCTCGTTGCCTCGTGCGGGCGCGATGATGATAGTTTTGTCGGAAGGGCATATCACAACTTCACAGCGTTTTTCAATGCGTATTACAACGCACGGCTTGAATATCAGCGTGGCGTGCAAGCGATTGAAAGTTCGCTTAAATACGACAAAGATGCGCCGTTAGAAATTTTTCCCTCGATTGAAAGTGCGGTATCAGGAAAGCAATTTTTCGAGCGCGTTGTCAAAAAAACATCAATCGTTTTGACCTCTCACCCGGTCAGCGCACTTGCCGATAATGCACTGCTCTTGATGGGCAAGGCGTATTATCACTTGAAAAGTTTGGAAGCGGCAGAGCGCAAGTTCAAGGAAATCATCACGAACTACCCCGAAGGCGATGTCGTTGATGAAGCAACCTTTTGGTATGGCAGAACATTGGTGCAACTTCAACAAAGCGAAGAAGCGAAGTCAATTCTCGGCTCGGTGATTGCATCGAAAAAGACAAGCGATGTGGTCAGAGCCGACGCTTATTTTGCGTTGGCAGAATTGGCAATTAAAGATGAAAAACTCGAGGAAGCGGCAGAAGAAATCGAGAAAGGGTTGCGCCTTGCAAAAGATGAAAACTTGAAATCGCGTGCCGCCTTTGTTCTCGCAAAAATCTACGACCGATTAGGCAAGTTCCGTGATGCCGCTCGCGCATATCAAATCGTCATTGATTTAGACCCGCCTGTCTATGAAGTGCTTTACGCCGCACAACTCAACTATGCGATTGACCTGCGCAAACAAGGCAACCTCAAAGAAGCCGAGAAGCGGTTACAAAAAATGCTCAATGACGATAAGAACTTTGTCAAGTTCGCTGAAATCCGCTACGAATTGGCTGAATGTTATGTGTTGCAAGACCGACTTGGAAAAGCCATTGACCTTTACATCGAGATTATTCGCCGTGCTAAAAAAACCGAAGCCTCTGCAAAAAGTTACTACCAACTCGGACGCATCAAGCAAGAAATTTCCATTGATTATGAAACGGCGCGTGCCTTTTACGACAGTTCAAGAATTGAGTATTCACAAGGCGAAATCAAAGAACTTGCCGAAGAGGCTTTCGCAAAGATGGATAAAATTTTAAGCCTCTATGAAGAGCGTGCCGTCATTGATAGCGTGCTCAAACTTGGCATCTTAAAACCACTTGAAAAAGACACTACAAAGAAACTTGATACTGCCGCCGTTGCAAGCAAAGACGATGAAAGCACGCAACTCACAAGACGACCGCGCAAAGCCTATCGGCGAAGCCTCACGCTCGCATTGGGCGGACGCGATGTTTTCGCTGAAAACGCAGGAAGCACAATAGAACAACAACGTCGACAAAAATTCACCCTCGCACCGGCACGCGACACCGCAACCTTCTTGAAGTATCACAAAGATTTTTTGGATAGAACCGCCGCCATCGGCAATTTCTATCACCTTACCTTGCCTATCCCTGACTCAGCGATTGTATGGTATGAGCGCGCGTTCCAATACAGTTTCAACACAATTTTTAATCTCTCCGACACCTTGAAGCGACAAGTCGAGAACGCCAAAGTCCCGTTACTTTTTTCCCTCGCCGATGTCTATCGCACCATCAACCAAGAAGGAAAAATGGATTCACTTTATCGAGTGATTCTCGCCTCTTATCCGAACAGCCGATATGCAAATCGCATTCGCGAGTATTACGGAATGCCTGTCGTTGAAGAGAGTATCAAGCCCGATAGAGCCTTGTATTTACAAGCCTTTGCGCTGATAGATAGCAGTCGCTATGACCTTGCACTTCGAACCCTTGATTCGCTCTACAATCGGTTTCCGACTTCCGACCTGCGCCCAAAGGCTCTGCTTGCCAGCGCGTATTTGCTCTATGAAAAATTTTCTCGCCCTGATTCTGCATTAGCGCGCTACAAACTGTTAGCCTCGCTCTATCCTGAATCTGAAGAAGCCAAGTTTATCGAGCCAACCTTGCAAGCGGCAAAAGCCATGCGCGATTCACTCGCCGCACTTTCAGATACCACTACAAAACAACTGCCGAGCGACTCGCTCAAACAGCAATCCACACCGCCAACGAAAGCCCCTGACGCGCCCGACCAAAATCAGCCCGCGAAGAATCCGTTTGAGAAAAACAAAGGCACAAGAAAAAACGATGACGCACAAAAGCCCAAAGAACCCGACATGAACGAAGAACCTCTGAATGAAGGAGCACCAAACAACGAACCGCCTGATAGCGGCAAATAATCCAACAATAAGTCTAACAAACCCATGCACACTGAAACTGACATCGACATTCTTGACCTTCCCCTTGAAGTGGTTTCAAACGAGAAACTATCTCCCAGCATCAATGTCATCACGCTTCACGCACCTGAAGTTGCCTCGCGATTCAAGGCAGGGCAGTTTATGGAAATCAAAGTCAGCGATTCACTTTTTCCGCTCTTGCGCCGTCCGTTCAGCATTCATCGCGTTGTCGGTGAGCGCATTGAAATTATGAGCAAAGTCGTAGGAATTGGAACAAAAATCCTTTACGATGTGAAAGTAGGAGAAAGATTACAAACGCTTGCGCCACTCGGAAACACTTTCGGTTATGATAAAGATGATTTTGATTTAGGCGTGCTCATTTCAGGCGGAATCGGCGTTGCGCCAATGGCACTGCTCGAAGAAACCTTGCGTAACAAAGGCAAAGATGTCTTAAACATTGTTGGCGCAAGAACCGCAGAAGAACTTGCGACGCGATACCTCACAAACGTTCATCTCGCCACAGACGATGGCACCGCAGGCTTCAAAGGCAATGTCGTTCAACTCTTTTCAACGCTCTTGCCGACGCTCAAAGAAAAACGCCTTCGCGTCTTTGCGTGCGGACCGAACCCAATGCTCAACGCGCTTTCCAAGTTTTGCAACGCGCGAGAAATTCCATGCGAAGTCTCGATTGAATCAACAATGGGGTGCGGCATTGGGATTTGCTACGGCTGTCCTGTCCGAATCAAAAGTTCAGACGGCACGATTCATAACAAACTGCTTTGCCAACACGGAAGCGTAATTGATGCGCGAGAAATTCTGTTCGATGAATAATCTTCAACGGTATAGGTTGGCGGCGGCGAAGTTCATTGCCGTAATGATGCTGATGACTTCGCCGATAGTTGCGCAACAGTTGCGATGGAATCCGAATGGATTTATGGTGAAAGACTCGCTGGGAACGCCCTATTTATCGGCATTTTCGGGCGGGATTGGCAATGCACGATTTCAATTCACGTCGCTCACTTCGCCGAACAAACCCGATTTGCTCTTGCTCAATGGCGACGGCAAAATTCTTTTTTTCAAGAACACGGGCGAAGTCGGTGCGCCAAGTTTCAGGCTCGAACCGAACACCGCGTTTCTGCCAACGATTACAGATTGGTTTCGATTTCATGATTTCAACGGCGATGGCAAACAGGATTTGCTCAAAGAAGCAAGCGGCTCGGCAAGTTATTACCGCAACATCGGCACGATAGAATCGCCCGTATTCGCGCTGTTTCAAGATACCTTGCGCGACCAGCAAAATCGCCCCATCATCGTTGAAAGTCTCTCGATTCCCGTCATTGCTGATATTGACGGCGACGGCAAGCCCGACGTGCTTTCAGGAAATTCTATCGGCACTATCAACTTCTACAAAAACATTTCAACAAACGACACGCTCAAATGGCAGTTCGTAACAAGCGAATTTGGCTGTATTCGTGCGCTTGCGGATACCGTGTTTGTTGGCAACTGCAATAATCGCATGAAAGAAAAAAGTCCAACAATTCAACTCACAAGCAAAGTTGAACACGGCGCAAGTGCGCTTTCTTTCGGCGACCTTGACGGCAACGGCACGCTCGATTTGCTGTTCGGCGATTTCGTTGAGCGAAGTCTTTACTACTTCCGAAATATCGGCACGCCACAATCCCCACAGTTTGAACTTGGCGCGCAACATTTCCCATCGCTCGAACTCTTGGAAACACGCGGATTCAACTTGGCGCAAACGCTCGACTACGATGCCGACGGCGATTTAGACCTCTTCGTTTCCAGTTTGAGTGTTCGCCAATCGAAGCGCGATTTCATCTTCTTTCGCAACATCGGCACGCCAACTGCATACAACTTCATCAAAGAAACCGACCGATTTCTCACACCCTTTGATGTCGGACGCGGCGCGAAGCCCGCACTCGGCGATTTGAACGGCGATGGCAAACTTGATGCGCTGATTGGAAATGTCGATGGCGAAATCGCTTTCTATCTCAACACCGGCACTCCCACATCGCCCGAATGGACGCTTCAACATTCAGCGTATCTCATCGCCGATACTGACCCCGTTGCGCCTGCGCTGGTCGACATTGACGGCGACGGCGATTTAGATGTGTTTGTCGGACGCTTCTTCATCGGACGCTTACGCTTCTTTCGCAACATCGGCTCTCCAACCAATCCGCAGTTCGAAGAGCAACCCTTTTCTCCAACAAGTTCAATTAACGTCGGGCAAGCCGCTTCGCCGTTCTTCTTTGATATTGATAACGATGGCGACTTTGACCTCTTCATCGGCGACAGCGACGGCAATGTCGAGTTTTATCGCAACACAGGCACGGCTCAAAGTGCAGCGTTTGTTCAAGTCAGCACTTCATTGGTGCGCCTACCGAATTTCGCCGCGAATGCGTCGCCGTGTCTCATTGAAGAAAATGGAATTGCGCATCTCTTCGTGGGCGGAAGCGAAGGCACGATTGCACACTACCGCAACACTGGCACAGCACAAACGCCCATATTCACGTTGCAAAGTGCGCAATACGAAGCCATCGACGCAGGCGGAAACGCTTCGCCAATTTGGGCAGACATCAACGGTGACAGCATCAAAGAACTCTTTATCGGCACAGAGCGCGGCGGCATTGAACTCTACGACCGCAATTCGCTCTCGCTTCCAAAAGAAATCCCTGTTCAAAAATCATTCACACTTCATCAGAACTATCCGAATCCGTTTAATCCAACAACAACTCTCACTTACGACCTTGCCTTTGCAAGCACGGTGAGGCTTGAAATCTTTGATGTCCTGGGCAGAAAAGTCGCAACACTTGTCAACGCCGAACAACAAGCAGGACGCTATGTCTTCACCTTCAACGCAACGCAACATGGTTTGACAAGCGGCGTTTATTTTTGCCGCCTCACAACAAACGGGTTTTCAGAGACGAAAAAACTTTTGTTGATGAAATAGCAACACGCTTGAAGCCAAGTCGTTGAAGTCAATCTCACATCAAATTGCAATCATCGTTTATGAACTACGCGCTGTTTCTGTTCATCGTTCTAATCGGCGGGAGGCTATTGGCGCAAGAGCCATCGGCGCAATCGCTCACGATTCTTTACACGGCGAATACCAACGGCTACTTGGAAGAATGTCCTTGTTCAAAAAATGGACTGGGTGGGATTGCACGTCGCAAAACAATTTTTGAGCAACATCGAGCAGGCAACACGCTCATTTTGGACGCGGGTAATCTCTTTTCGCCGTATCGCAAAAATGAAGTGCAAGAAAAATTACTCGTTGAACTCACCGAGAAACTTCAATACAGCTTGATGAACTTGGGCGAACAAGAATTTTCCTACGGCTTGGAATTTTGGAAACAGACAGGGCGAAAACTTAATGTTGTATCGGCGAACTTGCGCGATAAGGAAGGGCATCGGCTCACGCCGCCGTTTCAAGTCTTTGCGTTTGAAGGGTTGCGCGTTGCCGTTACAGGCGTGCTTTCGGAAAGCGCATTTCAAAATCTGCCTGATGAAGTGCGTGCCGACCTTTCGCTCGTTCCGATTGAAGATGAACTCTCAAAAACACTGCTTCACATCAAGAACGAACAGCCAAACCTTATCGTGCTTTTGTTGCGCTCGCAAGATTATGCGGCAGAAGAATCAATCGCAAAACGCTTTCCTGAAATCCATCTCATCATCTCAACTGATGAACGTTTAGCACGCGAAAAACCCTTGCGCATAGGACAATCACTCGCCGTATCTTCGGGAAGCGACGGCGAAAAAGTCGGCAAACTCTCGCTGGTAATTGACACAGCGAAAAACCAAATTCTCTCTTTCAAAAATGCACTGATTCCGCTCTCAAAGAGCGTCAAGAAAAGTGCCGAGATAGAGTCACTCGTTCAATCATTCAAAACATCACAACAAAAATGACAACCGAAATGCAATCGTTTCTTGATACGGTCAAATTTGACAAAGAAGGACTGGTGCCTGCCATCGCGCAAGATGCTGAAACAGGCAAAGTGCTAATGCTTGCTTATATGAATCGCGAAAGTTTGGAAATCACGCTCAAAGAGCGCAAGATGTGCTATTGGAGCCGAAGCCGAAAAGAACTCTGGCGCAAAGGCGCAACGTCAGGCAACACGCAAGACGTCAAAGAAATTTTGATTGATTGCGATGGCGATGCGCTTGTCTTCAAAGTCACGCAAACGGGCGGCGCGTGCCACACTGGCTACGAATCATGCTTCTTTCGCAAAGTCGAAGATGATGGCTCGTTTCAGATTGTCGACAAACTGATGTTTGATGCCGAAGAAGCCTATCGCAAGAAGTAAAAAGAACATGAGCCACATGAACCCAACACCATCAAAAGCCGATGCGCTTGTGCAAGAAAAATCGCAGAAGAAAATTCGTGCGATGTTCGATGAAATCGCACCGACCTATGATTTTCTCAATCACTTCCTTAGCGGCGGCACGGATATTTATTGGCGTTGGCAAACCATGCGCAAAGTGAAAGCAAATTTGCCGAAAAGCGACGCACCGAAAATTTTGGACGTTGCCACAGGCACGGGCGACCTTGCCGTGATGCTCTCGCGCATTCCCAATTCAGAGGTGATTGGCATTGACCTTTCCGATGAAATGCTCAAACGCGCACGTCTCAAAAAGCCGAACATTCGCTTTGAACTTGGCGAAGCCGAATCGCTCACATTTCCAAACGAAACTTTTGATGCGGTTACAGCAGGCTTCGGCGCAAGAAACTTTGAGAACTTACAGCAAGGCTTGAACGAATTTTATCGCGTCTTGAAACCAAACGGTGTGGCGGCGATTTTAGAGCCGATGATTCCGCGTAAAAGCGTGATTAAAAATGTGTATCAATGGTATTTCAAAAACGCACTGCCGAAATTGGCTTCGCTCTTTACAAAGTCTGATTTTGCATATCACTACTTGCCGCGTTCAGTTGCGGCGTTCCCACAAGGCGAAGACTTCTTGACCTATCTCAAACGCGCGGGCTTTCGTGAGGCACGCTATTACACCATGACGTTTGAAACGGCGATTCTTTACATCGCAAAAAAATAACTTCAATCACCATGAAGCCATTTGCGATTACGAAAGCATTTTTGAAGAAAATTTTTGATGATGATGATTGTGTCGGATTGGCATCGGAAATGGCGTATTCCGTAACGCTCTCGCTGTTTCCTGCACTGATTCTCTTCGTGAGTTTTCTTTCGCTGATTCAATCGCCTGAAGCCATCTCGACACTTTCGGATTTAATCGGTCAGATTTTGCCGAAAGAAGTCTACAATCCGATTGATAAGACGCTTGAAAAAATCGTTGCCGAGCGGCAAGGTGGAATTTTTACGCTTAGCATTTTTATCACGATGTTTTCAGCCGCAGGCATTTTTACGACCATCATGAAAGCGATGGAGCGCATTTACGGCATCAAGACGGATTACAGTTTTTTGAAGCGGCAACAAATTGCGATTGAACTTGTCTTGCTTGTCAGTGTTGCGCTGACAGTGGTGTTTAGTTTGCTTCTCTTCGGCGTGGAACTTGAACAAGTGCTTTACTACAAATACAAAATGAAGTGGCTGAAACATGTGGTGCAGTATGCGCGTTTTCCGATTGCGTTTGTGGTGATTGTGGTTGCAACGCTCATCGTCTATAAGTATTCCTTGCGGATACGGCACAAGTTGGAGCATCTCTTGCCCGGCGCAATGCTCATGGCGTTTCTTTGGATTTTGCTCACGATTTGGTTTGGCGACTTTGTCAAGAATGCACAGTTCTCGCGTGCCTACGACTTACTCGCCAAGTTAATTGCCATGCTCTTGTGGATGTGGACGAACTCGTTACTTTTCTTGTTGGGGGCAGAACTCAATTGGTTTCTCTACAAAGGGCGTTACACCTTAGCGCAAAAAGAATCACCTTCAAAAATCGCTTCAAAGAAATCTGAACCGTTGCCGAATGCGAAGTAATCTCACCGTTCTCTTTCTCCTTTTTGCTCAACTCCTTTTTGCTGAACCTTTATCGGCGCAATCGCGCGAAATCGAACTTTCGCTGAGCGGAAAGTGGAAATTGCTCACAGGCGAACAAGCCACATCACAAGAAATGCTCTTGCCTCGTTATGACGATTCTAATTGGCAAACCGTGAACGCGCCCGAAGCATGGGATAAACAAAAGGGCTTTGAAGGATTCACAGGCTTTGGCGTGTATCGCAAATCGATTGTGATTCCAACATCGGCGCAAGGAAAAACATTAACACTTGCACTCGGAAAAATTGCCTCTGTTGATGAGACTTATTTCAACGGCGTTTTAATTGGTCGCACAGGTGAAGTAACCGCAGGCAGAGACCTTGACAATCGGCTCTATGTGATTCCTGATTCGCTCATTCAATACGGCAAGAAAAACACGATTGCGGTGCGCGTCTTTTGCCGTGAATCTAACGGCGGCATCTATGAAGGATTGGGCAAAGGGAAAAACAAACTTGGGATTTATAGCAAAACTGCGTTAAAAAAGTTGTTGGAAAAACCTGCGAAGATTGCTTCAAAAGAAGTTGCCGAAGAATTGCAAAAGGTCGTGCGTGCCATGGATAAAGCCCTCTTTGAAGGCAAATTAGACCTCTACACGCTGTTTCTTTCCGAAGGCTATTTCAACAACGGCACAGCGTATCGAGAGCAACTGCTTTTTTTGCAAAGCATTTTGCCGAACGTGCAAGGCGCAAGTGCAGAGTATCGAGACTTCGTTGTCTATGAACACGCGCCGAATCGTTATGTCGCCGACTACGAAACGCATCTTTACAAAAACGGTCAACGCTTCGCCATCACTTACGACGAGCGATACTTCGCCAAAGTGAAAGGTGAGTGGAAAGAAATCGGCAATCAATCGCGCCTTTTTGAAATCGCAATTCGTTCTGCATTTATGCAAGGTGAAATGAAAGTGCTGGTGTATTTGCCACCGTCGTTTATGCGAAAAGCAGGGCGAAAGTATCCAAGTCTGTATGTGCTTTCACCGCACGGCGCAAGTGCAGAACTGTGGCGCGAAATCAAACTTCTCGAACAATTAGACTCACTAATGATTTCGGGCAAGATAGAAGAGATGATTGTCGTGATGCCCGAAGAGCATGGCTCGCACTATGTCAATTCCAAAGATGGCAAGCGGCGATATGAAGATTTTTTTCTCAAAGAGTTGATTGAATCGGTTGAAGAAGATTATCGTGCGATTGGCGAAGCGAAGTTTCGCGGAATTACAGGCGTGTCGACAGGCGGAAGCGCGGCGTTTTTTCTCGCCCTCAAATCTGAAGAAGGTCGCAAGCAGTTTTCTTCAATCAGCGCAACCATGCCAACCTTCAACCGCCGATACAACGAACCGCGACTTGATGGCGGCGACCTCACCTTTTGGAACGAGTATCACATTTCAACCATTATCGAGCGACTTTCAAAAGAAGCACTCGCGCCCTTCACCTTTCACCTCACGATTGGCAAAGACGACTACTTTCGCCCTGCAACCGAACAAGTTGTGCAATCGCTCAAAGCCAAAACCAATCGCTTCACAGTCGCCGAATATGAGGGCGGTAATACATTCGAGTTTTGGACAAAACATTTTACTGATGCGCTTCTTTTTCACAGCGAACAGTTCAAAGCCAATCGCACGCCGTAAATGTCTTGGCTCTTATAGGCGCGTTGCGTAACTTCAATCACAAAAAATTCCATTCACACTAAAACCAAATTTGCCTTGCGCACCACATCATTGGCTTTTCGTTCAATCGTTTTGAATCTGCTATTCATCTGCATTCTTGCCTCACCAACATCGCAAGCGGTTGCGGCGGTTGGCGGCGAAACCTTCCCTGCGGGACATTGGGCTTACGACATCATTGAGCAACTCGTTGTGCGTGGCTACCTGCCAAAACTTTACGACGTAGCAAAACCCTACGAGCGTATGGACGTCGCACGCGCCATTTTGGAAACCGATAAAACGCTGATTGAAGACCGCGTAACGCTCTGGCTCTTCAACAAACTCGAACAAGAACTCACTGATGAACTCGATTGGCTTCGTGATGAAGCCTTTCCAAGCGGCGCATTGAGAGTAGGCTTGCGCCCTGAACTTATCGGCGATAAGCGTGAGGGCAATTTCCCGCAATTCCAATTCCCCGAAGAACGAGGCAACACCTTCGGACCGCGCTTGCGAAATCGATTCCGATTCACGCTTCACTTCGGCGAAAATATCACTGTCTATAATAACTCTATTTTGCAATCTGAACGTGTCTTTGCGCTTGTGCCATCACGGCGATTTGCAGGCGCAACTGGCTTCACGGAACAAGCCTTCATTGCGTATCACAGTAAAAATGTTCGCGCAAAATTTGGGCGCGATTACGTGCAATGGGGCTACGCACGAAACAGTTTGATTACAAACTTCACCGCAGGACCTATTGACCACGTCGGCTTTCAGTTTGTTTCTTCAACCTTACGCTTCACATACTTTTTGGCGCAGTTGGATAAATACGATACGCTCACGCGCTCTTTCCGTGCAGATGGCAACACCGAGCGTTACTTTGCCGCCACGCGCGTCGATTTGAATCTCTTTGCAAGCAAAGTGCGACTTGGCATCTATCAAGCCACACTTCAAGCCGGCGTGAAACGACCGCCTGATTTGAGACATCTCAATCCCTTTGCTTTTTCTTACGCCGACCAGCTCGATGAAGTCAATCCCATCATTGGTGCAGATTTCAGCATCTTCGCGTTTGATATGAATTTCTATGGAAGCCTAACGATTGATGATTGGCAAGCCGAAAAGAAAGCACAAGAAGACCTCGAGCCGAATTTATGGGCAGGCACACTTGGCATTCGCGCCGCCAACATCTTCAAAGTTTGGAAAATCTACGGCACTGATGCTTTCATCGAATTTACGCGCGTGCGCAATCGAACATTTCACAATCGCTTTATTGACCAACGCATGACGGTGAATAATTCAGGGCGAGGCATGGTGCGTGCTAATCCGATTGCACACCCACTTGGCACGGACTTTCTTTCAATGGAGTTTGGCATTTCGCATTGGTTCAAAAAGTTTTTCCGTCTCTCAACAAGCCTACTTGCAGTCTCAAAAGGCGAAGGTAACCTATACGGACCTTTCACGACACCTTGGCTCGATAGAGATGCAAATGGGAATTTCATTTACAACGTCCGTGATGGCTACAACGAGCCGATTCCATATGTAACTGGCGACCGCAAAGTCGAGAACCGCTACGCTTGGACAGTTGGATTTTTCTATCAGCCCAACAACTCATTCAACACCGAACTGAACTTTACGCAAGTGTGGCGACAGAACGCCAACAACATCGCAGGTCGGAACACATCTGACTTACAAATTTTCTTCCGTATGCTGTTTGAAATTCAGCCCGTCTTCAATTTCCTTTGATTCAAGCAATGAAATGGCTAATCGTCTGCGCTGTGATTGCGCCGATGTCGTGGGTGCTTGTGGGACAAGCGATGTGGGCGCAACCCAAACCGACGATTGAGCATTATGCCGACTGCCTTTCAGAGTGCATCGAGAAGGAATTGACCGATACACAGTCGCCGATTATTTTCGCCCCTGAAAAACTTATCGGATTCAAGCGCGAATTGGATTTGCGCCTGCAATCGTTCTTGCTTGCAAAAGGCATCGCGTTGCGTGAATCATCATCGGAAACGGCACGGGAACTGCGTTATGAAATTCAATCTGCACGTCTCGGTGTTGAAGAGGCAAGCGGAAAAATTCGGCGCACCGTGTCACTATCCGTGTTTGTGAAGCAATTTCTGAACGGCGACCTTCAACGCGCAAACCTCGTCAGTGCGCAACGAGTAGATACGCTCTCGCACATCGAGATGGAACGGCTGAACGATACGCGCTATCCTGAAACAACTGTTGAAGAGCGTCGCACATGGTTGGAAAAAGCGATAGTGCCGACCTTGACCACGCTCTCGCTTGGAATTATCGTCTATCTTTTTTTTAGTGTGAGAAGCAATTAAAAATTTTATTCAAATGTCTCGGTTTCTTTTTGGCTTATTACTTGTGGTGCTTCTTGGCGCGTGCGCGTCATCAAAAACTGATGAAACAGCATCGCTTCCTGTCATTTTTCGTGAAGCGCAAAAAATGTATGATGAAGGCGATTACTACGGCGCGCAGTTGGAACTTTCAAAACTCACCTACACCAGTCGCGCCACTGAATATGAAGATGATGTGCAGTTTCTGTTGGGAATGTCTTACTTCAAAAGCGAGCAGTTTCTGTTAGCGATTGATGCGTTTCAAACGTTGATGCGCAATGTGCCAAATTCGCCTTACGCGCAAGAGGCTTATTTTATGATTGCCGAGTGCTACTACAAAATGTCGCCTGTGCCGCAATTAGACCAAGACTACACGCGCCGCGCTATCATTCAGTATCAAGGCTACATCGACACCTACCCGATTCCCGATTCGACAGGTGTTGCCGAAGAAATCGCCGAAGCAAAAGAACTTCTGAAAACCGTTCAAGAAACCGACAAGAAAGCACAAGTCGAAGACGTGATTCGCCGACTTCAAAACAAACTCAAACACCTTGAACGAGTGAAGATTGCCGAAGAGCGCATTAAAATTTGTCGAGAAAAATTAGCGAAGAAAATTTTTGATGCGGCAGAGCAATACATTCAACTGCAAGCCTATCGCGCCGCAACCATGTATTACGAAGAAGTGCTATCTAAATTCGGCGACACGAAATATGCCGAGCCTGCCTTGCGCGGTAAAATTGACGCGCTCATCATTCGCGAAAAGTGGGAAGACGCTGAATACGACATCAACCGCTACGCCGACGCTTTCCCTGAACGCCGCACTGTGATTGAAGCCATGAGAAAAAAAATGAACGACGCCATCACCGCTTCCAAGCAAGCACAAATTGCCGAAGATTAAGACGGAGCAAAGCCCAATGACGCTTGCATTTTTCGGCGGCTCGTTTAATCCGCCGCACAACGGACATCTCGCCATCGCCCTGCTTCTGCGTGAACGGTTTCAGCCCGATAAATTGATGTTCAGTGTCTCAAAAAATCCTTTCAAATCCGTTGTTGATGTTTCTGACGAAGACCGCCTTGCCATGACGCGCCTACTCGCCGATGAACTCAACGCCACAGGCAACATCGCCGAAGTCAGCGATTGGGAACTCAAACAAGACAAACCTTCTTACACGATTGAAACGATCGAGCATCTTTCGCAACAGTATCCAAAGGCAAAAGTGTTATTAGCGATTGGCGAAGATAATTTTCGCACCTTTTCAAAGTGGAAACGCTACGAGGAAATTTTAGAACGCGCAACGCTGATTGTCTTTGAGCGACCAAATGCGACAACGCCGATGGACTTCACGCCGCCCGAAACCGCTTGTATTTATCGTGTTCCGCTGTGGATTGATGAAAACTCGACCGAACTGCGTGCGCAACTTTCAAAGGGAATTTATCCGAAAGGCGAAATGCCACAATCGATTTTAACTTACATTCAAAACCGAAGATTGTATCAACGCCATGCTTGACCTTGTTCATCGACCGCGCCGACTTCGCGCCACACAAGCCATTCGCGACCTCACCCAAGAAACCGTTCTGCATACCAACGACCTTGTCTTTCCGCTCTTTCTCTTGGAAGGCAAAAACAAACGAGAAGAAGTTGCTTCAATGCCGAACATCTTTCGCTACTCGATCGACAACGCGCTCAAAGTGTGTGAAGAACTGCAAACACTCGGCATTAAAGCGATTGACTTATTCGGCATTCCCACAAAGAAAGACGAGAAAGGCTCCGAAGCCCTTAACCCAAACGGCGTGATTCAGCAAGGTATTCGCGCCATTAAAAAAGAATTTCCTGACCTGTGCGTGATGACCGATATTGCCTTAGACCCGTTCACCTCGCACGGACATGATGGATTGGTGAAAGATGGAAAAATTTTGAACGATGAGACCGTTGAAGTGCTTTGCGAGATGGCGTGCGCTCATGCGGAATGTGGTGCCGATGTGGTTGCGCCAAGCGATATGATGGACGGCAGAGTCGGCGCAATTCGTGAAGCGTTGGACGATGCAGGCTTTATTGATGTGGCGATTATGGCGTATTCCGCAAAATATGCGTCGAGTTTTTACGCGCCGTTTCGTGATGCACTCCACTCTGCGCCAAAGTTCGGCGATAAGAAAACCTATCAAATGAATCCCGCCAATACTGACGAAGCCATGCGCGAAATTGAACTTGATATTTCCGAAGGCGCAGATATTGTAATGGTCAAACCCGCAATGGTTTATCTTGATATTGTGCGCCGCGCTCGAGAGCGAATTGAAACGCCAATCGCTGTCTACAATGTGTCAGGCGAATACTCGATGATAAAAGCCGCCGCCCAAAACGGTTGGATTGACGGCGAGCGCGTGATGATGGAAACGCTCCTTTCTATGAAACGTGCAGGCGCAAAACTCATCTTTACTTACTTTGCGTTAGAAGTCGCCAAACGGCTCCGTCAATTTTAACCGCGTTCACTTATGCATATTCAACTCACTTGTTTGTGTCTCTTGATTCTCACAACCTTTAACTGCGCATCTCAAAAATTGAAATATCCAAAAACGCCAAAAGTCAATCAGGTCGACACCTACTTCGGCACAGAAGTGCGCGATGAATACCGTTGGCTCGAAGATGATACGTCCGCCGCAACGGCAAAGTGGGTGGAAGAACAAAACAAAGTAACTTTTGCTTATTTAGAGCAAATTCCGTTTCGCAAGTCGCTCAAAGCCCGCCTGACCGAGATTTACAACTACCCCAAATTTTCCGCGCCGTTCCGAAAAGGCGATTACTTCTTCTTCTACAAAAACGATGGCTTGCAAAATCAAAGCGTGCTATATGTGCAAAAGGGACTTGACGGCACGCCCGAAGTGCTTTTGGACCCGAACACCTTTTCGCAAGATGGCACATCGCGATTGGGTTCATTTGCCGTTTCCAAAGATGCGAAATACGCCGCCTACGGTATCTCCAAAGGCGGTTCCGATTGGCAAACATATTTCGTGATGGAACTCGCCACCAAAAAGAATCTTCCCGATACGCTTCGCTGGGTGAAGGTTTCTGGAATTGCTTGGGAAGGCGACGGCTTTTATTACAGCCGCTATCCTGAACCCTCCGATAAAAAAGAACTCTCGGCAAAAAACGAGTTTCATCAAGTCTATTATCACAAAGTCGGAACGCCGCAATCGCAAGATGAATTGGTTTATGAAGACAAAGCGCACCCGCAACGCTTTCACTTTGCTTTCACAAGCGAGGACGAGCAGTTTACTTTTTTAAGCATTTCCGACAGAGGGTCAGGCAAGGAAGGCAACGCACTCTTTTTCAAACGACGTGGCGAAAAATCCTTTAAGCCGATTGTCAGCGAGATTACGAACTTTTCTTACAACGTGATTGATAACATCGGCGACGAGTTTCTCATCAGCACCAATCACGATGCGCCGAATGAAAAAATTGTTCGATGTTCGGCAAAGAATCCCGACATCAAGAATTGGAAAACGATTGTGCCTGAAAAACCCGAAGCCTTGCAATATGCGACCACAGGCGGCGGAAAACTTTTCGTGCTGTATATGAAAGATGTCTCGACGCGCGTCCATGTGTATTCGCTTGATGGCACATTTGAAAACGAAGTGGAATTGCCTTCACTTGGCACTGCAAGCGGATTCGGCGGCGAACCTGACGATAAGTTCGTGTTCTACACATTCACCTCATTTACCTTTCCGCCAACGATTTATCGCTACGACATAGCCACAAAGCAATCGACCGTTTTCCGCAAGCCTGAATTGAAGTTCAATCCCGAAGACTACGAAACAAAGCAAGTGTTTTTTGAAAGCAAAGACGGCACAAAAGTTCCGATGTTTCTTGTGCATAAAAAAGGCATCGTGAAGAATGGCAAAAATCCAACGCTGATGTATGGCTATGGCGGATTCAATGTAAGTTTATTGCCTTCGTTCAATCCGCTCAACATTGCGCTGTTGGAGCAAGGGGTGATTTATGCGCAAGTCAATTTGCGCGGCGGCAACGAATACGGCGAAGCGTGGCACAAGGCAGGTATGAAGTTTAATAAGCAAACTGTGTTTGATGATTTTATTGCGGCGGCAGAGTATCTCATCAAAGAGAATTACACGTGTTCAGAAAAATTGGCAATGCGTGGCGGCTCAAACGGCGGCTTGCTTGTGGGTGCAGTGATGTGTCAGCGACCTGAACTCTTCAAAGTGGCTTTGCCTGCCGTTGGCGTGATGGATATGCTTCGCTTTCAAAAATTTACGATAGGCTGGAACTGGATTGCAGAATATGGTTCAAGCGAAGCAAGCAAAGAAGAGTTCGAGAATCTCTATCGCTATTCGCCACTTCACAATTTGAAAGAAGGTGTTTCGTATCCTGCAACCTTAATTACGACTGCCGACCACGATGACCGCGTCGTGCCTGCCCATTCGTTCAAGTTTGCGGCGGCTCTTCAAGAAAAGCATAGAGGCGAAAATCCTGTGTTGATTCGCATTGCCGTGAAATCAGGACATGGCGCAAGTTCAACTGAAAAAGCGATTGAAGAAACAACCGATGTCTTTGCCTTCCTGCTTTACAATCTTGGCGTAACACCACAATTCAATCACAAACCGACTGCATTTGCGCCAGTTCAAAAATAGGTCATTCAAGGCAAGTCAAAGCCAGTGAAGCGGATTTCAAAGAAAGGGATTTACTTATTAAAAAGTATAGAAGGTAAGAAATGCTGACAAAGGAACTCATAACAGAACTCAAGAATAAAGGAAATGGACAGTTAGGCAATTTAATCGATAAGTATAAAGATAGCGGAAGCATTGTATTTATTTTGGAGAACTTAGGCTATTTACCGAGAGAGTTTAACGGCGACTTTTTAATTCCCTTACTTCATCACGAACATCATCAGGTCAGGCTATTGGCAGTTAAAAACATTGGTAAATTAGGCAACGAGAAATTTTTGCATAGACTTTCTAAAATGCTTGATAGCGAAACAAATACAAGTGTAAAGCGGGAAATCGTTTCAGCCATTGGCAGAATGAGAAATCCTAAAAACAAAGAAATTTTATACAAAATCCTGCAAGATGAAGACCCAAAAGTTGTATGTCAAGCGATTCGTGCCTTGTTCGTTTTTGACGGAGATAAAGAAGTGCAAGAAAAACTAAAAGCACTTGTAAATCACCCTAACGAAATGGTGCGAACAGTAATTTACAAAAAGTTTTGTTCAGAAAAAGAAACAACAGCGCAATCTGCTTTACCGCATACTCAAACACATCATTTTCTAAAAAATGTCGTTGTAAATGGTGATGTGTTAGAGGTTTTGAAATATGTGCCTGACGAAAGTGTGCATTTAACATTTACATCTCCGCCCTACTATAATGCACGAGATTACTCAATCTATCAAAGTTATCAAGCTTATTTAGAGTTTTTAGAAAAAGTTTTCAAGGAAACACACCGTATTACAAAAGAAGGTAGATTTTTGATTGTCAATACTTCGCCGATTATTATTCCTCGTGTAAGTCGCGCACATTCAAGCAAAAGGTACCCAATTCCTTTCGATTTGCACCCCTATTTAGTCAAAAACGGTTGGGAGTTTATAGATGATATTATACCAAAATTGAGTAAGAGTGCTAATGTTTCAACCTCATCCAGTCCCAGAAAGTCAGCGAGATGAGTTTATCAGGGTCTTGCCAATACTGATTGAGACACTCCGTTAATGCCGCCTCAACTTCTGCCACTGTCTCAAACACCCGCCCTTTCAGAGCGCGACGCACTTCCCCAAAAAATCGCTCGCACGGATTGAGTTCGGGACTATACGCTGGCAGGTAGAGACTCTCAATCCCTGACGGTCGGCTGAACTGTGTGCTGTGATGCGTGCCGGCATTGTCCATCACCAACCGCACCGAGCCGATTTGTTGTTTGTTCAGATGAGCACCCAACTCTCGCAGAAACACCGCGTAACACGCACTGTCCATCGTCGGCAATAAGAGTGCGAACAGGTCGCCCGTTTGGGGACAAAGTGCCGCATACAAATACCCATAATCGTAACCGATGTGCATTGTGCCGCTCGGTCTGTGACCGCTTGCCGTCCATTGTCGTCCCAACGCCGTGCGGTTGCCGTATCTCATCTCGTCCGTGAAATAGACGGGCTTATCGGCGTAGGTAGTTGCAAATTTTTTTTAAACGCATCCGCCGCCGCTTCATCTTTTTGGCACTGGCGCGGACGAGCCGTTTTGAGTTTAATCTTCAATCGCGCCAATAACACGCTCACCCCGCCTTGTGTATAAGTTACATTGAAGGTCTGTTGGAGATACTCCCTGACTGCTTGTTGGGAGGTGAACCCGGCTTTGCTGCGCTCAATCAGTTCAGCCTGTTGCGCCGGATTGAGCTTCTGGTGATTGCCGCCCTGTCGCCACGCCAGTAACTCTTGCAGTCCGCCCTGACGGTATTTGTCATAGAGCCGACGCGTCTGCGCCACACTCAGTCCGATTACAACCGAGGCTTGCGTCAACGAGCGCGATGAACCGCTTTTGAGCAGTCGTAATAATCGCACTCGGTCGCGCAGTTTGCTCCGACTTTGTCGCCGTTCCACCGCTAACAACTCCGCTTCGCTTTCCTTGATTTCTTCGTGATACTTTATCATTGCCCTTTCTCCTTTTTCTCAAACTTACGCATTCTTACTCGATTTCGGTATTATCCGTGTGCGATTGAAGAAGAAAGTCCTTTAACTCAGCGAGGCAACGGCTTGGTCGATGTTGTCAAAGGTCTTGAAGAGTTGATTGAGTTTGGTAATCGCAAGCAAACTCTTAATGCG
>Ga0308406_1000451_pt1 | contig 18952 bp, 18 predicted proteins | sample HotsprSampleMSe1_FD_203474 | JGI IMG/M metagenome (GOLD analysis project Ga0308406, IMG submission 203474) | Hot spring phototrophic mat microbial communities from Mushroom Spring, Yellowstone National Park, Wyoming, United States - 20060911_MSe1 ...
AGTACCGGGCAGACTCGCAGCAAGGCGACCAAGGCTCAGCGCTGTTCTACGACGGGAAGCTAGTTTACCTGTCAGCAGTAGGGCCAGTCGTTTCTAATTCTTGAGAGATTGAGCTCAGGGGAGTCGGCCCTCACCCCCAGCCCCTCTCCCAGGGGGAGAGGGGAGCTAGAGATAGTGCTTCGCGCTGCCGGCGCCTTCGCGACAGCGTTGCGTAGCAATAACGACGTAGAGAAACGTTGCATCTATTTGAAATGACTATATCTGTCAAGTCATTACAAAGCCACTGCAGGGGATATACAGTCATTCTGGATGAGCTTAAGACTTTTCCCCCGCGCTTTACAGCAAAATAGGCGATTGTTCAACAAGGGATCCGCCCAAGCGCTCCACGCTGCCATTGCGACTACCCCCAGCCCCTCTCCCAGGGGGGAGAAGGGCCAGGCGGCACTGTTTGGGTTTTGGCGCGATAAAGAAGCTGAGTGCCTTTCTCTAACTCAGGGTGGCTACGGGCTGGGCTTCTACCAAAAGCTGCTGGGTTTGCAAGTCGAAGATAGTGGCCAACAGCCGCCGCGAGGCATCGACGGCAAATTCCACCTTGAGGCGATCTTCTCCTGCCCGACCTGGGGGCTGCAGGCGGGCCAGACAAGCCGGCTCAGCACCCAGGGATCGAAAATCGGTTTGTCGGGTAAGTTGGCGGCTGCTCATGCGCCCCAGCTCGTCATAGACCACCTCGGCCTGGGCCACCTGGGCCACTTCCCCCACATCGAGTCGAATTTCGGTCTGGCCATCGTTGGCCACCTGCAAGATCAAGGGCTCGGAGCGTCGGCAAGGGTAGGGGCTGCCCCGCTCGAAGAGGGGATAGTAGATGTAACTTTTTTGCCAGGGATCCCAGAGGCGGATGGCGTAGCTGTGGTGCAGGCGATCCTCGAGCTTGACCTGGCGGCCCACCTGCAGAGCGCCCAGGGCCACGGCGTCGAAGGGGCGCTCGCAGCGGACTTTCTTTTTGCCGAAGTAGGAGCGGAGCAGCTCTTGGACTGCCGGCAGTTGGGAGCTGCCTCCCACCAGGAGCACCTGCTCAATTTGGCTTTTGCCCACTCCCCTTGCCTGGGCGCTGAGCAGCACCTCGTCTAGGCACTGGCGGATCTGGTCGAGGAGCTGGTGGGTTTCTAAAATCTCCTCCAGCGCCTGCCGATTCAAGCGCAGCTCATAGGCAGTTAGAGTCTCGTCGTCGAACCAACTGCCCACAGCCTCCGGCTGGGCAGAAAGGGCGATCTTGAGCTGTTCTGCCTGCTCCAAAAGCGTCATCCAGCTCAGGGCCCCCAGCTGCTGCCGGCTCAGCCCCAGTTGCCCCAGCAGGTATTCGGCTATCCAGATGTCGATATCCACCCCGCCCACGTAGGCGTCGGCCTTGGCGATCACCTCTGCCTTGAGGACGGGGTTGCCCGGCTGGGGGGCAAGGGTGCGCACCAGGCTGAGATCCAGGGTGCCGCCGCCGAAATCCACCACCAGCACCACGGATCCCGGCTGGCCGACCGCATAGCCCAGGGCAGCGGCAGTGGCCTCGTCCACAATTTGAACGGGATCCCCGGCCACCCCCCGCAGCCAGTTCAAGTAGCGCTCAAAGGAGCCGACGGGAGCGGTAAACACCACCTGTTGCGGCTGCAGGTATTCTTGCTGGACGGCTTCCATCACCGCCTGCAAAAAAGCCTGAGCCACCCTCTCGGCGTCGTAGCGCTCCCCATCGAGAATCCGCGGTGGGGGGACAAACTCCGCCACCAGATCCCGCTTGAAGCCCTGAAACAGCCGCTGCGGCTCCACTGCCCCCCAACGCCCGGCCCGCACCGTTTCCCCCACCAAGAGCTGGCCTTTTCCCTTGACATAGACCAGGCTGGGAATGGCCGAGTAGCCCGGGCGGGAAAGGCCGGGAAAGCTGAGCAGGCGGGGCGCTTCTTGGACGGGATCCCAAACTGCCACCACAGTATTGCTGGTGCCGAAATCGATAGCCAGCGTTGCTTTGGGGACAGGTGCCATCAGCTCAATCCTCCGGGCAGCGAGCGGCTGACTTTGGCCGGGCAGAGGATGTAGTCTTTCCGGCGGTAGCCGACAAAGCGGATGTAGACGGGATCCCCTGGCCGAATGTCCGGCTGATCCGGCTGGTGCAGTTGCGGGTCGAAGGGGACGGACTCAAGAGGGCTGCCGATGGCTTCATACCCCCACTGCTGCAGCAGGGCATCCAGCGACCGGAAGAGGGCCGTCACGTTTTGGGCCGGCCAATCGGGCTTGCGCCGGGCAATCTCGCGGACGGTGGGGTAGCTGGTCAGCAGCGGCTGCAGCAGGGAAAAGATCGCTTCTGCAGTGTTCGAGCCCCTTGGACTAGGGTCGCCACCGCCAAGCAGGGATCCCAACTCCCACTCTAAAGCGGCAGCCAGCTTCTGCAGTTGCTCCAGGCGCAGGGATCCCCACTGCCCTTGGCGCACCTGATCGAGGGCGCGGCGGCTGATCCCCGCCCGGGCTTGCAGAGCCTGCCAAGAGGAGAGGCCAACGGCTTGCATCCGTTCCCGCAGCCAACTGTCCAGCGGTCTCTCGGCCATGGGGTTTTGCCAGGGATCCCTACGATCATGCCCCAACTTGGGCCTGGGTCAGGGATCCACAAAGCGCAGGGAGCGGGCTATGGCTTCCACGTCCCGGTCGTAGCGCTCGCGCCGGCTGGCCGGATAGACCAATTCAAAGCCAGCCTCTAGAGAGGGGCTGACGAGCTTTTTGAGGTAAAAAATCCGCTGGCCGTCTGGCTCGTAGCCGGAGACCACGAAAAAATCCCGACCGGCAACTTGATAGGTAACCCGGCGTCGGCTTTCCCGGCTGCGCTGCAGCTCCTCTTGCAGGGCGCTGGCGGGCGTTGCTTGAAGAATATTGTACCCACCCCAAACGCGCAGCTCGGCCCCCTCTTTGCCGATGAACACCTGGCCGTCGCCGCTGTCGGATTCCCCTTGGGGGACAAAATCAGCCGGATAGTCGAGGCGATAGCCAAAGCGGACATTGATGTAGGGCTGAAAGCCGGACTGGGCCAGCACCAAAAGAGCGGGTGAGGCCAGGGCCGGGATCCCTTCCCCCCCAAGGAGACCGGCGAGCAGACAGGCTAGGCAAGCAGCAGACTTCATGGTTTTGGTTTCCTCGGATCTGCGGCCATTCTAGGCTCCCTTGTCCTAACCTGCTGCTGGCAAAGGGATCCCTCACCCCCAGCCCCTCTCCCACAGGGAGAGGGGAGTAAGGAAGGGTTTCCAGCTTGTTGATTTGAGGTCGATTAAGTCTGCCGGTTGCTATCGGGGCTTTGCCCGGAGCGTAGCAGTTCAATTTTTTCTCTAGCTCGCTGGATGGCGGCGCAGTTGTCCACCGCTGCCCAGGTGGAGGCCAGAAAAAGTCCAGGGAGAGAAACTTCTCCTTCTTCATCGCTAAACAACACGCCGACAAAAATACACCACCCCAAAAAGATCATTAGCGCTTTCCATCGCCGCGTATAAATGTAGGCCGCAAAAGCCAGCAATAACGACAAAAAGACTGCCGCTCCCTGAGACTTTTGAGAAAGGGCATAGGTGCGGCGCAGCTCTTCGTCCCTGCGCTTTTGATCTTCTTGCTGGAGCAACTCTTGCAGATGCTTGTCCATAAAGGCCGCCCCCAAAATCGGACGGCCTGATCGTAAAAATCCTTGGAAGCCCCCTGTTCAAAGGTGATTTCGGCGGGATCCCACCATCCAGGGCGGCAAATAAGATAGCTTGGACAGTGGCCTTCCCGAGTTTCCATCTTCTGTAGAATAGGGAAACTTGTCTCCTATTGCCGGCTGTCAAGCCCGCGCCAATCCATTTGCCATGACCTCAACTCCTCTTGCTGCCCCTGCCACCTGGGATCCCCTTGACCCGCAGGTGCGTCCGGATCCTCGGGGCCGGTTTGGGCCCTTTGGGGGCCGTTTTGTGCCGGAAACCCTGATGAGCGCCCTGACGGAGCTGGAGGAAGCCTTTGAGCAGCATTGGCGGGATCCCGACTTTCGCGCCGAGTTTCACAGCCTACTGCGGGACTTTGTCGGGCGGCCCAGTCCCCTCTACTTTGCCCAGCGGCTGACCGAGCACTACGGCGGCCCCCAGATCTACCTGAAGCGGGAGGATCTCAACCACACCGGCGCCCACAAGATCAACAACGCCCTTGGCCAAGTGCTGCTGGCGGTGCGCATGGGCAAGCGAAGGATCATTGCCGAGACTGGCGCTGGCCAGCATGGGGTGGCTACGGCAACGGTGTGTGCTCGTTTTGGGCTGGAATGCGTCATCTACATGGGGGCAGTGGACATGGAGCGGCAGGCCCCCAATGTGCAGCGGATGCGCCTGCTGGGCGCTGAGGTAAGGGGGGTCGAATCAGGCACAGCCACCCTCAAAGACGCCCTCTCCGAGGCCATCCGCGACTGGGTAACCAACGTGGAGACCACCCACTACGTCATCGGCACGGTGGCCGGACCCCACCCCTACCCGAAGCTGGTGCGGACCTTTCACGATGTCATCGGCCAGGAGACGCGGCAGCAGTGCCAAGAGAAATGGGGAGGACTGCCGGACGTGCTGCTGGCCTGTGTGGGCGGCGGCTCCAATGCCCTGGGGTTGTTCAACGAGTTTGTTCAGGATCCCCAAGTGCGGCTTATCGGCATCGAGGCTGCCGGGGAGGGCTTGCACACCTCCCGCCACGCTGCTACTCTTAGCCGCGGTCGCATTGGGGTCTTGCACGGGGCCATGAGCTACCTGCTGCAAGATGAAGAAGGCCAGGTGCAGGAGGCCCATTCCATCAGCGCTGGCTTGGATTACCCCGGTGTGGGGCCGGAGCACAGCTACTTAAAGGAGATTGGGCGGGCTGAGTACTACGCCGTTACCGACGACGAGGCGGTGGAGGCGCTGCTATTGCTGTCGCGCCTGGAGGGGATCATCCCCGCCCTGGAGACGGCCCACGCCCTGGCCTACCTGAAGACCCTAGCCCCCCAGCTTGGCCCCCAGCAGCGGGTGGTGGTCAACTGCTCCGGGCGGGGCGACAAGGATCTGAACACCGTTTTCAAGTACTTGCAGAAGCGGGGGCATAGCCTAGCCTAGAGTTGGGTTGGCAAGATCCTCAGCTCGTGTCCACCTTTGCCATTCGATCGCTCAGCCTGCTGGCCTTGTTTCTGGGGGCAGGGCTAGGGCTGCTGGCCGGATCCCGGCCAGAGGTTTCTGGGCGCGTTGGCGGGATCCCGTCCCCGGCCACGAGTTCCCCGGCAGGCGCCTTGCCCCGCAACGGCGGGACGGAGGGGATCCCTGCTCCCGTCCAGCCGCAACCCTTGCCCAAGACGCTGCCGGCCCTGGCGCGGCAGGCCATCGCCCACTACTTCGCCACTGGCCAGGTGCTGCCTGCTCCAGAAGAGATCCCGCCCCACTGGCGGCGCCCGGCGGGAGTTTTTGTTACGGTGACCAGGGAGGGACGGCCCCGCGGCTGTTGGGGCAGCTTGGATCCCGGCGGCGAGGATCTGGCCAGGGCCACCATCCGGGCGGCGGTGGGGGCTGTTACTCGCGACTGGCGCTATCGGCCCCTGCAACCCGGCGAGCTGGAGTCGGCTTCTATTCAGGTGGCCATCGTGCGACGGGTGGTGCCCATCCCCTCTCTGGAGCAGGTGGATCCCACCCGCATGGGCCTGTTCATTCGCGCGGGGACACGGGGGGCGGTGTTGCTGCCCGGAGAGGCTCTGACGACGGCCTGGCAGCTCTCCACCGCCAAGCAATTGGCCGGGATCCCTGCCGATCAGCCGGTGGAGCTGTTTCGCGTGGAGGCGGAGCTGTTGCATGAGTTCTGAGGCAGAGCGGTGGCTGGCCGCCGTGGTGGGCAACACCCACGTGCGCTGGGGCTGGTTTGCTGGCGAGAGCTTGGTGAAGGTGGAGCAGTTTCCCGCCCACCAACCCCTATCCTGGCCAGAAGAGACGGAGCTGTGGCTAGCTGCCGTTGGCTCTGCCCCTTTGCCGCCCCGATCCCCCTGGGTGCATTGCCTTGAGCTCTCCCAGGTGCCGCTGCGGGATCCCTATCCCGGGCTGGGGCTGGATCGGGCACTGGCTCTGTGGGCCGCCGGGATCCGCTACGGCTGGCCCTGCTTGGTCATCGACGCCGGCACCGCCTTGACCCTGACGGGAGCTGACGCCGAGGGATCCCTGGTGGGAGGAGCGATCCTGCCCGGCCTGGGGTTGCAGGCGCAGGCGCTGGCCGACCACACCGCCCGGCTGCCCAAAGTGGAGTGGGATCCCGGCGCTCCCATACCCCCCCGCTGGGCCAGGGACACTGGGGCCGCCATCCGCAGCGGCATTCTTCATACCCTGCTGGCCGGCTTGCGGGATTTTCTGGCCGACTGGCGCCGCCGCTTTCCCCAAGGCCCGCTGCTAGTAACCGGCGGCGATGGCGAGCTACTCTACCCCCACCTGCGGCCCCTTGACGCAGAGCTGCGCTGGGATCCCCACCTGGTGTTGCGGGGGATTGCCGGCTGCCGTCAGTTGCACCGCGTCGTCCGCAAGCCTTCTGGTGCAGAATAGAAGACAGTCTCTCCCAGCCGCCTGCGAGCGGGCAGCTTCTTGCTCAGGGATCCCATGGCCAACGGCAACTCCTTCGGCGTCTTGTTTTGCGTCACCACCTACGGCGAGTCCCACGGGGGGGCGGTGGGGGTGGTGGTGGACGGCTGCCCGCCGCGGCTGCCCTTGAGCGAGGCCGACATCCAGGCGGAGCTGGATCGGCGCCGTCCCGGCCAGAGCCACATCACCACGCCGCGCCAGGAGGCGGATCGCTGCCAGATCCTCTCCGGGGTTTTCCAAGGCTTTACCCTCGGCACCCCCATCCACATCCTGGTGCGCAACCAGGACGCCCGCCCCCAGGATTACAGCGAGATGGCCACCACCTTCCGCCCTTCCCATGCCGATGCCACCTACCAGGCCAAGTACGGCATCCGCAACTGGCAGGGGGGAGGGCGGGCCTCGGCGCGGGAGACCATTGGCCGGGTGGCCGCCGGGGCCATCGCCAAGAAGATCCTGCGCCTGGCAGCAGGGGTAGAGATCCTGGCCTATGTGCAGCGGGTCCAAGACGTAGAGGCCCAGGTGGATCCCAGCTCCGTGACGGCGGAGCAGGTGGAAGCCAACATCGTCCGCTGCCCCGATCCAGCCGCGGCGGCGGCGATGATTGAAAAAATTGAAGCAGCGGCGCGGGAAGGAGATTCTCTCGGGGGAGTGGTGGAATGTGTGGCCCGCAATGTGCCCCGCGGGCTGGGCTGCCCGGTGTTCGACAAATTGGAGGCCGACCTGGCCAAGGCGGTGATGTCGCTGCCGGCCAGCAAGGGGTTTGAGATCGGTTCGGGGTTTGCCGGCACCTACCTGACGGGCAAGCAGCACAACGACGAGTTCTACATGACCCCCAGCGGCTGGCGCACCCGCAGCAACCGCTCCGGCGGCATCCAGGGGGGCATCAGCAACGGGGAAGACATCGTCCTGCGGGTGGCCTTCAAGCCCACCGCCACCATTCGCCAGCCCCAAAGCACCGTCACCCTCGACGGGCAGGAGACGGTTTTGGCGGCGCGGGGGCGCCACGATCCCTGCGTGCTGCCGCGGGCGGTGCCGATGGTGGAGGCGATGGTGGCTTTGGTGCTCTGTGACCATCTGCTGCGCCACCACGCCCAGTGCCGATCCCTGGCCTTGCCAGAGGTGCCCATTCCCGCCGTTCCCCTGCCCCACAGCTAGCGGCAGCCGGTCGGAGTCCTTGTATCCTAAGAAAGAGGCGGGATCCCTGTTCATGGCCAAGGCCAAAACCGTCTGGGAGTGCAGCCAGTGCGGCGAGCGCTACCCCAAGTTTTTGGGCCGCTGCGACAACTGTGGCGCCTGGAACACGCTGACGGAGGTGGTCGTCGCCCCCTCTTCTAAGTCTGGGCCACCGCAGCGGCTCGTTCCCCAGCGCAGCCGCGGCAACGGGATGCCCCTGTCGGCCCTTCCCCTCTCCCAAGTCTCCTCGGAGAGCCACCCCCGCCTCTCCTCTGGCTCCGGCGAGTTCGACCGGGTGTTGGGAGGTGGCATCGTGCCGGGATCCCTGGTGTTGATCGGCGGCGATCCAGGCATTGGCAAGAGCACCCTGCTGCTGCAGACTGCTGCGCATCTCGCCAAGCGGGGGCCCATCTTGTACGTGTCGGGGGAGGAATCGGCCCAGCAGATCAAGCTGCGCGCCGCTCGCATTAGCGGGACGGAGTCCTTGCGGCTGGGGATAGAAAGCGAGCAGCTCTACCTATTGGCGGAAACCGACCTGGAGGCCATTGTGGCCGAGATCCAGGCCCTACAGCCCCAGGTGGCGATCATCGACAGCATCCAGGCCATCTTCTGGGGGCAGCTCAGCTCGGCGCCGGGATCCGTTTCCCAGGTGCGGGAATGCGCCGGCCTCTTGATGCGAGTGGCCAAAAAACTGGGGGTGGCCCTGCTCATCGTTGGCCATGTTACCAAAGATGGATCCCTGGCCGGGCCCAAGGTGCTGGAGCACCTGGTGGACACCGTCTTGTACTTTGAGGGGGATCGCTTTCAGAGCCACCGCCTGCTGCGCGCCGTCAAAAACCGCTTTGGGGCGGCCCAGGAAATCGGCGTTTTCGAGATGACCGCCTCTGGCTTGGTGGAGGTGGACAATCCCTCGCAGCTTTTTTTGAGCAGCCGGGATCAGGCCACGCCGGGAACGGCCACCATCGTCGCCTGTGAGGGCACCCGCCCCTTGGTGGTGGACGTGCAGGCCCTGGTCAGCCCCACCAGCTACAGCTCCCCCCGCCGCACCGCCACCGGCATCGAGCTCAACCGCTTTTTGCAGATCTTGGCGGTGCTGGAAAAACGGGTGGGGATCCCGCTTTCCAAATACGACGCCTACATTGCCTCCGCCGGCGGCATCCAGGTGGCCGAGCCAGCTGCCGACTTGGGGGTGGCGGTGGCCGTGGCCGCCAGCTTCCGAGATCGCCAGGTGGATCCCTTTACGGTCTTGATCGGCGAGGTGGGCCTGGGGGGACAGGTGCGCCCGGTGGCGCAGTTGGAGCAGCGCCTCAAGGAAGCCGCCAAGCTGGGGTTCCGCCACGCCATCATCCCCAACAGCCCCGTTTTGGCCGACTCTGGCCTGCGCTTGAGCCGGGTGCAGCGGGTGTTGGAAGCTCTGCTGGTGGCTCTGCCCAGCTCCGAGCCTGGCCAGTGAGAAGGGATCCCCAACTTGCCCAGTTGGGCGGTCGAGCTCCGCCAAGAACCAAGCTACGGGAAAATGTCATAGAATAAAGGTTTGTGCGACAACAGCAACCGGATCCCGGCCCGGATGGGCACACTATCCTACAGACCCTGGCGCAAGAGACTGACCTAAGGATCGACCTATGGCGTTGGTAGCCCTGTTTCTTTTCGTGGTGTACCTGATCGTCTCCAGCTTGAACGCCCAGGCGGAGCGCTAGCTGCTTTCCAAAAGGGATCCGGCCAAAGCTGAGGAGGTCGGGCAGGATTTTTTGTCTCTTGCCCCGCTCCAGGAGGCAGGCCCTCGGCCCAGGGTTGGGCTTCTATCTCTGGTGTGGATTGGAGAAGCTCTCTGGTCGCCTTTTTCCCCAAAACCTTTGCTACCCTCGAGATGGTTCGATATCGGCTCGATTGACCAACAACCGAGCAGTCGCTAGCAGCGGCCCTGCAAAGGATCCCGGCATCATGGTTTCTGCACCTTCTAGCCCCCTCAAGCCCTCGACGCCGGCAGCGGAGTTTCCACCGCCGCCCCCACCCGATATCAGTGACCTGGTGATCGAGGACGACCAGCCTGTGGACAGCATCTACTCGGAGAAGCTGCAGCGCCTGCTCACGAGCGCCCTCTACGCCTCCTTTCAGCCCAGAGCCAAAGACAGCGGCGAGCCGATCCCCTTCCTGGCCACGGCCAACGTCGGCCTGTTCTACGCCCTCAAGCAGCCGCCGCTCGTGCCCGATGTCATGCTCAGCCTGGAGGTAGCTCCCCCCGCCAGCTTCGAGCGCAAGGAAGATCGCACCTACTTTGTCTGGGAGATGGGCAAGCCTCCCGACGTGGTCATTGAGATTGTCTCCAACCGCGAGGGAGAAGAGCTGGGCCGCAAACTCAGGGACTACGCCCGCGCCGGCGTGGGCTACTACGGGGTTTACGATCCTTTGCGGCAACTGCGGGAGCTGCAGGGATCCCCACTGGTTCTTTTTCAGCGGCGGGGGGGAGAGTTGGTTCCCTTCGATTCCACCTGGCTGGAGGAGATTGGCCTGGGCTTGACCCTCTGGCAGGGATCCTTCGAGGGCGTCAACACGGAATGGCTGCGCTGGTGTGACCGAGAGGGCCAAGTTTTACCCACCGGCGACGAAAAGGCCGCCCTAGAGCAGCAGCGGGCCGAGAGAGAACGCCAACGGGCTGAAAGAGAACGCCAACGGGCCGAAAGACTTTTGGAGCTGCTGCGTTCCCACGGGATCGCGCCGCCGGAAGCGTAAAAAAGGATCCCGTCCGTCCCTGAAATCCTCTATCCCTTTTACCCCTATGTCCACTCTCCCCAGCAGCAGCGAAGCTGCCCAACGGGCCGCCCGCCTGGAAAAGGCCCGCCACCTGCAGGAGCAAGGGATCCTGCCCTACGCCTATTCTTTCCCGGTTACCCACTTGGCTGCCGAGTTGCAGGCGCAATTTGCCGATCTCGAGCCCGGCGCCGAGCGGGAGGATGTGCAGGTGGCGGTGGCCGGGCGGATCCGGGCGCGGCGGGTCATGGGCAAACTGGCCTTCTTTACCCTGCAGGATCGCTCTGGCACCATCCAGCTCTACCTGGAAAAGCAACGGCTGACGCAGCACATGGGGGAGCTGGCCTTCAAGAACCTGGACAAGCTGCTTGACGTGGGCGATTGGCTGGGGGCCAAGGGCTGTCTCAAGCGCACCGAGAAAGGGGAGCTGTCGGTGCGGGTGGACGAGTACCAGGTGCTGACCAAGGCCCTGCTGCCCCTGCCCGATAAGTGGCACGGCCTACGGGATGTGGAGAAACGCTACCGCCAGCGCTACGTTGACCTCATCGTCAACCCCGAGGTCAAGCAAACCTTGCTCGACCGGGCCAAGATCGTCCGCTCCCTGCGGCAGACCCTGGAGGAGCGGGGCTTTGTGGAGATCGAGACGCCGGTGCTGCAGGTGATCCCCGGCGGGGCGGAGGCGCGTCCCTTCATCACCCACCACAACGCCCTGGATCTAGATCTCTACTTGCGCATTGCCACCGAGCTGCACCTGAAGCGGCTGGTGGTGGGCGGGATCGAGCGGGTGTACGAAATTGGGCGAGTCTTTCGCAACGAGGGCATCTCCACCCGCCACAACCCGGAGTTTACCTCGCTGGAGGCCTACCAAGCCTTTGCCGACTACCACACGATGATGGAGCTGACCGAAGCCCTGGTCTGCAACGCCGCCCTGGCAGTGCGGGGATCCCTGCAAATTACTTACCAAGGGGAGACCATTGACCTCACCCCACCCTGGCGGCGGGTAACGATCCAGGAGTTGGTGGAGGAGGCCACCGGCATCTTCATCGACGTGGAAAAGGGATCCACCGCCGAGCTCTTGCCCGCCCTGGCCCAGCAGGGGATCCCCGATCTCTCCCCCCACGACTCCCCTGGCAAGCTGTTGGTCAAAGCCTTCGAGCACTGCTGCGAGAGCCGCCTGCGCCAGCCGACCTTTGTTCTCGACTATCCCCTGGAGGTGTGTCCGCTCACCAAGCCCCACCGCAGCAAGCCGGGGTTGGCGGAGCGCTTCGAGCTGTTTATCGTCGGGCGGGAGACGGCCAACGCCTACTCGGAGCTGACCGACCCGGTGGATCAGCGGCAGCGGCTGGAGGCCCAGGCGGCCCTGAAGGCAGCCGGAGACGAAGAGGCCCACTTTTTGGACGAAGACTTCCTCACTGCCCTGGAGTACGGCCTTCCCCCCACCGGTGGCCTGGGCATCGGCATCGACCGTCTGGCGATGCTGCTGTGCGACGCTGCCAGCATCCGCGATGTCATCGCCTTCCCCCTGCTGCGACCGGAGACGGGAGAAAGCCCCTGAATAGGGGCCTAGGCCACAAGGGCATGGTTTAGGGGAGTTACATCATCCCCGCACCGCCGGAGCGGCTCGCTCCTGTTTTCGTCTTGGGTTCGGGCTTTTCCACCACAATGGCTTCGGTGGTGAGGTACATGGCGGCGATGGAAGCGGCATTCTGCAGCGCCGAGCGTACGACCTTGGCCGGATCCACGATCCCCTGAGCAAACATGTCCACATAGGTGCCCGTCAGGGCATCAAAGCCAAAGGGCATCTCCTTCTCCAGAACCTTTTCCACCACCACCGACCCCTCCAGGCCAGCGTTGTGGGCAATCTGATAGAGCGGCGCCTGCAAAGCCCGGCAGACAATGTCCGCCCCCACCTGCTCTTCTGCGTTCAAGTTGGCCTTGAAGGCCGGGATCCCTTTGGAAAGATGCAGCAACGTTGCCCCGCCACCGGGGACGATCCCTTCCTCCACTGCCGCCCGCGTGGCGTTGAGGGCATCTTCAATGCGCAGCTTGCGGTCTTTAAGCTCCGTTTCAGTGGCAGCTCCCACCTTGATCACCGCCACCCCACCGGCCAGCTTGGCGATCCGCTCCTGCAGCTTCTCGCGGTCGTACTCGGAATCGGTGGTCTCCAGTTGCTTGCGGATCTGGGCCACCCGTTTCTCCACCGCCGCCTTGGTGCTGCCGTCGGTCACAATGGTGGTCTTGTCTTTGGTAACGGTAATCTTGCGGGCCACCCCCATCATGTCCAGGGTGACGTTCTCCAGCTTGATGCCGATATCCTCGGAGATGAGCTGCCCACCGGTGAGGATGGCAATGTCCTCCAACATGGCCTTGCGCCGATCCCCAAAAGCCGGCGCCTTCACCGCCACCGCGTTCAACACCCCCCGCAGCTTGTTGACCACCAAAGTGGCCAGGGCTTCTCCCTCCACATCCTCGGCAATCACCAGCAGCGGCCGTCCCTCTCGCGCTACCCGCTCCAGAACAGGCACCAGATCCTGAAGATTGGAGAGCTTATTACTGGTGATGAGCAGATAGGCATTTTCGTATTCGGCCACCATCCGCTCCGTATCGGTGACGAAATAGGGGGAAATGTAGCCGCGGTCGAACTGCATCCCTTCGACAACTTCCAATTGGGTTTCCAAGGACTTGGACTCTTCGACCGTAATCACCCCATCTCGCCCCACGGCATCCATGGCCCTGGCGATCATCTCCCCCACTTCCGGGTCGTTGCCGGCAGAGATGGTAGCTACCTCGGCGATGTTCTTGCGGCCTTCCACAGGCTTAGCTTGAGCGGCAATTTGCTCCACCAGGTAGGCAGTGGTCTTCTCGATGCCGCGCCGCAAAGCTACAGGGTTGGCTCCTGCCGAAATATTCTTCAACCCCTCCTGCACCATGCTCTGGGCCAAAATGGTGGCTGTGGTGGTGCCGTCTCCGGCCACGTCGTTGGTCTTGGTGGCCACTTCCCGCATCAGCTGGGCACCGGTGTTCTCCAAAGGATCCGCCAATTCAATTTCCTTGGCAATGGTGACCCCGTCGTTGACGATCTGGGGGGCGCCGAACTTTTTCTCCAGAAGGACGTTGCGCCCTTTCGGGCCAATGGTAACCTTAACTGCATCCGCCAGTTGATTGATGCCCTGCTCCAATGCCTTGCGGGCCTCTTCCCTAAACAGAATCTGTTTTGCCATAGAATCCCCGATCCTCTTAGTTTCAACTGGGCCGCTTAGCGCTGCCAGGCGGAGTGGGATCCCAGAAGGGCCCCGGCGATCCATTGGCTTGGCCGAGCCCAAAGTTAGCACTCTGAAATCCCGAGTGCTAATCTAGCCCAAAAGCAGGATCCCCATCAAGATGGGTTGGGTTTGGAGTCGCGGCCTCGGCGGGGAGGGGAGAGCTAGGCGTTGCCGCCGATGAGGATGTCGGGGAACTGGGCTTGGGCTTCGCTGATGGGGCGCTCGCGTCCGCCGTTTTGCCAGTAGTTGATCAGTTCAGTGGCTTGGTTGAGTAGAGTGATGCGATCTTCCTCGCTGATCCAAGTTTTGCTCTCCAGCTCGGCTTTGAGCTGTTCCCAGGCGTCATCCCGCGGCCAGAAAAAGTAGCGGGTGAGGGGGCTGCGGTTTTTGGCCACCACCTGATCCACGGCGATGGCCAAATCGTTTTCCAGCCAGAGGGCTTTCAGGGCAAATTTCGGCAAGGCTCTTTTCTCCTTTGCAGGACTCGACAGATCACACACTGGCCCGGCCTGAGCCGGGCAACCTTCTATTCTGACATAAGTCTTGCTACCTCAGTGGATAGGCCAGCTCAGCCCTGTTTAGGTCTTGGGGCAAAAGCGCTTAGATCGCACAGGGCTGTTTCCCCTTTCAGCACCAAATCCCTCAGGATGGCGGCGCTAATCGGGGCCAGCAACACTCCATTGCGGTAGTGGCCGGTGGCAACCAAAAGATTGACATAGCCGGGAGCCGGCCCCAGAATGGGGGCGCGCTGCCCCAGCGGTCGGGGTCGATGGCCGGCCCAGTGCTCCAGCAGGGTGGCTTCGGCTAGGGCCGGGCAGATGCCGATGGCGTGGGCCAGCAGATCCTGTAAGGCCAGCAGCGTCGGCTGGGGATGGGGGGCCTGAAACTCCACGGTTGCCCCCACCCACAGGGATCCATCCCCCAGGGGGACCAGATGCAGATCCTCGTCGCTGACCACCGGCCCCAGGGGGATCCCCGCCGCTTTGACCCGCAGAGCCTGGCCTTTGACCGCCTGCAGAGGGATCCGCAAGCCCAGCTCCTCGGCCAGAGGGGAGCTGTCCAGGCCGGCAGCGAGAACGACATGGCCTGCCGAGAAGGCGAAGGCTGGCGTATAAACTGCCTGTAGGCGAAAGGGAGGATCCGGGCTGCGCTGCATCTTCTGAACCGGCTGATGGAAGAAGAAGCGGCAGCCTCTGCGTTGGGCTGCTTCCACAAGCGCCTGCGTAAGGAGGCGGGGTTGGATCTGCCGATCTTGGGGAGAGTAGAGGGCTCCCCCCAGGTCGCTGCGCAAACCTGGCTGCAGGGATCCCACTTCGCCAGGGCTGAGAAACTCCAGGCGGTAACCTGCTTGCCGGCGAGCCGCCAGGGTTGCTTGCCAAGCGTCCACTTCCTCCTCCCGGAGGAGCTTGAGGATGCCGTGCCGATTGACGGGCAAAGTCCGACCCAAGTCGGCTTCCAGCCGCGCAATCAGGGGATCGAACTGCTCCAGGCTTTTCAGGCGCAACTGCACCACCTCCCCATCTGGCTGGCGGCTGCAGATCCCCATCAACACCCCCAACGAGGCCCCGGTGGCGCCTGAGGCCGGATCCCTGGCGTCGATCCCAACCACCGATAGCCCTGCTGTGGCCAATTCGTAGGCGATGGCACAGCCCACCACCCCACAGCCGATCACCAAAACGTCGCAGTTCAAGGTTCCTCCTCAAAGAGAGCCCTTTTGCCGTGATACCCCATTCTGCGGGCGGGATCCCTTCTGGAGAGCGGCCAGCTTTGCCGCCCTTGTCCTCTGCGGCAAAAAGTAGGGGAAACGGCGAAGATGTCGACATCCCCGACTGCCTTTGCCCATGGATACTGAACTGCTGCTGCCCGATGTCGCTGATCTGGTCACTGAGGACGATACCCCGGCGGATAACTTTGCCTCTGAAAAGCAACAGCGCCTCCTGACTGGCTCGCTCTACAGCTCTCTGCCCCACAAAACCTTCCTGGCAGCAGCCAATGTCGGGATCTACACAACCCCCAGTCGCCCCCCGATTGTGTCGGATGTTTTTCTCAGCCTGGATGTCACGGTGCCGGAACAATGGTGGGAGAAGCAGAACCGGTGCTATCTGCTCTGGCAATTTGACAAGCCGCCGGATGTGGTGATCGAGATTGTCTCCAACCGCGAAGGCGACGAGCTAGGTGGCAAGTTCAGCCGCTACGAGCAGATGCGGGTCAGCTACTACGTGGTTTTTGATCCCAACCACGAGCTGGGATCCGAGGAGCTGCGCCTTTTTGAGCTGCGGGGCCGCCACTATGCGGAAATGACCGAGACCTGGCTGGAACAGGTGGAGCTGGGCCTGAGGCTGTGGGACGGAGTTTTCGAGGGGAAACAAGCCCGCTGGCTGCGCTGGTGCGATGCCAAAGGGCAGTTGCTTTTGACGGGAGATGAGCGGGCCGAGCTGGAACGCCAACGAGCCGAACAGGAACGCCAGCGGGCCGAGCGTCTGGCAGCAAGGTTGCGGGCTTTGGGCGAGGATCCGGATCTGGAGAGGTGACGTACTCCCGCACTTATGCTGACGCATAGAGTGCAGGCTTCCCAGTGACTCCTGCCCAATGGCAGGACATTTCCTGAGCTTGAAGAACGGGACGCCCCACCGCTCTGGATTTGATGACCCTCGCCGAGTTGTGATCCCTGCCAATCCTCAACCCACAGTGCGGACAATCGTGCCACCGCTCATGCAGCTCTTTGGGCACCTCACGACCACACCCCGAGCACCCTTGACTGCTGCCGCGGGGATCCCCTGCAATCGTCAACAGCCCAGCTCTTTCAGCCTTGGCTGCCAGAATTTGCAGGAACTCACCCCAACCGGCGTCATGGATAGATTTGGCCAACCTTGTCCTTGCCAGACCTTTGATGTTCAATGCCTCATGGGCTATGTGTCTCCCTTTTTGCAAAAGCTGATGAGCAACTTTGTGGTGGAAATCCCGGCGCTGGTTGGCTACTTTCTGATGTGCCTTGCTCAACCTCTTGACCGCTTTCTGGTAGCGGTTTGACCCCTTCTGCTTGCGCGATACAGACCGTTGCAGCCGCTTGAGGGGCTTTTGCGCCCTACGGTAATGCTGAGGAACCTCAACCGCCTCACCCTCATCGGTGACCAAGAAAGAGCTTAGCCCCAGGTTATCCCCATCGTGTTTTCCCACGTTGGCGGGTCAGGGCTCCATTCCGGGACAGACGGATCTTGTAAGCTCAAGGTCACATACCATCCATCAGCCTTGCGGGCAACGGTAGCAGTTTTAATCACGAAGCCGTCCGGCAAAGGGCGGTGTTGGACCAGCTTGACCGGCCCAACCTTGGGCAGATGGATAAACTGCCCTCGAATGCAGTCCTGCTTCATCTGAGGGAAGGTGAAGGAGCGATACCGCCCTACTCCCTTAAACCTAGGCCTGCCTGCCCTTTTGCCGTTGCGGTCACCTTTTAGCCATCGGTCAAAGGCCCTTTGTACCCGCTGTAGGCAGTTTTGGAGCACCTGGGAATGAATCGCTTGGTATTCGGGGAAGAGAGCCTTTGTGTTTACCAAGTCTCGCTTCTGTGAGTCGAAGGTGGGCTTGTCTTTCAACACAGGCAGATGGCAGACTGTCAACGGGCAAGCGTGGCTGTTGCAGCGATTCTGCTCCCACCCGTTGAACCGTTCTGCCAGGCGATAGTTGTACTGCCTACGCAGCAGCTCCAGCCACTCACCCATCAGGGCGACTTGGCTAGCAGTAGGGCGCAAGCGGTACTGGTAAGCGGTTCTCATGATGAATGCATTGTACCTGTTGAACGCTCCCGCCTCTCATCCCGACTCTGACCGGCCCGCCCCCCCTATATCCCCCCGTATACGGGGGGACTGGGGGGCTGGGGGACTGGGATATAGGGGGGTACAGAGCGGGGCTTCCAGGACTACGTCCCGCTAGCGCGAACGGCGGATTAGCTAAAACTTGGCGCAACGTTTTCCCGGCGTCTCCCCTCGCCGCATCCCACCCTAGGTGAAGGTCTTCGGAAAACCTGTCTCCAAAGTCCTTAGGGATCCCCCCCTTTCCCCTACACTCAAGAGGGAGCTACCCTTAAGTTGGGAAATCGTCCAGATGGGCTATCGCCGCCGCGATTGGTTGGCCTACTGGCTGCTCAAGTGGCTGGTGGTCAACCCTTTATTTCGGGGACTGTATTTTGGCCGCACCTATGGCCAGGAAAACGTGCCGCGCCACGGATCCCTGATCATCGTCAGCAACCACGCCAGCCACTTGGATCCGCCGCTGGTGGCCAATGCGGTGCGCCGCCCGGTAGCCTTCATGGCCAAAGAAGAGCTGTTCCAGGTGCCGGTGCTGAAGCAGGTGATCCGGCTCTACGGGGCTTACCCGGTCAAAAGGGGAGGTGCGGATCGCAGCGCCTTGCGGGCCACAGAGGCAGCCCTGGCCCAGGGCTGGGCGGTAGGGATCTTTCTCAACGGCACCCGCACCCCCGATGGCCGCATCCCCCAGCCTCACCTGGGGGCAGCCTTGGTGGCAGCGCGCACCCAGACACCCTTGCTCCCCGTAGCCCTCTGGGGCACCGAGAAGGTGCTGCCCAAGGGATCCCGCTGGCCGCGCTTGTTTTGCCCCATCACGGTGCGCATCGGCAGGCTGATCCCCCCGCCGGCTTCCAGCGACAAAGCTGAGCTGCAGCAGGCAACCGCGGCCTGCGTGGAGGCCATCCATGCCCTCCTGGATCAGGGGCGCTGAGGGGCAATCAGAGTATCTTGAGCAACCAGATACTCGGCCACCGGCTTTCCCCCCAAGATGTGCTCTTGCAGCACCCGCTCTATCACCGGCGGCGTGGCCGAGTGGTACCAGAACCCGCCGGGGTACACCAACAACACCGGCCCAGGAACACCGTAGTTGCAGGCCCGCAGACAATTGGCCTTGGTGCGGTTGACGCGCAGAGGGCCCACGCCCGCCAGCTCCAGGTTCAACTGCTGGATCCGCAGCCTCAGGTATTCCCAGGCTTCCAGCCCCACCGCCTTTTCACAGCACTTGGGCTTGGTCTGGTCGGCGCAGAGGAACAGATGCCAATGGTAAGACGGAATCGGATCCGGCTGAGGTTCTGCAGATGGGCTTGCCGGCGTGGGAAGGGGAGCGGAAAGCTGGGTCATGTGAGGATCCGTGTCT
>Ga0308406_1000452_pt1 | contig 18904 bp, 27 predicted proteins | sample HotsprSampleMSe1_FD_203474 | JGI IMG/M metagenome (GOLD analysis project Ga0308406, IMG submission 203474) | Hot spring phototrophic mat microbial communities from Mushroom Spring, Yellowstone National Park, Wyoming, United States - 20060911_MSe1 ...
CAACTAGGTAGCGGACATGCAGTAAAGCTAGAGCAACAAAAAGCGTTACACCAAGCACAAGCGTTAGGCTAGCATTACCTAGTGCAATCGCAATCAAAAGGGCGAAGGGGACAAGGCTACTAGCGTAAATCGACAACCGCACTAGTTTCATGACACCACCTCCTTTACCGACTCTGCAGTATTATTCGCTTCTTCAATGTGAAGATTGCGTAAAACATCTGTAAAGACTTGCCTCCAGATGCGTTCATGTACTTTGACATACAAGAAGTCCACTAGTGCATTGACACCGGATTCGTCTTTCTTTACGCTGTTCAGAACACGTACTAGACCAATGAATTCCTTATCTTGAGTATCCAGTACTACATCTCGACCGGTATGTACTAGGTGTAAGATACTGAGTAAAACAATCCGCTTTTGCACTAAGGATAGTCCGACTTCAGGTCGTTCGACTATAACTGTACTACCCTTCTCTGTTAAGTTTTTAGCCCAGGTCAACTGATAGATTAGCCCCAGGAAGGGTTTATGTCTAGGGTCGTTTTCTATACCTTTCACTCCGTACATCTCAACGAAGTAGTTATCCCGCATAGATTCAGGTGAAGCGTTATACTGCAACCTATCTTGCAGAGACAGCTTGACACCATTGATGTTTTCCGCATTACCCACAATAATCTTGCTCATATCAAGCTCCCCTTTTTCCTAGGTACTAGCAATCTATCCTTTATATCCCCACAAACTTCGCATTTTTCCCAACGCATAGGCTGCTCCTTGTTTGGGTCTAGTTCGATAGGTGACACTAATTCTCTTCCTTGCACTTCTCCTCCTCAAGCCTTTCGAGTCTCTCCCTTACTCTTTCGAGTCTGCTTAGCACCTTGTCTGGGACATTATACTCAGATACCACCCACCAATCGTGGATACCAACTCCACCTTCAAAGGTAAACCCATCGGTTGCAATCAGAGCAAACCCCTTTTCAGGGAAAAGAATCTCGGAATCAACAAGCAGATAGTACTGATCGTAATCGTCTCTCACGTACCGAGCGTCCATTGTGTTTCCCCCCTTGTTGCAATCCTCTCTCTCCTTCACTCAATGACATCATACTACAAACCAAGTGTCCAGTCAAGGGGTGTTGGTCATTTTTATCCTATGGGGTTATCCTGACTATCTCTATAAGCCAGATAGTCAAGATACCCGTCGATAGCTAGGTCCAGTTCCTTGCGTGTCTCCTCAGGTATCTCTTCAGGGTCAACAACTTCCCACTGCGTAGCCCAACCTATTCCCTGCGGGTATTCCAAATCCTCAGTGAGGATCGTGAAGTAACCATGATCGTCATATAGTTGTACTGCATAGTCACCCTGATTACTACGTACATAGTCAAACGTGATCATTGTAAGCCTCCTCACGAAGCAAGCGAAGCGTAGTGGGGGTTGGGGGAAGGGGGTGGGCTTCCTTGCACCTTCCTTGTCTCCTTACTCTTCCTCCTCATCCCATCCGTATCCCTTATACTCCTCCTCTAACCGCTTTAGCTCTTCATACTTCTCAGCCACTAGCTCGATGTCCATCCCGTTGTCCCAATCCTCATGCCAACCTTGCGGATTGTTCGTGATTACTTCGTTCATTGTCCCCTCCTTTCTTCTTTCCATTGTTTTACCTTTCACCCTCATTCTACCTTGTACTTCGCTACGCGTCAAGTGGTCTTGGGGAATTTTTCCGGTTTTCATCGAATTTTCACAATTCCCTATGGGGTCGGGAGGGGTGGTGTACACTTTTTTACTGTTGGGCTACTTCCTCAAACAGTTTCGTCAGGGTACTAAGTGCTTCCGTGGGGATGTCCTTGAATTCGTAGGACGCTTGCAATGCGTTATGTGGTTGAATATACTTAGTGTACTCTTCAGGGGTAAGGGGGGTTAGTGTACTATCTTTCACTTCGTATGCGGTCACTGAGTCGGTCACTGCGAAGACACGTTTTCCAACCTGGTAGATACCCACACGCACAGCGTCACGCAATCCCTTCTTGCTCTTGACGCGTAAGCGGGTTTGCTCAATCTTCTCCTCCAGGGCCATCTGCATGTTCACGCGGGTCATCGCTTTTCTCCTTAGTGCTTAGGTTACCTTCTTCCCCTTTACCTTTATCCTTCACCCTTATCCTACTATTTACTTCGTAACCCGTCAAGGGGTCTTTTCGTTTTTCATCGAATTTTCACAACTCGCTACCCGACTACCTACTATGAGGTATCCACGAAGCATATAGCGATAGCAGAATGCGTAGTGGGGAAGGGGGATGGGGTGGGGATGCTAGTGTACAAAATCATACCGTAAGGTATTCTGCAGAGTAGGTTATATTCCTGCAGGGGTGTACAAAATTCCATGAGTGTACACTAGCTTCCATGCTATCCACTACTACCACTGTACCTCAACGTTACCCTTCTTGTCGAAGAATACCCACTGGGGTCGCTTACGCAATTCAACCGCTTGCTTGAGCAACGCTACCAACCGCAAGCCAATCTTCACGTCTAGAGCACGCTCCCACACGCGGAAGTTAGGAATCCGCAGTAGTTTAGCAACCTTCCAACCTACTTGCCCAGGGTGATTACAATCCTTCATGATGTCAAGCACGCGGTCCCAGGTCATCTGTAGTGCAACACTATTGGTCTTCATGGTAGTACCTCCTTTAGGTTAGAGTAAGGTTACAGGGTAGGGTGGGTATTAGCCTCTTCTCTGCTCCTTATTGCCTCTTAGTAAATCCCGCAGTCATCACGCCAGTCGCGTTGTACACGCTCCAGAGTGTGACGGGCCAAGCTGAGTCGGTCAGCGTCAACCCAGAAGGCCTCTTTTTCATCCTTCCCAGGGAATCCAACCTTAGCCATGTGCTTACCACTGCGTGTAATCCCACACCAGAAGACTTGGACTGTCAGAATCCGGTTGGACTTGGACAGGTAGTAAGCCTTCTTACCAGGGGTAATCGTGCTAGCCATTGTCGCTCTCCTTTCTGTTGTTCCTTACTTACCTCACCCTTATCTTATCATCCTTCTTGCAACCCGTCAAGGGGAATTTTCACTTTTTTCTCTTTTTCGTATCCCCTTGCCCATCCTTGTCACCTATATCTTACTAGATAATACGCTTTCCGTCAAGAGATGTTTCAGGAATTCTCCGGTTTTCATCAAATCTTCATAATTGACCCCCTACATTCACCGAGATATAGTGTACAAATGACCACCACTACCCCGACCCCCCATTGGGAAAGACACTAGTGCATCACTAGCAAACAGTTGTCAGAGCGTCCTCACGAAACAAGCGTAGCGTAGTGTAGTGGGGTGGTTAGACACTTAGTTACTGAACACCTATCTAGGGGTGGGTCAAATTTTCGCATAGGATCACGTATAACGCGTTTTCTCCCGTAGGGAGTATCTCAGGTCATCTTGTGGTGAGATCGTGCATTATACGCGCAATAATGCTACGCTACACTGCGTTACGCGAATACCCGCAGGGTATCCACGAGGCATATGGTGATAGTGAAGTATAGCAAGCGTATAACTTTAGTTATCATATGGGATAGCTTACCATTCTATATGGGTAGGGGAGATATATAGGGGTAGGGGGTATATATAATAGGGGGAGGGGGGGGGATTGTGAAGATTTCGTGAAGAAAATGTGAAGAAATGATGAAGATTGGGGAAAAATGAAAAAAAATGCGGAACACCCCTTGACACCGAGTGTCTTATATGGTAGGATATAGGTGACGGGAAGATGAAAGGAACCAGTGACCCCAAGACACAAGGAGCAAGCCATGACCCGCAAGACCAACAGCAAGACCACCAAGACCACCAAGACCGCTCAAGCCCCTGCAGTGATCAACCTGCCCCACTTCGCTAAGAAGGTGATGGAGGTTGCCCGCTATCTACCTGAAGAGTACAAATTTGGTCCAAACAAGGCCTACATCTGCAAGGTATGGGAGCTAGGATTCAAAAATCAAATGGACCTTGTAACGTTCAAGGAGTACCTGAAGCAAGCACATATCCAGGGATTGCTATATCTCTCTCGGGCTGACCTGGTTAGTGTCATGAACCAGGAATGGCTTAAGCTGAGCACAATTCAGTTGGTCCCTGGAAGCGACACAGCAGTGGTTGACTTTGTCCTGATCGTGTAAGTCTAACGACAATCCGAACAACCCTGCAGGGACGCGGGGCTTGCATGGATGCATGTACACTAGTGAAAAGGTGTTTTCCCTCCCTCACCCCCTCACTTATAGTAATGATATCTACATGTAACCTATAACTTGGTTTATCTATAGGATAGTTATAGGTTAGTTTATTAGTGTATAGTATAGCATCACATTATAGAACCTTCATGAGAAATTCATAGAATCTTCATAATTCCCCTCCCCCTACCCCTACCCTTACCCCCTCCCCTTATAGTAATGTTAGCTATACGTAATAGGTTATCGGTTACTAGGTTTAGGTTACATTAGGTTAGTTAGTCTAGGTTAGATAGTCTAGTTATGTTGATTTACGCGAGCGTGCAAAAGGTTACTAGAACGTACTAGGTAATCAGGATGAAGTGAGAAGTGATAACGTAACCCTCACGTTCCCATTGCAGTTTGCTTTTGAGGAATACCTTATCACTCGCAATTTCACTAGGGTGTGCTTGAGTCAAATACACCCACCCATCCTGACAGGCTTGTTTCACTAATTCCTTGAACTCACGCAGTCGCATCTTAGGAAAACCTGACGTTTGATGGGAAAGTTGCCAGGCGCGATAGATAAGAATCTTGTCACTACTGTAACGAAACCGAGTAGGTGACATTCTGATCATACTGATTAGTTTATCAGTAAATTCCACGATGTTCATAGTATATCCCCCTTTCCTTGTGGACAGCTTAGCTACTATCAATTATATCCCACAAGGGTAAAGAGTCAAGAGGGATTCCCCACTTCGTGAACAACCTAGAGGGGAAAGTCTGACGTGCTTTTGACCATGACGCGCGAATGACAAGCTAACCGCGCGGAAAAGGTTATATTTAGTTTAGTAAGGAATAAGTAAAGAGTAATAAGGTATAAGTTACAAGGTATATCCTAGTTACTTAGTTATAAGGAATAGGTAAGTAAAGGAATGAGTAACTAAAGGAATAACTAAGGATAAACTATACACTACTAGGAAGTGAAGTATATACTATATTATTACCTAGGGTATAGTATATGTAGTGTATAATACAACCTTTATCCCACCCACCCACCCCTATACATAAAATGTTTTCGACCCAACCAAGAGGGGGAGGTTCAACCTATATTTAGTAACGCAAAACCCCTCGGGAATACAAAAACGCGATTTCTCATCAATTTTTCATAAATTCTTCATCAAATCTTCACAATCGGGCGTGGGTCACTAATAGGTTATTCCATTTTCGCATTAGATCGTCTATAATCGATTCTGACCCCTTGGGTATATCTCAGGTCATCCTTGAGGTAGATCGTCGATTATACGCGTGCTAATGCGAAAATTTGGGGTATCTTGCGACATACAACCCGACAACCTATACCCAAGCGTAAAGTAAACCAATCTGTTTTACTAAGTAAAATTTTTCGTTTTCGTGCTTCTACCCTGCATTCTGCAACCTACTATCCCCGTAGAGCATGTTGCTCAACGCGTCAAGCGTAGTAGGCCTAACCCACCTAAAACTTCAGGGAGTCCGACCATGCAGCAAGGGAAAAAGAAGTACCCGCAAACCCAGTCACGTGCAAGCTATCAGCAACCCAAGGGGAAACCTAAGTTTGTGCAAAGAGAAAAACCTAGTTACCCCGCGGTTGATCTATCTAAGAAACCTGTTAGGTTTTATCTCTCCAAGAGAGGAAAGGTTTTCCCCGTCAGGGTTCTCTTCCAAGGTGAAACGAAGTACGGGGATCGAGCAAAAGTCTGTCTGGTCAACGAACGTGATCCCGAGGGAAACGCATGGTGGTGCGATAGTGAAAACCTGTTTTTCTCCAAGCGTGAAGCCCTACAGGTTGCAGAGGAGAGAGAGGAAGTTCCTCAAGAGAATGCAGGTGAAGAGGGAGAGCAAGAGGAAGAGGAAGGAGAGAGTGAAGAAGAGGAAGGAGAGGAAGTGATACCTTACTGATGAAAAGCTAGAGGAGCAAAAATATGTCAAAGAGGTTAAATTGGGAAAAAGTCGCATCTTGTATCGACCGTGAGATAGTCGAGCGTTATGGTGACTATCTATGCAGGGTAGTTTATGGTAGAACACACCTTCATAGTCCCTTTGGAAAAACTAATGATAACAACCGCATGACTATGCTAGGTTCTGTTTACGATTGGTGTAGGCGCTATAGTTACCTAAAATCTCCCCTGGCTATACGTGCATTCTCATGGTGCATAAGGTACTGCTATCCATTCCATCCGGTCTTTAGACGTATCTCATTGTTGTCTAATGAAGCAACTGAGGCTTTAGATTGGATAGCAAGCGATGCCTATTCCTATCGTTTTGGTTTTCGTTTTGTACCAGCATCCTACAATGGTGTTGTAGTAGTTTGTGATTACAAGCGTAAAGATGTGCATTACTTCTCACCAATGCGTCTTATAATTCCTAAAGCTAAGGACATTGGCAATGTATCTTTCAACCTTCGTATGTCTGCAAGGTTGGTACTAGAAGAGGCATTACGTTTCATTTGCCTTGAGGACAAGGATGGCAACTACGATGGTATTGCAATCCGTGCAACTGTGCGTAACCTTATCAAGGTTGCTGCACCTATGTTAGGTGATGACAGTGGGGGAAGTAAGGAGAAAATAGAAGATAAGCAAGACAAGATACTTGACCAACTGACTGAAGAGGCTCAGAGACTTGGAATGGGTTACTAGAAAGGAGGTAAAAGTGAAAAGGGGTGATTATGCTTACTATCTGAACCGGTTGCTTAGTCCAACCTTAGTGATGATCAACGATGTAGAAGAAGACACTGGTGGTATAAGGAAGTACTACGTGTCCTACATTCGACCATTAGGTCGCAAGGGTCCCTCATGGTGGTGTAGTGAGTCAAGCCTTTTCCCTTCTCTAGCTGATGCAGAAAAGAGAGTGAGGGAGATTATAGAGTCTCGTAAGGTTCAAAACTAAAACCTTAGTGTGCAAGCTAACCCCTAGATAGTATGAAAACCATCTGGGGGTTTTATTATGTCCACAGAATACTTTCAACGTGCACAAGCATATCGCGATTCACTTCTGCGACTGCTAGATGATTATATCGCTAGGTTACAAGAGTTAGATAACGTTCCCGTTGATCAACGCGTGAGGATGACCTACACCGTGGGGAATCTCACATACTCGTGGGATGAATATAGAAGAACACTTCATGATAGTATTCAAAATGTAATGGATTCACTGACAAAGATACCATTGATTTTCCCTGTAGAGGTAAGGTTAATTGTGAGGTAAAGGTGTATGAGGCCCAGGGATGTACTTACCAATCTTACTAGATCGTATAGAGACTTTATGAGTTTCTATGGTGAATCTATTGTACCTTGCACAATACTAAGGAGGGAACCTGGATCAAATGTAAAGTTTAGGCCTGTAGTTGATGGTTACATGCTTATCTGTGCACCTGAACGTGAGAAGGTGGATACAGGAGTAAAGACTACAGTTATAGTTTATGAGTCTTATTTTGCTTCACCTATAGTATGTAATCCACTAGTGAATGATATTGCTTATACCGTGCAGTTCTATTATAAGATTGAAGAGGTAGAGTCTATAGATACGCATCAACAGGTGTTTCGACTAAAGATGATACTAATGAGAGAGGGGATTTAGCGATGATCAGGTTTTTATGCTTCTCCGCGATTGCCACCTTGAGTTTTATACTATCTACTACAAGAGAATGCAATGCATCTATACGTAATCTTGTCCCACCCAAAGTATCTAAACTAAATAACGCGGAATATCAAGTTGAAGAGCACAAGCTAGGCTTTATTGAGATTACACTAGAGGGTGGAGTGAAAAACCTTAGTGTTGATCCACCTGTAGGTTTGAGTGTACGTACATTTAGAGAAAACAACAGGCTTGTCGTTGTCTTCACAGGTGCACCTGGGAAGTATGTCATCAAGGTTGTAAAGGTTTATGAAGACTATCGCATTGAGTTTGAGAACATCGTTGTAGTCATTACACCTAAGAAGAGTGAACCTAAACCCGAACCCAAACCGGAACCTAAACCTGATCCTAAACCTGAACCTGACGCTAAGCCTAAACCCGATCAGGGTGAACCCAATGAAAACTGGAATGCCTATAAGGCTGTGGTGAAGATCGAAACTGGAGTTTCAATGTGTTCTGCGACTGCGATTGCACATTTAGGTGAAGATGTAACCCTGGTTACTGCTGCACACTGTGTAAGCCGGATTGGTCAGAAGATTAGAGTTACACCACGAAATAGTCCCGCTTTCGATGCTTATGTCGTGGCTATTGACCGCGATGCTGACCTGTCGGTCTTGCGGGGTAAAAGCAAGGGAAAGCTGAACACTGTAGGCCTAGCCAAGGCTATCGTAGGTGAGAAGGTATGGCATTGCGGTTTCGGGGTTGATAAACCTGGGAATATAGAGAAAGGTTACGTAGTGCAACTAGGGAAAAAGCAAAACGTGTACTACCTAAACGTGTCTTCAGGTGATTCAGGTGGCGGAATCTTCAATTACAAGGGTGAATGGTTAGGTGCAGTTTGCTGTACGATGAGTAAAGGTTTTCCTGCAAATGTTTGGGCTGGCAATGTAGATTCACTGAAACCATTACTACAAGTGCAAGACACTACATGCTTAGATTGTAAAAAGAGACTAGAGTTGCAGAAAAAGGTGATCGTGTATCTTGCATCAAAGTATATTACACTGTGGGCAGTTGATGGGGATGTTATCACAAACCATGACACAATTGTGGATTTTATCTACTTCACTGTTCCCGAAGGGTTACTTGACGAGCTTGCGGCCTATTCTCTAAACGATCCGCGTAAGATTGAGGAATGCGTGATGCTCTTGCTTGAGATTTTGGGTTTAGGTTTATGAATATAGATATAGCTAGTCTAGTTAGGAGATTCTCACGTGACCTTGCATATAGGTTAGGTACTGTTGTTGTTGAAGAGTCTCCGCAGGCTAACACCTTGGGTAGGTATATATACTCTGCATTGCTAGTGAGGGATTCAAAGGAGATAAGGGTTATTGCATACATAAGAACAGACGAATTTCATAACATAGAAACAAACGACCCTACAGTAAAACGTAGTCCAGGAAGGGGTTATATAATTATAGGTGTTGATAGGCAAGAGATTAGACCTTTAACGTTTGAAACGTTTATGTCAAGTACAGAGTTGCTTGTAGTTTTCCTTACTCCCTCAATGGGACTGTGGGATGTACCTAACTATACTATTGGTGAGGCGATTGCGCGGAGTATGTATAACTGCTATGATCCACCTGTGTATTATACGACTATAACCGAGGAACCCCGACAGCGTCAATCGTCTGACTGGAACCGTCAGGTTTACAGAGTAAGGCTAGACTTTGGCATTGAGAATGTGTATCCACCCAAGGGGAGGGTTTACCCATGAACAAGATAATGCTTATCCTCTCTTTAGTAAGGGTTTTGTCTGGTGGTCAACTTTCCAAGGAGTTTATTGAGCTTTTACATTCCCCATTGGTGGATATGATCGTAAAGGCAACACCTAACACAATTGACGAGAAGGTAGTTACTATCCTGCGGTTGCTTTTCCCCAAGGAAGGTAAGGTAGATGAGAAGTTAGTATAAGTAAATAGGAATAACTTATGTTCTCACTAGAATTAGCATCACTTGATTTCTCATTGGGTAGTAATTACTACTTCCAGCTATCTGGTTTTACGTTAGCTAATGGCTCCTTTTCCAAAAACAGTTTAGTACGAATAGCAAAGACAAGCACACCGCAGGGTTCTGAACCTTATTCCTTTACTAAGCTTTATACTCATAAGGTATCTGGTAATCTAAACCTTACTGTTGACCTAAGTAACATTTTCGTAGTACCTGGATATACAACTACCACGCTAACACCCAAAGGATTCTTTATTGCTGCGGAGTATGATAATAACGCTACTGATGGTGTAATAGCTTTCAGGAAAGCAAACGTAGATGGTTACACGGGTTGCTATAACTTATTGAATAACGAGTATAGACTAGGGCTAAGATACTTACCCTTGGTCTTGCTTGGCGAGGTAGGTAGTTCACCAACCCCCAATAATAGGTTACTAAATATCTCAACTATATCTGGTCAGGAACCGCAGGAAACGTATATCATAATTTGGGGTGACTAACCTATGGCTGCTGGTCTAACAAAACAATATAGTACAACCTTCTTTTCCGGTGTTGGCGGTCGGGTAGTGATAGATAATAATCTTGTAGTATATGTAAAAGAGTGGTCTCTTGAAATAACTAGCGAAATATATGGTGCACCAACGTTTGAATCTCCTGTAAATGACGGTTTAGCCTGGGATGTCAAGAGATTTATAGGGCTTAGTGAGGCTAAGGTAGAGCTCACTGGCTATGCGTGGAATACCTCAGATACACCTAGAGAGATTCCTATAGGTTCGATGGTATCAATGGCACTTTACATAAACGCAGATAGAGGGATAGCTATACCTATATCTAGGGCTGTGCTTCAGAGTGTAAGCTACTCTCAAGACGCAGCGGGAACTTCACCCGTTGAGCTAAAGATGTCATTTGAGGTTGACGGTTTTGTAGTTATGCCTGAGGGCTAAACATGGCTATTTCAGCTAATACACATTTTCCACCTATACACGCCCTCCCATTCTTTTCGGGGTTTGGTGGTCGTGTCCAGGCCGCAGTATTCAACCCCCAACAGGCAAATTTACTTGATGCACCACCTGGTGGTATAAATGAACAAACCCTAGCCTGGGTAAAGCTTTGGACTGTTGAAATTAGTGTAGAAGTCTTTGGGGCGGATACTTTTGAAAATCCAATGAACGATAGAGGGCTTCCCTTCAAACGGAAGGACCTTTTAGGTCTTGCTTCAGGTAAGGTTGACCTGGACGGTTACTCAATGTCTCCTAATAACCTAATACAACACGGTAATGTTTATGTAATTGAGCTAATTATGGGTAGAATAGCACCTAATCAGTTTAGAAAAATACGAGTATTTGGATTATGCTCTTCGGTCTCACGTAATGCTAGTGCGGATAGTAATTCACCAATAGAGTTCAAAGCTAGTTTTGAATTTGCATCGCCACCTGCCTATGTAATTGAGAACGAGTAATTGGGGGTTAGCTATGCATGTAGATTGGAAATCTAAGATTGATGAGATTGACGCTAACAGACTCGATCTAGTCTTAGGTAACTATGGTGAGCTTCCAAGTTTTAGGATCAACGGTAAGGACTATAAATTTAGGTGGCCTGATCAAAAGGTAAAGTCTCTACTTATAAGGGATTATCTTAGTGATTGGGCTAAGACTGTAGAAGATATACCCGACGGGAAGGTAAAGCGAGAGCTAATCAAGCAGATGGGCAAGGAAGTACGTACGGTAGGTATTACGCAATTGATGGAATACTTTGGATCAGGTGAACAGGCAATTGTAAATTATATGTATCACTGCTCTACGGGAGACAATAAACTAGAAAAAGATGAGATACTAGGGCATCTTATCAGTGACACTAAAGATGAAGTAACTGGTATGGGGTTTTCTGAGTTTACATCCCTTCATGTTGCACGGATGCTTGTCGTGTATGTCCAGGGAAAAGGGAGGGAGGTAGCGCTAGATTTCTTGAAAAATTTACGCGGGACACTGAAAGTAGAATCAAGCAATGTGGAAGATATGCCTCCCTCCTAACGAGTAATTTATCTCTAGAAAGCTATGATATTGTAGCTAAGCTTGCTACTAAAGACCTTCCTGTTGAGCAGGCAAGGCAGTTTATTAAGTTTTTGAAGAGAAAAAAGGTTGAAGAGCTTTATAACTTCATAGTTTCACCACAATTCGATTCATTTCTAAGTATATTAAGGGAACCCCATTTTGTTCCCCTAGAAGTGTTTGCTAATCTAACAGACTGGCAGATAATTTTCCTCTATCTTGTACCCCTAGTTGATAGGACAGTAAGGGAGATAGAGTATATGGCAAAGTTAGACAGGAGATAGTATGGCTTCTTCTCCGCTTTCCTCTATAGTAAAGGTTATCTCCTCGGTTACGCGGGGTATAGTAAATATAGCTCCAGCGGTGTCTAGGAGTTTAGGAAAAGTATTGATAGGACTAGGTAAAGATTTATTTGGCAAGGGTTTAGTTGGTGAATTAGGTGGAAGCTTATTTAGTGCTTTAGGTAAGTCTATTGGTATAAGTAAGGATATAGCTAAAGCTAAAGGTGAAGCGTCTAACCGCGGTAATTCCCCTAAGGGTATCGGTAAAATTCTAGGTGGAGTTTTTACTAAAATTATAGGCAAGCGTAATAATTCTATAGAGGGTAAAGATAACAATAAGCTAGACCAAGCAGGTTCTTCTGTTGTACCTAAAGATACTAGGACATTTAGTGTCATCAATAGGCTATTTGTATCTCTAGGTAAGGTTACCAAACCACTACAGCCAGTTGTAAAAAGGTTGATTAGTGTATTTAGTATCGCGGGAAAAACTTTACGGTTTTTTATAGGGATAGGTACATCTCTTATTACATTAGGATTTCGCCTTGTCAAGTCTTTTGTAGGTATATTAGCTTCCGTAGGTTCCCTAGTCTCCGGTCTATCTAGTTTACCATCAAGCATAGTTAGAGCTTCCCAGAAGATTAGCTCAATTGGTTCTACTATCTTAGATACATTCACTGGAATACCCAATAAATTAGAGTCAGCTTTTGGTGGTATTATATCTTTGATAAGGTCTTACTCACCTGCTGAGGCAAAACAGATAGAGATTGCATTTGGTAGGCTTAGAGCAACTATAGGCCAGATACTTACACCGTTAGCCCCAATGATTTCAAACATAGCGCTAAACATTGCCAGGATTATAAAAGACGCTTCAAGCCAGATAGATATAAAGGGGTTATTCAAATGGATAGTGTTCCTTATGTCTCTAACTGTTGGTATAGTTATAGCTGTAGTAAAGCTAGTAATAAAGATTATAGAGAAGATTCGTAGTATATTCCAAGGTGGCGGGCAGGATATAGCCTCTTCTTTGATGGAATTGCAAGATAAGATTCTTGGACTGGTGGCGTCAATTTGGCAATCGATTCTAGACCTAGTGGCGAGCTGGTTACCCAAGGTTCTTGAATACTTGAGTACAGCAATACCAGTGCTTATTCAGTCAATAGTACCGTTGATACAGCGTGGTATTACGATACTAGGACCGGTAATTAGAAAAGGGCTAGATATACTTGTAAAAGCTTTAGGTTGGTTACTAAGGCAGCTACCATCGTGGTTGGTAATGCTGAGACAGCAGATAATCCAGTTTATATCTTACCTACTAACCCAACTACCAGACTGGCTAATGACACTAGGTGAATACTTAGTACAGCTACTAGCTGATCTTCTTATAGGTCTAGGTACAGCTATATTAGAGTATTTACCTAATCTGTTTGACGATCTAATAAAACTGTTAGAGAGTCTATGGGTATTTGTGAAGAGGTCCTTCTTGAATTTTATATATAGCGTCCCAAGGATGTTCTTAAACCTTGGGAATATGGTATGGAATGCACTAAAAAGCTCCTTACCTTGGTGGCTAAAAAGGTCGCTAGGTATATCCGATTCGTCTGACCAGTACCCAGAACAACTAACTCCTGGGCAAACACAAGGTCAAGAACAGGGTATTTCACTAAATAAACTAAGTACCCCTGAAGGTGCAATGCAGGGTATTGCAAACTTTCTCAAAGGCGCAGGCCTAGGAGAGGTAGGTTCAGTTTTTGATGATATGTCAAAGATGTTTAGCGGACTATTTGAAAAACCGGACGATCGGGATTTACCTTTTGAGAGCAAGGGGGTAACTACTGGTAGTATTGAGGACCTAGGTAAAAAGGCAAGAGAGGCTGCACTAGGTGTAAGCGGTGATCCTCAAAAGATAACGGCTGAATCCTCTAAGCAGACATCGGATAACACTAAAGCAATTAGGGATAGTATGCAGATACTTGTTACTAACAATGCTAGTGATGATATTGCTAGGATAGTTCAACAGGCTGAGGCAACTAATAAGTCTATCCAGGTTCTAAATAGGGCTAGTAAAGAGAGTATAAATGTAGATAAACAGGAGAAAATGAGGCTTGAAATGAGTATTGATGAGATGGTTTATCAACAACAGAAAACCAATAGGTTACTTATGAGAATGGTTTATGGTCAGAAGGAGATAGTTGAGATAGAGAGACAAAGAGAATTTGGTTACCAAAGGGCTAAATAGCTAGAGGTGAAATATGCGTTTATTTACACTGGAGGAGATAGAGGAATTTTGGAATAGCAAGTGGAGAGAAGCTAGAGAGGAGAGCTATTCACTAAACCTTGGGAACACGACAGCTAGCGCGACACTAGTTGGTTATATAAATGTAGAGGATTATCCTCTTGCTGTAGCTTCAATACTCGGTTATAGTGTAGGGATTGCATTTGCAGGAAATGAAAGATTGTTAGTCAGAATGTCCCCTGTATGTCATCCTAGAGTCAGAAACCTTTATGCATCCTCAATGAGAGTGACCCCTTATGCTTTTGCAAAGGCTGGCGATCCAATGGGAGCTAGGGATCAAAAGGAGGTCTCACCAATATACCAAAATAGAATGTCGTTATATTCCCAAGATAGAGAGAGTTATAATGTAGTAAAGTACGCATCTTCTTATAAGACACTAAGGGTAGAGATAGACTTTAGTGAGTTTGTAGGAGTTACTTTCGCTTCTAATAGGCAGCCTGGCTTTGAACATACCTTTTGGAACCAAGAGTTTCGGAGATATACACAGCAAGTATTTGAACATAGTCTAGAAATTTTACAAATGGATAATGCAGCTAATCTTGTCTTTGACGCTGGGCCAGCTAGGAATCAGGCATTCCCTACACCATTGGGGGTAATGCTGCCACAAGGCAAGCTTTATCTAAAGTGGATGTGGGTTCCTCATGAGTTTATAGCAGATTATCTTTATGATCACGGAAAGACACTTTATAATAGAACTATACAAAAATGTTTAGGTAGAGTAAACCAGTATCAATTTTTGGGCTTTGATGCAGGAACCCTTCTATTCAATTCAATAAAAACCGAGCCTGTAGTAATACCAGTAGCTTACGCGGATGTCAATATAGTTACTATGAAACTGGCTTGGAATATAGAGATGGAATTCTTATTTCTAGATACAAAAGCGGATGAAGCCTACCCCGTCAATGCAGATAACCTTTGGCGAGTTAGGGGTCATAATGTATTCCCATATAGGGGCAATGGTAGGTTTTATCCAGCTTCTATCAGAAAGGATAATGAACCAGGTCCAGGAAGAACTCTTTACGAGGCGGCTGATTTCCGTTTGATGTTCCTTACACAAAGGACAGTTGATTTTTCTTGATAGTCTATCTTGGTAATTATAATGCAAAGAGCAACCAGAAATACTTTCTTTCAAAAGGGTGGAGAAGTCCAGAAAATAGACCAGCATGGTGTCTGGGCTATTATTGAGTCGTCTTATCTAAACCCTGAGTATGAGAGAATTTGTATTCATGGAGAAACACCAGAAGATGAAGATACAGTTATATCAGTTGCTAGGTGGGTATATAGATGTAGAAGGCTACTAAGGAAAAAAGACCATATTATAGTAATCCTTTACAATGGTGAGATTTTTGAACCATGCTATTTTATTGAACCATCTACACACACAAGGTTTGAAAACGGTACACTTGTTTGGTTAGAACCGTTACCACAACTAAACGGTTACCTACTTTTCCCAGGTGGATTACCTGAATGTGAGGGTTCTGAGTATTACTATGATTACGGTTCAGGTTCAGCTTTAGGACCTTCGGGTATAGGATCAGATTATGGTTCAGGATCAGATATAGTTTCGGGTTACTATGGATCAGATTCAGGGTTAGTTTCCGGATCGGGATCAGCTACGGGTATAGGTTCAGGTTCAGGTGTAGGTTCAGATTCGGGGTTAGGTTCAGATTATGGGTACTATGGATCGGTTTCGGTTTCAGGTATAGACTACGGTTCGGGTTCGGGTACTAGTGGAATAAGTGGAACGGGTGGTACTGGTGGTACGGGTATAATAGACTGCTCTGCTTTGCTAAACTGCTTATGCGTACAGAAAGATAGCCAAGGTAGAGTGACTGGAGTTTTCATAAAAAACCCTGATGGGAGTCTCACGGAGATTATGGACTGCGGTTCAGGCAGTGGTGGAAGTGGCGGAAGCGGAAGCGGGGGATGTTGTCCACCAGACGGTAGCTGGTATGTGCTTGACTATGATTTAGAAATTTTAGGAGATACTATATCAGGAACATCTGATCCAAAACAATGGTCAGACAATTCTATAACTTGGAACTACGGTATAACGGGTATTCCTGATTGTGCTGAGGGGGCAACTTTTACCTGTATTTTAGGATCATTGACTGGTATGTATGGTCTGCATTGTGCTTGGTATCAATGTGCATTATACACAGACGATTTCGATATCACAGTCACCGGATGTCCTGAGTTGCCTACCTTTTATATTACGATCAAACCTGGTCGTTGCTTATCTGGTTCGTTTGTACTTAGGCCCGCTTGAGAGAGGTTTTGACATATGCACAACAACATCTGGAATGGTCCACCTTTGAACTGTGGAGACACGAGTTTCTACCGTCATCCCTTCATTGTCTCTGAATTCCAAAAGGCGATGAGGGAGTATCGTAAAGAGGTGTTGTCTCTAGAAAGACCTAGTGACCTATGGGAACCTGGTACACGTGGAATTGTAACCGCGGGAGGTGGGGAGAAATACTTTCCCTCACTGTACATACACTTGAAGTTATTGAGGATGCTAGGATGTCAACTTCCAATTGAAGTTTGGTATCTTGGACCTATGGAAATGGACCCTATAATGGAATCTCTCTTGCGTGAACCACCTATTAGTGCAACGGTGATTGATGCAAGAGAGATTGAGAAAAAACATCCATGCAGAATCCTCAATGGTTGGGAGCTAAAACCTTACTCTACGTATTACTCATCGTTTGAGGAAGTCTTATTCATTGATGCGGATAACCTAGCAGTGAGATCACCATGCTATCTCTTTGAGTATCCCGAGTATCGCTCCAAGGGTGCAATCTTCTGGCCAGACTACGCACACTTTCAACTAAAACCCGACGTGTGGGAAATTTTTGATATGCCTTACATGGCCAACGTGTATCACCAAGAGCGAGCTTTTGAGAGTGGTCAGTATCTGATAAACAAGCATCTATGTTATCGTGAATTGAGGTTCGCATTATGGTTAGTAGAGCGTAGTGACTTTGTATTCAAGCATGTGTATGGAGACAAGGAGTGTTTTCATCTTGCATGGAGATACCTAGGTACTGAGTATGTTATACCGCGTCGTAATCCAGGTTGGTTGGTGCACACAATCATCCAGTACGATTTGAACGATCAGGTTATCTTCCAGCATCGCTGTAGGGGAAAGTGGGTAAGGGAAAACAACAGGAGAGTGGATTCACTCAAACATGAAAGTGAATGCTTTGTACTATTAGAGGAGTTGAAACGCAAATGGAGCTGGAAACTATGGCATAACCCACACAAAGGAGAGAAAGAGAAAGGTATAATGCAGGAGCTAGCGTCTAAGACTTGGACATACGAACGTGTAGGTTATGATAAACGCCCGATGAGATTCTGTAACCTAGGAATGGTCACCTTGGGTAGAGCAGGAAGAGAGCATACATATGATGTATTCGTGAAAGGTGACAAGGTTCTAGTCCCTGTCTTTGGTGAGGACGGGAAACTAACCATGGTGTTGCAGAGAGAGAGCGAGAATAGATATGTCGGTCAGTGGTTAGAATATGAGCGTATGCCCATAGTGTTACAAGCAGCTGATGAGAATTGGAACAGGATGCACAGGGTGGACTACCATGGGTAAACCTAGTAACCCACCTTGAACCCTAGGAATACAGTCCCTGATGGGTCAATCGTTGCAATGAACGTTTCACCTTGGATGATCTTCACGTAACACTGAGGATCAAGGCACTTAGCGTAGGGTAGCATTATCTTCACCCTTACACCACGGAGATCACCTTCCACGAATTCATTGTATCGTGTACTAAATGTAGTGTAATCCTTTTGCTCCTCTTCTAGGTTAAGTAACTGCTGGACTATATCGTAGGCCTGGACACTATAGGATTCTAAATTCACAAGTTTACTTAGACTCTCCTCTATGCTTACAAATCTCTCTATCTTACTCTTGATCCTCATTATCCGCGTTAGTGTATTCCATTCACTATCTATAACCTTCCTATCTTGGCCTGAAGGTTTCATGTACACGTTCTCAACTTCCATCCCCTTTGGTGACCTCCATGCGTGCTTCTTTGCAGAATCGCATAAGACTCTTTCCCTTTGTGTGAATCGACCGTGAGCTATAAAGGCCTCAAAGTAACTTGGTGTCCCATAGAATGAGGCAAAATTTACTCCAGGAAGATCATCGTAGTACATCCGCATTCCCCAGTGTACAGGGGTTTTCGCTACGCAGAATGGGGAATCAGGTAACAATCCCCAGCGTTCATAGCGGTCATACGCAGTCATGTGGGTTGTACGTCCAGTTTTTACCTTACGTCGTGACATGGCTAACCTCCTTTAGTAAGTGGTCAATCTCACCTTCAGCACGATCGATCAAACCATAGTCTAATTCCCTTAGACTCTCGGGAATCGATGGTCTCCTATCACTAGGTTTTTCCATCCCCAAGATGTCGTCAATACACATCTCATCACTATTATCTTCGTGAATATCACTAAAGGATTTTAGTAATACAGTTGCCT
>Ga0308406_1000489_pt1 | contig 17878 bp, 13 predicted proteins | sample HotsprSampleMSe1_FD_203474 | JGI IMG/M metagenome (GOLD analysis project Ga0308406, IMG submission 203474) | Hot spring phototrophic mat microbial communities from Mushroom Spring, Yellowstone National Park, Wyoming, United States - 20060911_MSe1 ...
GCGTTTCTGAATGCACCAACAATACGTTCGTAATTTGCAATCTGGGCTCGGCTCTTCTGGATTTCGTTGTACATCAAACTGTTTAATGCGTATTGTGCTGATATTCCTGTGCGTTCAATGATACGGGTTCCAAAAAATTCTCGTTGAGCCAAAATGGTCTCGACCGTGTTGCTTTGGTTTTTCTGAAGGTTTGCGTTGTCTGCGTAAAAGGCATAAAGCAACTTTTTGCGGGGGTCATTTCCAGTTACAGCGGTTTGCATTGCCTTTGCTTGTCTATCGGCACGCAGAAACTCTTCGCGTGCTACTTTTTTGTAGAATTCAATGTCGCGTTGGTAATCGGCTTTTTCTCCTGCAATCAATGTGGGTGCGTGTTTTGCGAACAGATGTTGTTCGTCAGAAAGTGTTTGCACGCTCATCTTGAGCAATTTCTCCACAGCCTGTTGTGTTTTTTCGGCGGCGGATACAAGGTTCTTGAATGTTGCTGGGATTGCCGTTCTGACTTGTTTAATCTCCTCGAGACGATTTCGTAACAATGCCTTCCGTTCATCAGGCAGAAGCGAATTTTTCGCTTTTGTAATTGCGGCTCGGTCTAACACCAAGAGTTTCAATGCGCTCTCTTGAAGCACGCTCAATTTTGCCCCAAGTTGAATTTCGGTTGGGTTGTTCGAAGTGGAAACGATGGCTTCCGTCAGTGTTTTCTGCTGTCTTAAAATGCTTCTTTGCTCCAAGAACTTATCTGCAAAATCAAATGCCATCATTCCGTTGTAGACGAAGTCATACTCTTTCATAATCATATCGGCATCTGTCGGGTCTTTGATGTGTTTCATGTATCCGGAAAGAAACATCGTTTCATAGAGATTTTCAGAACTACGGAAGTTTCGTGCATACTGCTCGATGTCTTTTTCAACTTCTCGTTGTCGGTTTTGTCGGAACTTTGCCCAAAGCGTTCCAGTGCGCGCAATATCTTTACCGACATACCCCCGGTCGACCTTTTCGAACAGCTCTTCGGCTTTTGCATACTCGAGTTGTGCAAATTTTTTGTAGAGGTTAAATCGCGCCTGTGCTGCTTGGTTTTGCAATCTTGTGAGTGTTTCCTTTATTCGTCTGAGGCGTTCCGATGCAATCCGCCCTTCTTTTTGAATCAACTCAATTTCGTTTTGAATTTTTGCCAAATCTTTTTCGGCTTTGTCAATTTGCTCCCCTCTGCTTTGAAGTTCATATGTGAGTCGTTGAAAGTCACGTTCCGAGATAGCAAGCTCGAGCAGTTCTGACCCCAACAGGTTCGCAACTTTTTCAATCACTGTGTCTTGGGCGACAATTTGGTCTAAAATTTTTGCTAGCTGTCGGTCGTAAATGTTTGCCTGTCTGGAACGCACATAACGCTTGAACTCGGCTTGTAATGTCGAATCGGCTTGTTGTCGTTTCTCTTTATCATCGCTCAAAATTTTTCTTGCTTCTTGCATTAAGCGATTTGCTTTGGTGTAAGCGATGTTGCCGAGTTGGAGATAGGCGGCGTTTTGAATGTAACTTTGCTTTTCAAACAGCCCTTGACCTCGCGAAACGATTTTGCTGAAGGCATCTACGCTTTGGTCTAAGTTTTGCAATTCAAGATACGCCAGTCCTTTGACATAGTCAGCATCATTACGCATTGGAGAGTCTTCGGGAACTTCTCTTGCCCAACTGATTGCACTTTCATATTGTTTGTTGCGGTATTCCATCGTTGCCGCTAACACACGAATCTTATTAGCGTAATCATTGTCTTTCTTGAGATACGGCTTGAATCGTTCCAAATCGGCTTGGAACTGTTTTGTATCGTTGTAGGCGTAGCTCATGAAGAGAAGCCGATACATTGCTTGCAATCGATAGGGTGCTCTCTTAGCCACTTTGAGATTTGCTATTTTTGGGTTGTTTCGTCTCTCATTGACCGTTTCTGCATACTTGTTACGAATCCTCACAAGTCCTTTTTCTATTTCTTCAATTTCCTCATCAATAATTTGTAACTGTTTGTTGATTTGGCGTATTGCGTAGCCTGCTTGCTCACTGTTTTCTTGTGCTACTGCTGCGGTCATTAGTGATTGATACCGACGTTTTATGATGCTGATGGAGTCTTTTTGTGCCATCAAGTCTGCTTCAAGTTTTTTAATCTCGCTTTCCGTTTTTTCAAAGTAATTCATCTCTTCGTATTCAGGCGACGAGTACTTGGCGCAGAGTTGTTCATACAACTCCCTTGCATCGTTGTAGTATCCAAGCCCAAAGTTGGCTTCTGCACGGTAGTAGATTAGGTCTTCAATCTCACCATACTCTCCCTTGTAAGCTTCATAGAGGTCGTTAAGGTAAAGCAGTGCTGTCCCATAGTCCTTGCGGTTGTAGACATCTACGGCTGACGAGAGTTCAATGCGATAAAGACGCTTTTTGAAATCATCATCAAGGGCGTCTAACAAGGCTTTTCGCATGGCTTTGTATTCATTGCAGATAGCGTAAAAGCGGGCAAACTGAACGAATCGCTCATATTCATATTTATCCGCAAAGTTGTAAAAGGTTTTGCTACTTCCTGAATAGCCGAAATCCTGAATATTGAGACGAGAGTAATCGCGCAGAAGGAGCACCAATCGTTTTTTTCCTTCAAACATGTAGCGTTCAATCGCTTCGCGCGTTACTTCTCTTTTACTACGAAGTTTATCTAAAAGTTTTTTTGTTTCGGTTGCTAATTCCTCAATCGCTTTCACTTCTTCTTCGGCAAGTTTGAGCCGCTCTGCATTGGCTTTTGCAACGGGGTCACGGTCAAGTTCTTCTTTGCTTTTTTTCGGTGTTGCTCGGTCAAGTTGGTCGAATGCCTTTCGGCTTGAATCTAATTGCTTTTGTAGTCGGGTATAGACTTTTTCAAGGCTATCAACATCTGCGGTCTGTTTGAGTTTCTTATCAATGTCGCTGAGAATTGTGCGCTCTTCTTGTGGAGTAAATTTGTATCGGACTGGGAACCGTTTTGCTTCATTTGTTATGAGTTCAATGTTGGTTGCAAGCAAATTGAGGTAGCGTTCCTTGCGCAACAAATCAGTAATATATTGCCTATCCGATAGGAACAGGCTATCAGTTGGCAATGATAGATTCGAGTAGATGTCTTGCGCAGATGCCAAGAGGGGCGCAAACACAATCAAAAGCAGCAGACAGGGTTTTGTGGAATAACGATTCTTCAAGCGTCGTGCAATGGTTTAAACTTGTGAGATACTGTATTAGCAAACGTCTTCTTGTAATCGGAAACCTACACCATAATTCATCACGAATGCTAACCTTGATTTATGCTTGGTTGAGAGCAAATGTAACGAATACTTGCGCAATATACAGGATCGCCCCCTAAAAAAGCAAAACTCTTTTGTAGGATTTTAGAAATGCGCTTCGACTTCTGTTTGAGTGAGACTTTTCTGTTGTTCCAAGAATCGTTCTGCGTCGATAGCCGCCATACAGCCTGTTCCTGCCGCAGTAACGGCTTGCCGATACACACTGTCTTGAATATCCCCACATGCAAACACACCTGGCACACTTGTTTCAGTGGAACTTTTTTTAGTGATGATGTAACCATTTTCATCGAGTTCCAACTGTCCTTTGAACAATGCGGAGTTTGGGGTATGACCAATTGCGATGAACACGCCATCGCATGGGATTTCTGACTGTTCGCCTGTTTTTGTGTGTTTGATGCGCACACCAGTTACGACTTTTCCGTCGCCCAAAATTTCGACTACAATCACATTTGTAACGAACTTGATTTTTGGGTTGGCTTTGGCTCGTTCGAGCATAATTTTTGAGGCACGGAACTCTTCTCGCCGATGCAGAATCGTTACGCTTGTTGCATACTTCGTCAGAAAGTTTGCTTCTTCCATTGCGCTGTCGCCGCCGCCGACCACCACTACTTCTTTGCCTTTGTAGAAGAAGCCGTCGCAAGTGGCGCACGCTGAAACGCCATAGCCCATATACTTTTTTTCCGATTCCAACCCTAACAATCGTGCTGATGCGCCCGTAGCAATAATCAGCGTTTCCGCCAAGATAATTTTCTTTTCATCAACCGTTACTTTGAAGGGTCGTTGCGACAAGTCAACTGATGTTACGCTTCCGTAAAGATACTCTGTTCCGAAGCGTTTGGCTTGCTCGCGCATATCGTCCATCAGCTTCGGTCCCAAAATTCCATGCGGAAATCCGGGGAAGTTTTCCACTTCGGTTGTGATGGTCAGCTGTCCGCCTGGTTGAGTGCCTTCTATGACAAGTGGCTTCAAGTTGGCGCGTGAGGCATAAATTGCCGCCGTCAATCCTGCTGGACCAGAGCCGATAATGACTACTTCGTAATGTTTTATTTCTGACATTTTAGCTTTCTTGTTGGAGTTGGACTTACTCTTGTTAATTAAGTGAAGTTAAAAAATGGTTTTCAAAATCAAACATTTTCACTCGGTTTTGTGCGACTATGTTCAGAGCGTTATGGTGTAAAAGAAGTTCAGGAGCAAGGTATGCTCGATTCGGTCGGGCAAGCCAATCACGCGATTGATGAATCGATGTTGGTAAAGCACGTCGATAGTTACTCCGCCTTCTCGGTATCGGATTCCGATTTGCGCACGGTTTTGATTGAAAATTGGCTCGCTCACGCCCCAAAAAATTTCGTTGTTCAACAGCAGTCCGTAATGTTTCCAAATCGGGAGGGTGATTTCAGGTCGGAATCGGAAGCGCAAGGCTGAAATGATTTCAACAAAGAAGTCATCGGGAGAACGCCAAGTCAGATTTTCCGCACGAAAGCGCAGGCTCAACGGCACATTCTCTATCCGCATCTCGTGTGAGAGTTGAAGCGCAACAACATCTAACAATCGATTGTTGATTGGTGTGAGAATCGTATAGCCCACACCGATAGATGTCGATGGAATGAGTCGATACAGCCCCCAAACGCTGAAAACGGTCGTTTGAAATCGCGAGGCGTTTTGCGTGAAGCGCGTTTGTGAGAAGACTTGCATTGCAAAGGGCGTTTCGTCAAAGCGCATCGTTAGCATTGCGGTTGTCCAACTGACCACATCGTGCTCATCAACTGGTTGAGCGCGTATGTTCAAAGAAAAGAATGCGAAGAAAATTGCAATAAGCCGTCTCACAGGTTAAAACAGGTCGTTTGCTGTTGGTGTAAGTTATTCATAGCGGCGAAAAGTGCCAGTTATATTTGTTACAGTTTCTTTGGTTATATTCGCTTTTTGAATTCGAATTTTTCAAAAATGATAGAAAGCATGACGGGGTTCGGAAGCGGCGAATATGCCGAGTTCGGACTTCGTGCGACAGCGGAAATTCGTTCCGTGAATAGTCGCTTCATTGAGATTTCCGTCAAACTGCCTCGCCAATTCAGCGGCTTCGAGTTAGAAGCACGCGAGTTGATTCGGAAAGCCTTACAACGCGGTAAAATTTCTGCCGTAGTTCAGTTGGAGCGTGAAAACAAGCCTGACCTTCCCATCAGAATCAAGCCTGATGCGGTCAAAGCCTATATGACCATGCTCTCTGAACTGAAAACGATTTCGGGCATTGATGAGCCGATTCGGCTTGAACATCTCTTGAAGTTTTCAGAAGTTTTTGAAGTCTCAACCGACGAAAGTGCCGAGTTGGAGCGTGAGTGGAAGGTAATCAGCCACGCCCTTCAAGCGGCGATTGACTCGCTTCGTGAAATGCGCCGCAAAGAAGGTGAACAACTGACGATTGATTTCAAAGCACGTATTGCGGCTATCAATCAAGTTCTCGCAGATATTGAGGCGATTTCTCGCGAATCTCTTTCTGCTACAAAAGACAAACTGCGCCAAAAAGTTAAAGACCTTTTGGGCGATGAATCATTCGCCAAAGAGCGTCTGGAAATGGAAATCGTTTTGCTGGCGGATAAAATGGACATCACCGAAGAGTGTGTCCGATTCAGAAGTCACAATAAGTTCTTCTTGGAAGCGTTGGACTCTGGCGAGCCTGCGGGGCGAAAACTCAACTTCATTCTGCAAGAGCAAAGCCGTGAAGCAAACACCATTGCAGCTAAATCACAAAATGCGGAAATTTCTCAAAAGACCGTGTTTATCAAAGAAGAACTCGAAAAAATTCGTGAGCAGGTTCAAAATATCGAGTAAGATGTTTTTGATGAACATTCAGAACTTTTTATGCATGTGGCATGCAAACAACCCAAGGCAAACTTATCGTCTTTACTGCGCCATCGGGAACGGGCAAATCCACGATTGCCAAAGCAATTTTAGCCGACATTCCGACGCTCAAATTTTCAGTCTCCGCTACCACACGCGAAAAGCGTGAAGGCGAAGAACATGGACGAGAATACTTTTTTCTCTCGAAAGAGGCTTTTGAAGCCGAAATTGCTAAGCAGGGATTTATTGAACATTCACGACACTTTGATAACTATTACGGCACACTCAAATCTGAAACTGAAAAGGTTTTGAACAGTGGCAATCACTTGCTTTTGGATTTAGATGTAGATGGTGCGCTGAACATCAAAAAACACTACGGCAATCGTTCCTTGCTTATGTTCATCAAGCCACCCAGTCTTGAAGTTCTTAAAGAGCGTTTGATGAAGCGTAAAACGGAATCTCCTGATATGATGTTGATACGGCTTGCGCGCGCCGATTATGAACTGTCGTTAGCCGACCAATTTGATGTGTGTGTGGTCAATGATGATTTGCAACGGACAATTTCAGAAGTCAAACAGATTATCCAAAATTTTCTTAATTCTTAACATATTTCATCTATGCCAGTTAAACCAGTTGATTTTGAGAAACTCAAACATCAATCGTCGAACATTTATGAGATTACGGTTGCTCTGTCGCGCCGAGCGAAAGAAATCAATGAGCAACTGCGCGCTGAATTAGAAGAAAAACTTGCACCGTTCAAGATGAAATCGCGCAATCCTGCCAATGAAGCCGAAGCCGACCGCGTCTTTCCTGAACAAGTAAGCATTAGCGTCCGCTATGAAAAAATGCCGAAACCAACGATAACCGCTATCGAAGAATTTTTGGAAAAGAAATACACTTTTGAATATCGCGACACTCGCGAAGGCGGGCGAAAATCTAAACCCTAACATCAGTTTCGCATGCTCAAACTCACGGGCATTAGCCAAATCACCTTGCGTGTTAATGACCTACGCAAGTCAGAGGAGTTTTACACGAAGATTCTTGGCTTCCGACTTCATCACCGTCTTGGTATCAACATGACGTATCTTGTTGCTGAGGGCGACTCACTTGTGCTTGTTAAAGCCGAAACGCCTGCTCAAAGCGACCGTGATTTTCATTTAGACCACTTTGGCTTACGCCTTGCAACCGATGCGGAAGTCGATGCCGCTCATGCCTATTTGAAAGAGATGCAAGTTCATTTGCTTACTTCGCCTGCGAATCGCCGAGATGGGCGTGCGTTTTTTCTGCAAGACCCTGATGGTAATGTGATTGAAATCTATTCATCAACGGGCGAAATTTTTCCGACTGATGATACCAATCCAGACCAGCCTTCTTCACGGCGGCGTGGTCGAAAAGCCAAGCCTGGCTCGGTCAAACCTGAACGCCCTGCTGTTCCAAAGCGGCGGCGCAGTCGCAAGTGAAGTATTGTCGTTTTACCTTTGAACCTTTTTCATTTCACTTTTCCAATTAACTTTTTGTGATATGCCTGCTTATTCAGCACTTGAATCTATTTTGCCTGTGGCTATGTCAAATTTGCCGCCAAGTCGAACTGTCCGTCCGCCAATGTTTGCAGGAAAGTTATACCCTGCCGATGCACAAGTCTTAACCGCACAAGTTGATGCGGCACTTGCTGTTGCGAATCAGAATCCTGAAAAGCCGTTGATTCCATATGTGCGCACCCTGCTTGTGCCGCACGACCATTACCAGCATGTGCTCCCGATTTTAGCAGAAGGCTATCGCCATGTTGAATCGGCGCGATATGAGTTGATTGTTTTTGTTGCGCCTACTGTCGACAAGTTTAATCGTTTGGTGATTTCAGGCTACGGCTACTTTGGCACGCCACTTGGCAACATTGAACTGAGCGACTATGCGCGCAACGAACTTTGCGATGAAGATGATGACTTTTTCATCTCTGAATTAGGATTGCCAAAAGGCTCTTCGATTGAAATTCAACTTCCGCTGTTGCAACGCACGATTGGCAAGCATTATCCGTTCCGTATTGTTCCGCTACTTATCGGCAATCAGACGTTTGACCTTTGCAACGAAGCGGCAGCGGCACTTTCTGAAATTTTGACTTCTAAAAACGCGCTTGTTATTGCCGTCAATAACTTCAATCTTTCACCTGAACACACGCCGCTTGTAGAAGAATTTATGGCGGGCATACGCGAACGTGATTACGGTGCGCTGATTCGCATGACCGTGTTGCACGGCGAAACATTGGGTTCAGGTCTGGGCGCATGGGCGATTGCGGCAAGGGTTTCCCACTCACTTGGCGCACGCAACTTCCATCTGCTTTCGCAACAATCGAATGCCGAAGCTGGAAAGATATTTATTTCCGCTTGCTATACACATTACTGATTAGGAGTGAGAAGTGAGGAGTGAGAAGTGAGAAGCGAGAAGTGAAGCGTGAGAAGCAAAAACGACTTTATTACTCACTACTCGTTACATGCTTTGCTTCGTTCAGAATGATAGTGTCGTAAAAAGTTTGAGCAGGTTTCCGACCCGTTCTTTTTGTCTTTGAATCCGTGCAATCTTTGTGCGCTTTGTGAAATGCTCCGCGCCTTTGTGGTTAAAGGAAGCCACAAAGAACATGAAGACTTGCATAAAGGACACTAAGTCAATCTTTGCACCCTCCTCACATTGTTCTCTGTGTGCTTCATTCTTGCACTTTCGCTTAGATGCTCAAACGATTGGCTAAGAGTGCAAGGTCTCGGTCGACAGTGTTATCGGTCTGAATCTCGCTGAATGGGATTGCATATTCTTTGCCGGCAAGAACTGCGGGCATCATTTGCGTTTTTCCTTCTTGGACAAGTTCAGTGAGTTTTCGTGCCATGCGTTGAGCAAGGGTCATGTCCATGTTGTTTGGTCGTGCGCCGCGCACATCGCGTGAGAAGCCTTCGCAAATGACGCGTTGTTTGGTTTCCAATCCTGCGGCTTTGAGCTCTTCGTAAAGGTATTCTGCGGCGTTGAGCGTGCTTCCCTTCTCTTTGCGCTCCTTGGCTTTGTAGCCTTCGGCAACGACAATCACGGTTGATGAACGATTTTTTATGGCTCTGGCAATATCGGCGGGCGCGTAGTTGGTCGAGGGCAAGACTGCCAAATGCGCCCCTGCCCCTAAGCACGAATGGAGTGCGTGGAATCCGCCTGATGCGCCCATAAGCTCAATGATATAACAGCGATTATGCGTGCGCGCATCTGCCATGTAGCACCGAATTTTTTCCGCGCCAACCTCGACGCCTGTATGCTGACCGATACACTCTGTTCCTGAAACATCACTGTCGATTGTTACTGGAATGAAGAACACTTGAATGTTTTTTGGGAGCAGTTTTGCTAATGCTTTAATGCCTTCGAGTGTTCCATTCCCACCGATTCCAACAAGTACTCTTACTTTTTTCTGAATGATGTTTTCGGCAGCGCGTTTTTGATTTTCAAGAAGTTTGAAATCTTTGTAACGCTCGGTTCTGAAATCGGCACCACGTGCTTCGCGCAGTGGTGGCGCAAAAATAACACCGTGAATATGCTCGATTTGCCGATAGAGCGCAAAACTGTAGACCAGGCAACGAAAGTCATCACGCTTGCCGCTGACGAGAGACTTGAAGCCTTGTGCCGCCACAAAGACACGCCGCCCTGCCGATTCCAAATACTCGGTAATGTATGCAGTTACGGAGTTGTAGCCCGGCGCACAGCCCCCATCTTGCACTAACAGCACGTCCATTTCACTATACAGCCGATGCTCTTCATGTTCGCTTGAACTTGCAAGGCGCGAGAGCAACTTGTAGACTTTCAAGCAAGTCTCCTGCGGAACAAGCGCAAGGTTTTCCAAATCTTTGTTGGTAATTTTCAACAAAACGCTTGGCTCTTCTGCCCAAACGGTTGCTGTGCGTGGCATGCCGTCAATCAGTCGTCGCTCACCCAGCACATCGCGCGAGTGATAGTAGCCTGTGATGTAGCCTTTTTTCTCAAATGCCAGCCGTCCGCTTTGAACAATGAACGCACACCCACTTGGGTCGCCCGCAGAAAACACTAACTCGCTTGTCTTGTATTCAAATGGGGTCAGGATATTTGCTATAACCCTTGCTTCTGACTCATTGAGTTCATTGAACGGATACACTTCTTTAAGAAACGCAAGTATGGCTTCTGGATTTCGTGTAAGTTCTTCTGGCATTGGACGAGAATTGGTTGGTTTGGCGATGTTCATTTTCAACTTGTTTCAAAGATACAGCGACAAGCCAAATCAGGCAATTAAAGTTTGGGTTTGTGCGAGTCTTTGAGCGATGGCAACTTTTGACAAAGATTTTCTAAATTCCGATGCCTATGTTACTCAAAAATTGTTGTCGTTATGTGGAAATCTGTTACTGCATTTTTCAAAACGCGTATTGCTTCAAGCATTTGGTTTACGGCACTGCTGTTTGCGCCGATTATTGTTGTATTTGCGTTTCTGCTTTCGCGATTTACTGTTTTTGAAAATCTCGAACTCAAAGCGATTGATATTCGATTCAATTCTCGTCCAATAGACACAACATTCAAACAAACGGCGCAAGTTGTTCTCATTCCTGTTAATGACCAAGCACAGAAAGCCATCAAACCGTTTCCGTGGCCTCGCGATTACCATGCCCGCATTATCCGCAACCTCACACGCGCAGGTGCAAAGGTCGTCGCATTTGACTTCGTGTTTGATGATATTGACCGTTCAGGCGGCGATGAGGAGTTTCGTAAAGCATCGGCGGAGTGCCAAAATGTTGTCGTCGCAGGCAGAGAACCCACAGAATACACCGAAGACTCGAAGGTTGAATACAAAACGGTTGAAAAAGCTAACTACCTGACTATTTTTGATGGCACGCCAGGGGCGAACGTCGGCAACGTAAATGTGCGACAAGATAACGATGGCGTGCTTCGCCGCTATCACCCTGTCAGCGCAGATGTGCTTGGAAACCCGTTTCTCTCTTTCGCTTACGCCATTCTCAAAATCTATACAGGCACAGATGATACCATTGGATTTGACGGCAAATATTTCACTTTTGCAGGAAAGAAAATTCCTAGCTACGACGGCGAATCTATTTTACTCAATCCCTACGGACCGAGCCATTCGTTTTTGGAGATTTCTGCCGACAATATCCTCGATGACCGAGAGTTCATGACCAAAGCCGAAGCCGAACTCTTTTACGCCGCTCTGCGCGACAATGGCATTTATGAAAAACTCAAAATTGATTCCGCAACGGTTGCGCAAAATGACACCCTGCGCCAACAACTGATGGAAAATGAAGAACTGCGTGAGATTTGGTCAACCGATGTTTTTGAAGACCCACTCGCAGGCATTCAAGACCTTGTGAAAGGTAAAATCTGCATTGTCGGTCCGATGTTTCCCGAAGCCAAAGATGACTTTCCGATGTCGATGTGGACAAACGGTCGCCCTGACCAAAACAAAATGTATGGCGTTGAAGCGCACGCAATCGCCACACAAAATTTCATCGATGGAAAATTCATTGAGCGTGCAAACCCTGTCTCTGTGCTTGGGTTAATGCTTCTTGTAAGTTTTCTTGTATTTGGCACGTCAGTTTCTTTCAAGCGCATCAAATTTCAGAACCAAATTTTCTTGCTCGTGCTGACGGGCATTGCTGCTACTGCCGCTCTTGCCAGTGTGCTTATGCTTGTTCTCTACATTGGTGATGTTTCACCGATTGATTATCTGCTTTCACAACCTCTTTTGACAAAGATTCTGATTGCCGTTGTGCTGTTGAGTCTTGGTAGTTTAGCCGCTTTTCTGCTCAAAAAAGGTGGCTCAATGCAAGAGTTCACAACAGAAATCATGGCGATTTTTATTAGCATTACGTTTTTTGCTGTCCTGAATGAATGTGCCCAATATCTCTTTGTTGAAAATCGCACGCTGGTTGCGATTGTGCCGTTTGCGATTGCGATTGCTTTTTCATATGGGGGCAGTATTCTTTATCAATACTTCACCGAGTCGCGCCAAAAGAAAATGATTAAAGGCTTTTTTAACACTTACGTGCCGCCTGCGTTGGTCGACCAAATGATTCAGAACCCTGATATGTTCAAACTTGGCGGCGAGCGACGCGAACTCACCATGTTTTTCAGCGATGTCAAAGGCTTTACGAACATCTCCGAAAGTTTTAAGAACGAACCTGAAAGACTCACCGAATTGATGAACGAGTATCTTGGCGCAATGACCGATATTGTCTTCAAATATGGCGGCACGCTCGATAAATACATCGGCGATGCGGTTGTCGCCTTCTGGAACGCACCGCTTCCTGTTGAAGACCACGCACTCAAAGCCTGCTACGCCGCAATTGAAATGCAAGAAAAACTCAAAGAAATGCGCCCAATCTGGAAGGCAAAATACGGACACGAAATTTACTCGCGTATGGGCATCAACACTGCACCTGTGATTGTCGGCAATATGGGCTCACAAGGACGATTTGCCTATACTGCAATGGGCGACGGCATGAATCTTGCCGCCCGACTTGAAGCCGCTAACAAAGCCTTCGGCACTTACATCATGATTTCGCAATTCACTTACGAAATTGTCAAAGAAAAATGTTTGTGCCGATGGCTTGCTGAAATTACTGTTCAAGGCAAAGCCGAACCGATTAAAGTCTATGAGCTCATTCGCCGCCGCTTGCCCGGCGAACCTGAACCCGAACCTGCCGAAACCGCACTCAAAGGCGTAATGGCAGTTGCAAAAGAATAACACTTCTAACGCTGAATCTTCATGTTCAACTTCTAAACTTTTCACAACCTTGAAACGACGACCACAAACCCTTTCTGCTGACTTGTTGATTTATGGATACAGCACAGGCATTTTTCCAATGGCGGATTCCGACACAGGCGAGGTGCAATGGTATTTACCGAGATTGCGCGCAATTATCCCGCTTGATAGATTTCATGTGCCGCGTTCTTTGAAGCAAATCATCAAGAAGAATTTGTTTGAAATTCGCATCAACGAAAACTTTGAAGCCGTGATGCGCGGCTGTGCCACTGAGCGCGGCGATGAGCGAGGCACTTGGATTTCCGAAGAAATGATTGAGGTCTATTGCGAACTGCACGACATGGGCTACGCACACAGCGTTGAATCGTATCAAAACGGCGAACTCGTTGGTGGACTTTACGGCGTATCAATGGGCGGCGCGTTTTTTGGCGAATCAATGTTTTACCGAGTTTCCAACGCGTCCAAAGTCGCGCTCTATTACCTTGTCGAGCGGCTCAAAGCACGCAACTTCACTTTGCTTGATTCGCAGTTTATCAATGATAATGTGGCTCGCTTCGGCGCAATTGAAATTCCGCATAACGAGTATCTTCTTCTACTCAAAGAAGCCTTAAAAATTCGCACCAGTTTTATTTGATGCGATATGCTTTCAACTTCCATTTAGTTGGTTTCCAACCGACTTCAACTCAATTCATATGTCAATGAAGTTACTCGTTTGTTGTTTGTTTTTTTTGCTCTTCTCGTCATGTGCGTTTGCACAACGGGTGATGCCCAATCTTGACCTTCCGCCTGAAACGGCTTACGACACTGACCTTCCGCCGCCTTCATTTCACAAACACAATCGTGAGCGACTGCTTTCTATGCTTCCTGATAGTTCCATTGCGATTTTTTTCGCCAACGATTTGAAAGTGCGCAATAATGATGTTGATTACTTATTTCGTCAATCCAATTCGCTTCTTTACCTCACGGGGCTGTATGAAGAGCCAAACGCCGCACTTATTCTCTCCAAATTTCCGATGCCGTTTCAAAACACAGCAACCACAGAATTGATGTTCGTTCAGCCGCGCAATGCGCTGATGGAAACTTGGACAGGACGGCGATTGGGCGCAGAAGGCGCAATGCAGAAACTCGGCTTGAATGCGGCGATGATTATCGATTCGCTTCGTCCGTATCTCTTTCAAACGCTTTTGAAAACTTATCGCGCCAATATCAAGCGTGTGTTTCTTTCTTATCCCGCAAAAGATTATGCGGATTCCGATGGCGATATAGCCCGCCTTGTCAAAACGATTGATGAAGAACTGCGGAAAGATAAATCGCTCATTATTCAAAATGCCTCGCCGCTTTTAGGGCAACTTCGACAAATCAAACACCCGATTGAAATCGAGATGATTCAAAAAGCGACCGACGCAACAGTCGCCGCACATCTTGAAGCCATCAAGTCGTGTGAGCCGAATATGTATGAATACGAACTTGCCGCCGTTGCGGAATATGTCTTCAAGAAAAAAGGGTGCGAATACACAGCCTATCCGAGCATTGTGGGCGCAGGCGAAAACAGCGTGATTCTGCACTACAACACCACACGCAAAAAAATGTTTGAAGGCGAACTCGTTTTAATGGATATGGGCGGCGAGTATCACGGCTATGCAACCGATGTTACACGCACGATTCCTGTGAATGGGAAGTTTTCGCCTGAACAAAAACTCATCTATGACCTTGTGCTTGCCGCACAAGACAGCGCGATTGCACAATGCAAGCCGGGCAATTCCTTTCGTGCGCCGCATCAAAAAGCCGTTGAAGTCATCGCCGAAGGATTACTTAAACTCGGCTTGATTCAAGACAAAGCGGACTATCGCCGATACTTCATGCACGGCACCTCGCACAGCGTCGGGCTTGATGTTCATGACCCAAACATGGCAGTGTTGCAAGCAGGACAAGTTTTTACCGTTGAACCCGGCATCTACATTCCCGAAGGCTCACCGTGCGAGCGCAAATGGTGGAACATCGGCGTTCGCCTTGAAGACATGGTGCTTATTACCGAGAACGGTGCAAAAATCCTATCCGCCGCCTTGCCTCGTAAAACCGAAGAGATTGAGGCACTCATGAAAGAAAAAGGCATTGGGAATATCTCCATCAAATAACTTCCGCTCGTTATTCAAATGATAACCGATAAACAAGTGCTTCACATCTTTCGAGAAACGGGTGCGCTTCTCGAAGGTCATTTTATTTTGTCGTCAGGATTGCACAGTCCGACTTACTTTCAATGTGCGAAAGTGCTTCAATACCCAAAGTATCTCACCAAACTTTGCAAGCCGATTGCCGCATATTTTATGGATAAGCGGATTGATGTGGTTGCGTCGCCTGCGTTGGGCGGCGTGGTGGTCGGAACGGAAGTTGGCAGACAAATGAATGTGCGCACCATTTTCGCTGAACGAACCGAAGGCGAGATGAAATTTCGTCGTGGCTTTGAAATCAAACCCCATGAACGCGTGTTGATTGTTGAAGATGTGGTCACAACAGGCAAGTCGGTGCGCGAAGTGATGCGATTGGTTGAAGAAGCCGGCGGAATTGTGGCAGGGGTTGGGTTTATTGTTGATAGAAGCAACGGCAAAGTTCGGCTTTGCGAAGAACAGTTTTCTCTTTTGAAAATGAATGTAGAAGTTTATGAAGCGGATAAACTTCCACCTGAACTTGCGGCAATTCCTGCTGTCAAGCCCGGAAGCCGCGTTGAGCCTTCATCAGTTCAGTGAAAATCCATCTTCGTTGACAAGGGAATTGCTCTTGCACTTTTGAATTTTTCTTGGAAATCGAACTAATTGAACTAAATGACGCTCACGCAGTTTTTTTGTGCGCGTCGTTCGGGCTGAGGCTAAATTTTCTGCACTTTCTTTTGCAAGCGAGAGGCTCATCAGAAAGAAAACGACGAGCAAAACGAGCATAGAAACAACTGCCATAGTTACTCCGTGTTTTCGTGTAAGAATCTAAACAATCACTCGAATTTTCTCAAATCCCACACTTTGACAGTGCTGTCTGCGCCTGCGGTATAGAGTTCTTTTCCGTCAGGTGAAAATTTCACAGCATTGGCTTTGAAACGATGGGCATCAATGACTTCTAACTTTTGTCCGTTTTCTGCATTGTAGATTCTCACGCGCCCATCTTGACCTGCGGCGGCAAGGAGTTTTCCATCATGTCGATAGGCAAGTTTGACGGCGATAGCATCTTCAATCGTGCGCACGCCATTAGTTTTGAAGTGAATTTGTTTGATGACACGGTCTTCGCCAGCGGTTGCAATCCACTCTCCAAATGAAGCAAGCGCGAAAATGCGGCGTTTGTGCAAGGTCAGCATTTTCATTGTGCCGTCCTTCCAATTCCACAGCATTGCTTGCGCATCGTTGGTAAAGGCAATGCTTTGTCCTGACGCTTCAAATGTGGCGGAGTAAATTGGGAACGCAATTCCTAATCGAGTTCGCAGTTGCTCACCTGTAAGGCTGTTCCACACGCGTACGGTTTTGTCCCAACTTGCTGTTATCACTTCGTCTGTTGTCGGGCTGAATTGCACCGTGCTGATGGCGGAACTGTGTGCTTTAATTGATTTGCTTTTCGTGCCATCGTTCAAATTGATGAGGTTAAGCGTGCCGCTTTTATCGCCAATCGCAAGCATGCCGTTTTTTTCTGCAAGTGCCAGTGGCGATTCAGTCAGCGTAATCGTTTGACTTGGTTTCGTTGAATTTTCTTTACAAAACGCTTGCACTTGTTTGTTTTCGGTTGCAATCCAACAAGTTTTTTCAGTGATAGCAAGTTCGTAGGCTTGCGCACCGATGTTGAAGGTGTAAATGGGTTCAGCAAGCGTGATTTGTTCTTCAGGTCGGGTAAATTCAGCCAGTTGTTCAGGTTTGACCAATCTCCACAAGATTGACAGTCCGCCCATGATGACGATAAGGGCGAAGATGAGCGGTCGGTAGCGCGATTGGGCTTTAAGGGTTTGATTTCGCTCTGCGCGGAATCGCTCAATATCTTGTGCGTAGTCGTTGTAGCGACGTCCATCGTAACCATACTCTGAAGCTGTGTTTGCGGCTTCGGAAAGTTTTTCACGGTAGAGATTGTCGTAGATGAGCCGTTTATCGGGGTCAAGTAAGGTTTCTTTGGCTTGGTTGAGACGTTGTGATTTTTGTTCAGCGCGTTTGCGTTCTTGTTCGGAAGCGTTTTGCAGTTTATCGGGATGAACTTCTTTGATGCGCTCCATGTAGGCGCGTTTGATTTCGGCTTCGGTTGCCGTTTGCGTTAGCCCAAGTTCTGCATACAGGTCTATGAAATCCGTTTTGTTCATTTTTACAGCACTTCATTTTAAGCGAAAGGAATTTCATCGAAGTTAAGCAGTTCCATTGTGTCTCCCGACATTGACATCGCATAAATTTTATGCTTCGTCAAGTAAGCAAGTTGTGGTGGTGTAAAACTCATGCTTGAAAAAATTGGAATCAATTTCCTTCCTTTGAGTTCGGGAAAAAACTCAAAGAACTCGGGCAGACTTTGAATGAACTCTTCTAAATAATTTTGGCGAACTGTGGTCTTCGTTTCGTTGAGTATGACCAAGTCTTTGGCAACCAGAATCAAATCAAATTCTTTTTCTTTTTTCAGCGATTCACTCCTAATGTAAAGGTTCATCATTATGCGTTGAATCTCTTCCACCTTGAAGTATTTCTTCGCAATGGTCGGTATGTTGGGCGCGACAATATCTTCAACGACAGTTCCAAGTTTATTGGCAAGGTCTCCCCATTTTTTGTTCAGTTCCGCTTTTGAGTCGCTCATCTCTTTGCGCGTCTGCGCCAATACCCGATCCAGCTCCGCTTTTGAGTCGCTCATCTCTTTGCGCGTCTGCGCCAATACCCGATCCAGCTCCGCTTTTGAGTCGCTCATCTCTTTGCGCGTCTGCGCCAATACCCGATCCAGCTCCGCTTTTGAGTCGCTCATCTCTTTGCGCGTCTGCGCCAATACC
>Ga0308406_1000492_pt1 | contig 17826 bp, 17 predicted proteins | sample HotsprSampleMSe1_FD_203474 | JGI IMG/M metagenome (GOLD analysis project Ga0308406, IMG submission 203474) | Hot spring phototrophic mat microbial communities from Mushroom Spring, Yellowstone National Park, Wyoming, United States - 20060911_MSe1 ...
CTGTACTACTGGGATATAAGCTGATCAAGAGCTGCTGAAAAAGCTCGATAGCCAGGTACAGCCAGCTTATCGAAGCTGGATAATACCTCAGTACTTGGCCAGTAGGCTTCAAAAAAAACTGATTTCTTCATTTATCCAGTACCCACTAAAGTAAATAGTGATCGAAATCCTTAAATTGCGCGGGTACTTGGAAGCTACTTGGAAAAAATTGTTGGATAATTGGATTCGAAACAGAGCGGGGAGAGCCCCGCGCCCCCTACCCTCCTCATCACCCCTCCCCAACCCCTCCCCTCTTCTCCTCCCGCCCCGCGTCCTGTTTCATCTGTTGTCGTCTTCTCCTGTCTTCTCTCTCTGTCTGTCTTCGTGTTCTGTTCCTCTCCCTCTGGCTCTCTTCGGTCTGTTTCCGGTTGTTGGGTGTTGGTGCTGTGGACAAAACCGTGGGGGATACGGTACTATGAACAATGGAAGGCCGCGCAACGGCGTTGCCGTCTTGCCCGTCTCCTGGTATTTGTTTTGGTATCGGTGCGGGCGAGCGCTGTGCGGTATTTGCTGAGGCGGAGCGTCCTATGGCGATACGTCGTGTCAACCTTCGAGGACCGCTGGCCGCTGTGGCTGGGCGGTTGCCGTTGATTCCCCTGTACCTGCTGGCGCGTGGCAACTCCTGCGGGTCTGCGTCCGATCGGCAGTCCATCCCGGAGGTGGGCGATCTGGTATACGTGGTATTGCTGGATGCCGAGGATTCCACCGACGGGTATATCGATGTAGAGAGTCAGTTCCTACGCGGGGAAGTGGTATGGCATTTCGTGTGTCGTATTCGGGACATTCCGTCGTCGATGTTGCTACCGCACGTGCGTGGCTATCGGAGCGGGGAGGAGTTAGTGGTCTCCCTGCGTCGTCGTTACAACCTCGGACAGGAGCTGGACATGGACAGTCTGGTGTGTGTGGTGGGTATCCGTCAGGTGGACTATGACCTGTCGGAACTGATATCCATGTCCTCGTGGCAGTCCCAGGAATCATCGGACTGACCGTGTCGCCATCCCGGATCAAGGCGAGGTCGATCCGTTGCTGGAGGTGGAATCATGCCAAACTACACGACGACTAGGTCCGGTATTATAGTTCCCCCTTCAGCTACCGCAGCTACCGCTGCAGCCCCCGCTGCAGCCGGCGGCAGCTGGTGGGAAGACCTATTGCTCGGTTACACGCAGCCTACCCATTACGAGTCGTTCTTCAAACCCGGTATGTGGGGTGCCGGTTACGGCGGTACCTGGGGTCGTGCCGGGTTCATTGCCGGTAACCTGGCGTTATTCGGCGGTGGCGCCTATGCCCTGTGGGGCGCCTCGCAGATCATTAACCCCACGGCAACCGGCAGTCGTATTACCGGCGTGCAGGCGCTGGCCGTTGGGGCGGGTGTAGCCACTTCCCCGTTCTGGGTGAACCCTGCCCGACAGTGGTTCCGCACGGAGATACTCAACAAGTACGGTGGCGGTACCTGGAAGGGCCTGTGGGGGTACATGAAGAATTGGTGGAAGAACGCCATCTAGCGGTGCACGCAACCCGTCCTCGCGTTGGCGTTTCCGTATGAGCGTGGAGGTGCGCACCTGTGGCATGGTATGACAATCTGATTAGCGGGTATGCCAACCCGTTCGCATATGGTGATTTCTTCCGAAGGGGCAGTTGGCCCTACGGTCCGTGGGGTCGTGTGGGCTTTGCTGCCGGCAACCTGGCGCTGTACGGGGGCGGCGCGTACGCCATCTGGGGCGCCTCGCAGATTATGAATCCGACCGAGACTGGCAGTCGGCTGACCGGCGTACAGGCGTTGGCGGTTGGCGCCGGCGTGGCCTCCTCCCCGTTCTGGATCGAGCCAGCTACTGCCCGACTCAGTCGGTGGTGGGGTGGCATCGGTGGCATGAAGGGCGTCTGGAGCCATCTCGGTGCATGGTGGCGCGGTTAGCGCTGTTTTTATCATGAAGAAGAAGCATCAAATACGATTCGACCGCAGTCGAGAGGAGATACTCCGTGCCATCCGTCGGCAGCAGCCGCTGGCAGACGGCGACCAGGAGCTGGCGCGTGAGTTAGAGGAGCGGTCCGGCATCATGACGGCGCTCCCGATGGAGTGTCGCGGCACGGAGTGTCCCATCGCCAGTCGCTGTCCTGTTTCGCACCGTCCGGAGTTCGTGGGCACGCCCTGTATCCTGCAGGCGATGGAGGCGTACAGCCATTTCCGGGACTATGTGGTCTCGTTACAGATCAACCCCACGGACTACACGGACCTGCAGATGGTCGTGGACCTGGTGCGTACGCACGTCCTGTCCTGGTGGATTGACCAGTTGCTGGCGGTGGAGGGCATCATGCAGGAGAATACCTCCGTTAGCGGCAAGAACGTTTCCCGTACCAGGGTGGCGCACCCGTTGCTGGCGGAGCAGCGCGCCCTGATGCAGCAGCGCAACCAGATCTATAAGGAGCTCATGGCATCCCGGCGTGCCAGGCTGGAGCGGGAGTCCATGGAGGGCAAGGCCAGGCTGGACTTCGCGCGGATGCTGGCGCAGGTTGCCAATCGCGCGGGGGTATTGGTATCTCAGGAGGGGTCGCACATGGCGTTGCCCGCCGGTGGAGACCCCTCCACGTCGGTACTTGGCGGTGACGATAGCGATAGGGAGGAACCCGATGATGCGAGAATGGATGCCGCGGATGTGCGAGGCTTCTGGTAAAGGCGGTGGGAAGGGTGCAGGTGGTGGCAGGAGTCTACCGCCGACGCCGCCCATCCGTCCGGTGAAGGTGCCAAAGGAGCTTATTCCCAAGGAGGTTGGCGGTCAGCCGGTGGAGCCGTCGCCCCCTCAGAAGGGCGGCGGCAGGAAATAGCGGATGGCGTGCGATGTATAGAGGGTAGCGTGCGATGTTTGGACGGCGGTTGTTAAATACTCCGGTGAAGCCGACGGCGCTCAACCCCGGCTGGTGGGTGGGCAGTTTGGCCTTCTCGCTGCTCGGTGCGCATGCCAGTATGCGCAAGGCGGAGCAGGAGGGCCATAACCCCCGGGTGGCCGGCGTCCTAGGCTTCGCCGGCACGTTTGCGAACATGGTCGCCACCGAAGTGGTGTTCGGTGGCGGTATTGCCGGCATGATTGCCGGTGGCCTGTCCTATCTCACCGCCACCGCCGGTCCTGAAGTGTATATCGGGTTAAAGCACGGTGCCCGTTACCGCAGGGCGTGGGTGCGTGCTGCGGCGGCGCCGTGGTCGTTCAATCCCGAGCCGTCCGATGTGGCGTACCGCATGATGATGATGGCCACCTACGCGGCTACCGGTTACGAAACCAACTTCGGTCTGACCGCGCCCGAGGCGAATGCGCGGTATGGAAGGGACCAGTGATCCTCGTTGAGTCTTCCCATCGGTCCAGATGTATTGCAGAGGATTGTCGAGGACCCGCTCTTCTTCGCCGAGGCGGTGCTCATCGAGCCGTATACCGGTAAGCCCTTCCAGGCGAACTATGTGCAGCGGATGCTGTTCACCGCATTGCGTTCGCACCGGCGGGTTGCGTTACGTGTCTCCCGTCAGACCGGTAAGACGTACGGGCTCAGCGTCATCTCCCTCTGGGGTGCGTTCCGCTTCCCAAACCAGACGGTACTGATTGCTGCGCCGTCGGAATCCAAGGTCAAGGTCATCTTCGACAACATCGACCGTTTCGTCGAGAACAACCCGTTCCTGAAGCAGTCGCTGGTGCGTGCGCATGCCAGGCCAAACATGGAGCGGGTATTCAGCAACGGCAGTCGCATCACCGGTTTCACGCTTGGCTCGTCCAGCAATCGCAAGGGCGAGAGCGTGCGCGGTCAGGGTGGCGATGTGGTGATTGTCGATGAGGCGGCGTTCGTGACCGAAGAGGACTGGCGGGCGATTGTGCCCATCATCGAGGGTGGTCTGTACCGTCCGCACACGATGGCGGTAGTGGCGTCCACGCCTTATCTGCCCAGCGGTCGTTTCTACGAGATCTTCCACAGTGCGGAAATGGCCCGCGTCTGGCACTGTATCCACGTGCCCGTTACGCAGAACCCCGACTTCGCCGATCGCGTGGAGAGTATCCGCGCCAGCGTGACCGAGATGGAGTGGGTTACGGAGTTCCTGGCGGAGTTCCCCGATGCCGGTGCCGGCGTGTTCCGCCAATCGGACATCCAGCGCGCCGCAGTAGATTACATGTACAGTCTCCAACGTGCCAACGGGCCCGTGGCGATCGGCGTGGACTGGGACAAGTATCAAGCGGGCGTCAACATCGCCGTGTGCCAATACGTTTCCTCCACGGACACCTTCGAGCTCATTTATCGGGAGGAGGTGCCCCGTACCCAGACGGTGCTCTCCGAGGGGGTGCGCCGTATCATCGAGATCAACGAGGTATTGCAGCAGCACCGACTGGTGCAGGCCATCTATGTGGATCGCGGGTATGGGGACATGCAGATTGAGATGTTGCACCAGGAAGGGGTGCGTCGTCCCTGGACCAATCTCCACCGGACGGTGGTGGGTTTCAACTTCAGTCAGCCCGTCGAGGTGAAGGACCCCGTGACGGGTCAGCCGGTCAGGAAGCGGTTCAAGGACGCCATTCTCGCCTTTTTCCAGTATCTGCTGGAGACCGGTCGGTTCCGGTTTCCTGCCTATGACGACAAGCTGCGGCGCGACCTGATGGGGTATCACGTGGTTTCGATGACCTCCGCGGGCCCCCGATACACCGATCGGGGTGACCACGTAATCGATGCCATCTGTCTGGCGTTGTGGGCGTTGCGGGATCAGGACCGGCTGTTCCACCAACCTCTGCCGGAGACCAGTCCCTTCTATTTGGTGCGTCGCGGAGAATCCGCCGGCAGATCCATTCGGTTACCGAAGCATCCGGTGCCGCCACCGCCGGAGAACGATGTGCTTCCGCAGGGTATCGTGCGCTCCTTCTCCGGCGCTCCTGGTGCTGGTCGTGGTTTCGTATCCCGCTCGTTGGGAGGTACGGGTCGCCGTGTCTTCTAGCCATTGGGATCGTCTGGTACAGGTGCTCGAGGAACGAGGGGTGCTGGAGCGCGGTCGTCTGCTCGAGTCGGATGAGCCACCGGCTCGACCGAGCCAGACATCCACCAGCGCCGGCGACCTGCAGGTATGGGAGCGCGCCCGATGGATACCTGTCATCAGCGAGACGGTGGCGCGGTCGGTGGTGGGCATCCATGAGCGTCTCCTGGACGTTCACCATTACGGGCTGGATACGGACACGTTGGTAGATTTCATCACGATGACCGGTGACGAGGCAGTGCAGCAGGTTCAGCGCACCGAGGAGCGGTTATGGCGCGAGCTGGCGGACGAGGTAGAGGTCATCCACTTCGATCGCGTGAAGGATTACCCGGTGCTGGATCGCAACGATTCGGCGCGTACCGGCATCCACCTGGCGCGTCTGGTGCGGGATACGTTACATGCGCTGGATTTACCCGCCGCCGTGTCGGAGCTGGTGGGATCGGCGTCGCCCACCGCTTCTGGTTCCGGTTCCGCCGGGGATGGTGAGCGTGCGCTGGTCGCGCTGGCCAGGGCGCGCCAGATGCTTGCAGAGTTCCTGTATCGCCCACAGGGCGAGCTGAGTCTGCCGGAGGTGGTGAGTCGGCTGAGCGGGATGATGGACGGGCTCGCCCGCTCGCTGGATACCGTTTGGTCCGAACGGATAGGTCTGCTGGAAGACCAGCCGCTGGAGGTATCAGTAGGTACGACCGGCGCAACGCCCACGCTCTGGGACGTAGAGATCGGGGCGATGGTGCAGCATCAGGACGAGGTGGCGCAGGCGGTGGAGCAGTCGGCGTCGGTCATGACGGCGGTTGTCGGTGTGCCTGCCAGTATGGCACTATTCGGTGCCGCTGCCGGTATCGGTGCGCTGCGGACCGATATCCCGGAGTCGGATCTGGTGACGCCCCGAATGGATGTGTTGCGCGGTGAGGTCGATCCCGTCTGGGCTGGCAGGCTGCTGGCGCAGTTCGGTCGGGAGCGGGTGTATCGAATCCGCGCCACGCTGATCCGCCTGAGGGCGCTGGTTACCTCGCTGTTGCGGCTCGCGGTAATCAACGTGCGCAAGGTCAGCGTGGATTGGGACTCGCTGGTTACCGAAACGGTATTCCGCTCCAGGGTGCATGAGTGGCGCCGATCGCTGGTGGTCTTCTTCGTGCGCCAGATCGTGTCGGTACTGGACGAGCTGATAGAGGTGCTGCAGTTCGCGGAGTATCTGGGACTGGATGAGGTTGGCGAGTGGATGGCACCGCTGGCGGAGGAGGCGTTACGCTTCTCCAGTCGGGTAGCGCAGGTGGTGCGGGAGCATTTCTACGAGCAGACGATCCGCCGGCGTGCGGTGATAGTGCAGTTCCGTGCGGAGCATGAGCGTATCCGTCAGTTGATTCGGCTCCGCGTGATTCTGGACCGGTGGATAGGGGTGCTGGATGAGGTACTGGCTCTACCGGTGGTTGCTCCGACTCTATCGGCGGCTCGGTAGTCTGTGGGATACGGAACGGGTTCGTCAGGTGGATCGGGTCTCGGCGCAGCTGGAGCGCGTACATCGCGTGGTGCAGAGCGTCTATCCCGGCACGCCTTGGGTCTGCGGTGGTGTATGGAGTTGGTACTCGCCGTCGCCGGCGCTGTCGCTCCACCCGTCACCACCGAATGGGGACCGATGTCCGCCGTCCGGGATTTCCGTCTCCGACTGGTATTCACCGTACCAGCCGGTGCTGTTCTACCACTATCTGCCCCTGGTCGTAGTGTTTCCGTTCCAGGGGGAGTTGGCGCATCGTGCGCAGCAGCTGGGCGTTTCCGTGTGGGTACTGTCGGAGGACGGCAGTGTAGACGAGGATGGGTTGAGGTCGCTGCTCGAATCGATGCGGGGGCGGGCGCTCTATCCGCTGTAGTGTGGTCGCCGCAGAGAGAGATGGATACGGATGTGGACATCGTTAACGGTTTCTGTGAACGGCTTTGTCGGTAGTGGATAGGGGGTATGGGCGATGGGTCTGGGTACCACGGATATCGCCCTGCATGGGATCCCTGCAGTGGATTTGAACGTGCGTAAGCCGTCGGCGCGGGCGTTCCTGTATACGGCGACGGACAACGGCAACCGTGCCGTCCGGTCCTCGCTGGACTATGCATTCCGTAAGGGATCCATCGGATACGATTGGGAGGATCTGTGGAAGGCGTTCCAGGCGGACGGGTACCTGCACCGGGCGGTATTACGGTACCGGAACCTGGTAGTTGGTGACGGTGTGCAGATCGATGGCGACCGCGAGGCGGTACGCTACTTACAGGAGCGGTTCGCCATCGGCAAGTCGCTCAACGGGTTCGGTTGGGACGAGTTGGTGCGCACGCTGGCGCTGGAGTATGTGCTCTACGGGAACGCCTTCCTCATTCGCAGCTACACGGGTCAGTTGAGCGCCGTCTTCGGCAGGCGCCTCCGGGTCGCGCGTGCCACGGCGGCTTGGTATCCGGTGACTGTGCGTTGGCTGGAGCCGCTGCTGGACCGAAACACCAGGGATGTGGTGGGGTGGCAGCTCCGCATCAAGGAGCGGGAGGGCACCCCGAAGACGCACAATTTCCGGGTACAGGACGTGATACACCTATGGTATAACTGCCCGCCGGGCGGTATCTACGGGATACCACCGCTATTGAGTGCCGTGGAGGACGTGCGGGCGTTACGACAGATCGAGGAGGATGTACTCAAGCTGGTACACAAGTATACGCACCCGCTTATTCAGGTGACAATGGCAGACACGCTAGGTTACGGCGAGGGCGTGCGGGCTGATGTGACCGAGTTGGTCTCCACCATCAACACCATGGCGGAGGACGGTTTTTTGGTGACCATGCCGGGTCAGGAGGTGCGGATGATCGGTGCGGAGAGCATGGCGTTACGGGTAGAGCCCTATGTGGACTTATTCAAGCGTCGTGTCTTCTCCAGTCTGGGGATGAGTGGCGTCATGTTGGGTGACCAGCCGGAGCCGCTGGAACGGCAAGTGGAGCTGGAGCGCCATTTACGGGACACGGTGCAGGACCTGCAGATTCAGTTTGGTCAGGGGTTGTTGCATCAGGTCATTCTGCCGTTGTTGCGCGAGGCGGGCTTCTCCGGCAGGACGCAGGTACGCTTACGCTTCCCCGTGCCGGATCGGTCGTTGTTCCTGCGTCAGATGACGCAGTTGGCAAACATCTACACGTTGAATGTGTTGGGTGCGGCCGAGGTACGTCGCATGATGGGCATCGACGAGCCTCTGGACCAGAACGACACCTACAGCGCGCGGGTGACGCTACCCCGTATCTTGGAGCCGATACGGTTACAGGCGCAGCTCGGCGTGGCCGCGGTGCGTCCTCCTGCCGGTGGCGACCGCGCCCCCGGCGCGGCGGGCAGACCGATCGCGCGTTCTGATGGTGAGGGTCTGCTCGATCCGGGTTTTGTCTCGGATGCGGTACTTGGTATTATGGAAGCGAATGAAACCGATCGAGGTGGTTTGGATGCCTGATTCTTCCATCCACATGATTCAGGAGTGGCTCTCTCTGGACTGGGTAAGTCAGCACCTGCGTGGTGAGTCGGCCGGCGGTGTGGAGGCGCCTCCGTTACCGATTGACCAGCAGGTAGATTCGCTGCTGGTGACCATCCGTGCCATCACGGCGGACAAGCCCACCAGGAACCACACTTACTACCCTCTGGAGGAGCTGAAGGGTGACGGGAGGACCACCGGATACGTGACCTTCGTGCGACCGGTGGCGGTGCCGGTGCTGTTGCACCACATGACCACCCCGTCGCTGCTGATGCCGCACCGCGCCATTCCCATCGGTCGCGTGATCCGTTCCAGACTGGTACGGGACGGAGACACCGCCTATGTGGAGCTGACGGCGCGCATCACGGACGAGGAGGCCATCGAGGCGATCCGGCGCGGGTTGTTATATACCGTATCGATCGGTCATGTGCCGAAGCGGGTCACCTGTTCCATCTGCGGGTCCGAGATAGAGGGCGAGGGCTGCCCGCAGGGACACGTACCCGGCAAGTGGTATCGCCCGGAGGGGGCGAAGAAGGACCAGCAGGCCCTGGCGGTCATGCATGGGATCCAGGCGGTGGAGTTGAGCTTTGTAAACGTGCCGTCGGATCACGAGGCGCGCATACTGTCGGTGCAGCGCGATCCGGCCAGGGCGGAGTATTTCCAGGTGCCGCGTTCCGGCGTTGGCATCTTGGAGGGGGTGGAAACCATTAAAGTGGAGGATCTGCTGAACAGAGTGGTCACCGAGCAGCTGGAGCCCGGTGCAGCGGTGATTGCCGAGGCGGTCTCCGAATCGGTGGAGCCGTCTCCTGGCGGAGCCGATAGTGCCGAGGGCGAAGGCGACGACCGTCTGCTGAGCGGGGAAGAGCTCTGGTTTGTGGATGATGACAAGCTGCCGGAGTGGGCGCACGAGGCGAAGCTGACGGCGGCGCAGCGCAAGCGCCTTCCCGATTCCGCGTTTTGCGGACCGGACCGCAGTTTCCCCGCGCACGACAAGGCGCACGTGTTAGCGGGTTTGCGGCTGCTGGGTCGTGCCAAGTTGAGTGCCGCCCAGAAGGCACGTGTCCGTGCCTGTCTGTTGCGTCGGGCGCGCCGGTTCGGGTTGCCCTCCGGTAAGGACGCGCCGGAGTCGGCATCCGGTGCGGATCGGACCGGTATCCTGCTGATACTCCATCCCACAGAGCTCGAGACCTACGAGTGTGTGTCCGTTCCGAAGGACTACACGGTACTATCTAATCTGGAAGCGATTCTGGAGGTCGGTCGTTCGGCACAGTCTTTGCTGAGCAGTTCCGTGAGCCTAAGCGGCGAGGTGGGTCGCTCCCCGGACGGCGTGGTGTTCCTGCCGAACAGCGTGGAGGAGTACGAGGCGCTGTGTGCCACGCTGATCCCTGCCGTGACCGTCTCTGAGGAGTCCGCCGAGAGCGCGGCGCCGGAGTTGGGGTCGTCGGGATCGGTGGCGACGGAGGCGGTAGTTGCGGAACCTATTGGCGAGGACCGTGCCGAGCAGGGTGAGACGAAGGTGACAGAGACCGGAGAGTCTTCGATGGAGCATTACCGCATGGAGCTGCTGCGCCTGTTGCGGGAGCAGTTCGCCGGTGTTCTCTCGGAGGAGGAGCTGGGGGATGTCGCCACTGCCGTGGTAGCGGTGGGCGCCCGCTACGGTGATCTGATGGGCGAACTGGACGCGCTGAAGGAGCAGATGGAGCAGCTGCGGGAGGCGCTGGCCTCGGCGCGGTCGGAGGTGTCCGACAAGCAGCGCGAGCTGGACGGCCTGCGCGAGGAGATGGCGGCGTTGCGTCGCCAGATGCTGATGCAGGAGTGCGTGCAGCTTGCCATCCGCGCCGGTCACCCGCTGGCGGCGCGGCGCAGTGCGGAGGAGCTCGTGGAGCTGTTCTGGTCCAGACCGGAGTCGTACCTGAGCGCCTTTGCCGAGGATATGCGCCTGGCCATTCAGGACCAGCAGGCGGTCCCGACGGACGTGGTGGTACCCGCCGGTGTATCCTCGGTGGATTCAACCGATCAGGCGGAGGATGCGCCTGCTGCCGGTGGTTCCGTCGACCTGCCGACGTCGGAATCCGCCGGGAGCGGCGGGGGAGAAGAGGACATTCTCCGCAAACTCACGTCCCTGCTGTTCCCGCAGGTGATCAGTTCATCCGTTAGCAAGCCCGAAGAGGACACCGAAGACGTCGAGATCTGGCGTATCTACGGGTCCTTGGGCAAGCCGGAGGCATAACAAGGAGGTAAGGACGCAGGGGTTTCCGGACAGGTTACTCCTGCAGCAACATCGATGGCAAACTACGGTGTTGAGGTATTTAGGGGTCGCCGCTGGCCGACCCAGATGAAGATTTCGGGCATCAACGCGCCCGCCGAGACCTGGGCGGTCGACCCCGCGCTGCCGCCACTGGGATCCGATCCCCGTTATCCCACTTCGGACCTGATCGTGATCCCGCGCGGGCGGTTGCTGTCGGTGCGACCGGACTCGCACACCAACTCCCAGCTGCAGTACAGCGATGAGGCCTATCTAACCATTGCGGATGGCGTGAACAACAAGCCCGTCGGGTATACCGAGAGCAACATTTTCCGCAAATGGCCTCAGCGCATCCAGATCCGTCCGCTGGTCAGCAAGCAGGAGTTCATCGCGCTGCCCTATCTGACCACCATCAACGACGTGTACGGCGCGCTGACTCCCGGCGACAAGATCACTGCGTACTACGGCGCGTACAACAGCACCACACCGAACCCGATGGAGAGGGGTCGTATCGTGAAGTGGGTCGGACGGCGCGGCTATGTGCAGCATGTCGGTACGGCGGCGAACATCGTTGTGTTGAGCGAGGCGAACCTGTCGCCGTTCGCGCCGAAGGTGTTGGCGGCATGGAGTGCTACCGGTGCGTTGGTATGGCCGGAGGGCAACGCGGCGACCGTTTCCTGGAACTCCGGTTCTGGCGCGTGGCAGGTGGACCTGCCCGGTAACACCATTACCGCCAGTGTGGTGCTCTACGAGTGGGGTCAGGGCCCCGAGCAGATCGCCGGTGAGGTGGTGCGCATCCAGAGGATCGATGCCAACCACCTGATGCACGGTTGGTTACAGTGGGTAACGGACAACTTCGCGCAGTGGGACTATCCGCCAATGGCGATGCGCGTGCCCGTTACCGACGTCACCAACGAGACCAACACGGACCTGACTGTGATCGTGGCGGGTCAGACCTATCGGTTGAAGCATCGGCCGGTGGCCTTCTGGAGACCCATCAAGGTGGAGGTCAAGGACTGTGTGATCACCACCGAGAGCGGTACCACCATCAGCCTAGACAACTCGACCTGGTACGAGTTGCCGCTGGCGGATGTGCCCTACGCCAACTGGACGATGGGCAAGTGGCACAGCATCGATCCGTTCACCGGCGTACTGAGCTTCTCCGGCAACATCGTCTTCAACAACCCCGGTCAGGCGCGTGAGGACATCCGCGTGAGCTACTCGTACGAGACGAGCTACCGCGACGGTCGCCTGTGGGCATCCGGTCAGATGGGTCTGACCGACGGTTCCGGTGGTTCCGGAATTGTGGGTATGCCCGCCCATCTGGACGTGCCCGGTGTTGCCGGTGAGCTGCGTGTGATCATCTACTGATGCCGGCGCCATTCGGTTACCAATCGGTTCTATTCCAGGGCGGTTGGGTGCGTTGGGCATCCGCCGCCCGCTCCCGACGGAGGTGTGAGGGGGCGTTCCCTGGTTGGACAGGCAGGCGCCCCGCTAAGAACGGATGAATGAATATACCTTCTCGCAGGTTGTTGGTCGCTCGGTGATCAACGAGGCACAGGATCTCGCCCGCAAATTACGGGTGGACACGGGCGACCCCGAGAAGATCAGCTCCATGCTGGAGGAGCACAAGCAGCAGGTGGAGCTGATCAAGCGGTTGCTGACCACCACATCGGCCTCGAAGGATCTGCCGAGAATCCCGATCACGGAGGCGTTGCACAGCGCAGACGCATCCATCCTGTTCCCCAAGGCGATCAGCGACGTGTTGCTCCGCCCGCGCGAGCCGATGATGATCGGTCAGCAGTACCTGGCGAGGACTATCCAGGTGGATAACGTGCGGTCGTTGGAGTTCCCGGTCATGGGCGCCATCCGTGCGTTCGACATGTCGGAGACTCAGGAGTATCCCGAGCAGTCTGCGGCGTTCGCCCAGCACTTCACCGAAGTGAAGGTGAACAAGGTCGGTCTGCGCATCGACATCGCCGAAGAGGTCATCCGCGATTCGATGTGGGACGTGCTGGGTCTGTATATCGAGGCGGCGGGCTTCGCCATGATGCGCCACAAGGAAGAGAAGATCTTCAACACGGCGCTGGACTTCGGTCATGTCGTCTACGATAACAACGTGAACGATCCGAACTTCTGGACGCACGGTATGGGTGCGGACGGCAACTACAACTACACCGTCACCTTCGACGATCTGCTGGATGCGCTCGGGGCGCTGGTTGCACATGAGTACGTGCCCACCGACATCATCATGCACCCGTTGGGCTGGGTTGTGTGGGCAAAGGATCCCGTGCTCCGCGCCCAGTTCCTGACAGGCGGTCAGATCGGTCAGACGGTGTGGTCCTCGCTGCCCCAGTTCGACCAGAGCATGAACATGCCTTGGAATATCAACTACGTGGTGACTCCGTTCACCAACATCAGCCTGAATACCAAGCTGAGCGGGCACACCGGGAACGCTGCGAATAAATATGCCAACCCGAACAACCTGCCGAACGCGCACCTGACCGATATCATCATCATCGACCGCAACTCGGCGATTGTGGTGCTCCAGCGCGACCCGATGGAGATGGATAACTTCGAGGAGTGGCGCCGCGACACCCGCGCTATTAAGGTACGCGAGCGCTACGGCGTGGCGGCGCTCAACCAGGGTCGCTCCATCTCGCTCATCAAGAACATCCGCCTGGATACCAACTACGCGCCGATCATGACGGTACGTACCATCTCGCCTTCGTAGGCGCGGTGTCCATCCGCCGCCGGTGCGAGACCGGCGGCTCCGTCACGTCTGGTCGGGTGTTCGCTGCGGGTGCGTCGTTCGGCGGCACCCGACCGCAACTAACTGCTTCTGCCGGGCGGTGTCTGCCCGCCTGAAGGAGAGGAGATCCTCTTGGATCTGTCACGGTTCCTGCCCACTCTGGTGCGTTCCAACCCGGCGGATGGGAGTCGCGGCGTCTCGCTCAGGCCGACCATCCAGCTCTGGTTCAGTGTGGATTTGCACTCGGACGTCTTCGACCAGACGGAGATCGTCAAGCACCTGACGCTGGCGGAGGCGGTAACCGGTGCCCCGCTGACGTTCACACTGCTTCCCCAGAGCGCGGACAGACCCAACTACAAGCTCGTGCAGATCCGGCCGACGGAGCCGCTAGAGCCCAGTACGGACTACCTGCTGCTGATACTGCCTACCCTACCGGCTGCCAGCGGTCGCACCGCCGGCGTGGTAACCACCATCCGGTTCCGCACCACCGAGCCCGGACTGGAGATCCCCGTCCCGCTCCCGCTTGCTCCGCCACATAACGCGCGGGTGAGCGCCCTACCGGTTACCCTGCGGTGGCAGCCCTGGTCCTCTCCTCCGAGTGGGTACCAGCTGCTCTATCGTGTCGAGCTGGCGCGGGACGAGCGCTTCGTGGACGATGTCTGGTACTCTGTGGGCGATGCCTCGCAGGTCGTTGTACCAGGCGCCTACACCAACCGTCAGGGCTATTACTACTGGCGGGTTCGGATCCAGCTGGTGAAGAACGCCACGCAGGAGGTCACGGTAGGCGAGTGGAGCCCGTTGGTGGGCTTCACGCTTGCCCCGGAGGGCACGTCACCGTTGGGACCGCCGGAGCAAGGTATCGTGAGCTCGCTGGACGGCGGACTGGACGGCCAGCTGCGCGAGTGGCCCTTGATGGTATTGCAGCTGGTGCCGGGCGATGCCGCCGTCCGGCTGGACCGCAGGGACGCCGACGGATATCCCAGCTGGGAGTGGTATTCCGTGCCGGTAACGCTGACCCCGGTGGATCACCGCCCATCGGACCGCATCATCGATCGGCTGGCGGTCACACCCAACGAGGAGATAAGGGTGAACCAGCTCTACCGGTTACGGGTAGTGGATACGGATCTGGGGACGGTGCTCTGGGAGAAGATGTTCTACTCGTGGTTCACGCCGTGCTACTCCCACCCGGACGCCATCCGCGCCCGCATGGGCGAGCTGCTTCCGTATCTTCAAATGGACGAGCAGGACCTGTATTTCCTGATATACCGCAAATCGCTGGAGGCGAACCGTCACTACCTGTGGTGGTATTTCCACCCGCGGTTCGGCGGCCCGCCGGAGAGTTCGGTGCGGTCGGTGCAGGTGGGTCATTTCTTCTCGGTGCAGCGTTGGGTAGAGGCGCAGGTGGGCATCGAGATCCTGACCCGCCAGATCATGCGTATGACCGGCGCTTTGGGCAACCAGCAACGTCTGGGTGACTACTCCGAAGATGTGCAGGCGGCGGCACTGGCGGAGATGCGGGAGCTTCGGCGCCAGCTCCAGCGCGAGTCCGGGCTGTGGGCGGCGGAGTTCAGCAAGCTCTACACGGCGGCGGCATCCGGCTCCAAGTCGTCGTTGAACCCCGCCTACCAGCGTGGTGGTAGCCACGAGTGGCCCAGCAGGGACTGGCGCACGGTAGACCACGCATGGAGTGATAGCCCGTGGCGCCGCTGATCCCACAGCCACTGGAAGGCGGTTCCGGAGCCCGTCGCATCCGATGGCGGGTGACCCAATTCATCCACCGTGAGCCGATGTGGATGCTGTATGTGCGCCGGTTGACGGAGCGGCGGTGCAGCTGCTACGAAACGCAATCGGCGGGACGCGGGGTCTGGCATCCGGACTGTCTAGGACTGGGTTACGAGCTCTCCTTAGAAAAGTTTCCCGGTCGACGCATGGCGCGACCTACCGAAGAGCGCGATATCGCCGTCTTCGGTCAGATTTCGCAGACCCACCCGATCATCTTCATGCCCTATTACATGGAGCCACAGGAGAACGATCTGGTGGTGGAGGTGCTGCACTGGCAGGGAACACGCCCCGTTTCGGTGTTTCGGGTCTATACCGTTATGATCGCGCTTCCGATGTCCCAGTCGGAAGTGAGTTTCTTCGCGTGTGGGTGCAACCCCTACGATCTCGACAAGACCAGGCTGTTGGAGGCCATTGAGGAGATGCCGGTACGGCTGCGCACTGCCTAGTGGTGATCCGATGCCCGATCCGGGCGGTGACAGCGCAGTCGGTGGGTGGTGCACACACGGAGGAACGGAACGAAGATGCTACTCAGCCTAATCGGTGGGTTGCTGGTGGGTTTCGCCATGGGTTATTCGTATGCGATGACAGAGGTATTTGGTAATCCGGAGGGGTCGGAGCGGGCATGCGAGGGTACCGACTCCGTAGGGGAGACAGAGTAGTCGACGATGGCTCTGTTTGGCGGCAATACGGTACCGTCGGGTTGGTCGTCAGGCACCGCGCTGGACTGCACCGTGGACACCTCCCGACTGCTGGCGCCGGTACGGCGGGAGATTCTGGGGGTGAGTTTGCGATCGCTGCAGAAGCATGGGGACTACCCGTTCCAGCGCACGTTGTTCCGTTATAACCTGCCCATGCCGGTACAGCGGGACATCCGCGGATTGGGGCTGACCGCCACTGCTATCGGTGCCGGACTGGACGACGTGTTGGATGCCGGTGAGGCGGATACCGTCGCCGACAGCTACGATATCCTGTCCGCGCTGTGGGAAATACCACCGGCGCAGACGGTGATCTGTGTGGGTTCGGAGGACCCAGGTCTGTACTGGCAGACGCCGGAGGAGTTGGTGGACCGTATTGCGGGTCTGGTGGACCGGGGTTACCGGATATTCGAGATAGAGAGCGAGCCGTATCGCGCCGTCTGGGGTCAGGACAGCAGGTTCTCTTACTCTCAGGCCGGAGAGGCGGAATACATCTCCTACCTCCGGGAAGTCTACCTGCTGGTGAAGCGGAAGTGTCCACAGGCGCAGGTGCTTATCAGCGTGCTGGATTCCAACGCACAGTGGTGGGGTAAGGACATGCTTTCCCGCGCTGCCGGATACTACGACGGTATCGCCCTGCACGCCTACCAGCGTGGCACCCAGCGAGCCAACGCCTATGATGGAATGGGGTTCCTACAGTGGGTGATTTCCGAGCCGGTATCCATCCACACGCGGTTGCTCGAGCTGACACCGTATGCTCCTGTTTATCTCACACGCTGGGGCTCGGACAGTTTGGGCGCGCCGGACCCGCCGGTACGGGATGGGAACATCTACGCGGTGATGGCGGCCGCCTACCGGATTCTGCTGATGCTGGAGGAGCCACGTATCCGCTACGCCGGCCACTGGAGTCTGATCGACCACTGGTGGGGAGGCAAGCCGGAGTGCGGCAAGTTCCTGTTCGTGCGGGCGCAGGAGCCCAACAAGCGCGGCTTCCTCTACTGGCTGTATTATTATCTGCAGCGGTACCTGGGTCGCTACCAGCTGGATGTAGGTGGCACTGCGCCGGTATCGATGCTGGAGGACTCCCTCGACGAAGAGAGAGTGGCACTGGTTACACCGGTGTTCGCCAGCATCAGCACGGGCATGGATCACCTGCTGGTGGTTATCCTCAACGGGAGCTGGAGTAGCCAGTACTCCGCCACCATCCGTCTGAGCAACGGGATATTTACCGGCGGTAGCGGTGTGACCATCATGCATGGGGATGCCGACCACAGCGGGGTGGTGACCGATGCTCCTTCGGATCTGGTGGCGCCGACGCAGCCGACGGTACGTTGGAATATGGTCACACTGGGACTGTTGCCGCGCAGCGTGACGTTGTTAGACCTATCGGTGAGTATTTAGCGGTATTTGGCGGGGTGGGTGATGGTGTGTTTCAGGGTATAGAGTTGCTGTATCGGGAGTGGAGTGCCATGCGGTGCCGCCGGTGTTGGCGGCAGGCGGTCTGGGTGGTCGTATGGTTGGCACTGCTGGTCACGGCGGTGTTGGGTCAGCCGGTCCGGCGGATGCCGCTGGTGCGGTATGTCAGCTTCTCCCAGTATCCGAAGGTGGTTCAGCAGGGTCAGACGGCAACGTATACTGTCAAGGTGAGGTTCCAGCTGACCGCCACCTCGTTGTCGTTGCAGGCTTCGGTGGTCTATTACGACGCGAGTAACAACCAGTATATCGGCGATTCGAACACGTTGACGCTGCAAATAGATACCAATTACTACCATCGGATACGTGTGGTGGTGCCCATCCCGGCCGGGTACAGCTATGTGAACGGCAGCTTGAGATACGATGGTCAG
>Ga0308406_1000509_pt1 | contig 17467 bp, 12 predicted proteins | sample HotsprSampleMSe1_FD_203474 | JGI IMG/M metagenome (GOLD analysis project Ga0308406, IMG submission 203474) | Hot spring phototrophic mat microbial communities from Mushroom Spring, Yellowstone National Park, Wyoming, United States - 20060911_MSe1 ...
GCCATCTTTTGGCTATCCGAGCATCCACTTCCTGCTTGTAAAGCTGGTAAAACACTTCTGCTGGATGCTTCCAAGCTATCTTCAATGGCCGTGCCATACCTACTTAGCTTTGGGTGGGGACAAAGGTACAAAATTTAAGAATACCTCTCACAGGAAATGGTATAAGTAAAAATCATTCTACCCCTTGTCCCCCGCTTTGGGTGTCCAGATGAAGAGGGGACCTTTCTGGGGCTGGTGAGGCCACCGATGGGGGAGTAGGGGAGGGTTTTTTACGGTTCAGTGTAAGTGATGATGAGGGAGTCGCCTTCTCGGATGTCATCGGAGGAGAGGCGGTTGAGCTCGCGCAGCTGCTCTATCATGATGCCGTACTGTCGGGCAATGCTTTGGAGGGTTTCGCCTTTTTGGACTTTGTGGATGCGGGCGCGGGGGAGCTTTGGGCGCTGGGGCATTTCGCTCTGGATGCGCGGATCGTCTAAGAAGAATCGTCGCAGCTCTTCGGGGGTTAGCTCTCGGCGTTTTTTCTCGTAGGCTAAGTCGATGAGGGCCTGCTCATGGGGGAGGACCTGATAGATGTCAATGGTGTTTTTGGGGCCGGGGACGGCCAGGAGCTTTCCATCTGGGGAGAAGGCTGGCCAGAAGGCGATATGTGGCGGGAAGGGATATTCGGATAGGCGCTGGTAGGTGCGGGCATTCCAGAGGATGGCCTTTTGGTCGGTGCCAATGGAGAGGATATGCAGGCCCGAGGGGCTAAACGTGAGGGCGTAAGGGATGCCTTTATGGCCTTTTTCGGAGAAGGTGGCGAGGAGTTTGCCGGAGGGGATTTCGTAGAGGCGTAGGAGGGAGTCGGCGGAGGCGAGGACGACTTTATCGCTGGTGGGGGCGAAGGCGGCGGCTTGGAGGGCGTCTCGGGCGCCTGTGAGGCGGACTACGAGCTGTCCATCCCAGGTGTAGTAGGCGGCTGTACCATCCATGCTGAGGGTGAGCACACCGTGCTGATTGGGAGGTAAGGCGAGGGCGGTGATGGGCTGTCCATGGGCGCTAATGCGGATGGGCTTAGGAGCGATGGGCGTGGAAAGGTCCCACAAGGTGAGCGCCCCACTCCGGGTAGCTGTAGCCGCATAACGGCCATCGGAGGTCAAGACGCCATACAAGACCTCCGCATCATGGGAAAGCACGGCGAGGAGTTCGCCAGAAGGGCCCCGATAAAGACGAGCCGTTTTATCGAGGGAGGTGGTGAGGATGAGGCTGGCGTCTTTGGTGAGGGCTACATGGGTGAGGTTGTCTTTGTGGCCGGAGAGGCGGGCTACCGCTGCGCCCGTAGAGAGGTCCCATATGCGCGCGGAGAAGTCTTCTGCGTAGGAGACCAGGTAACGTAAGTCCTCGGAGAAATACACTCGGTCCACGATATGGGAGTGGCCGCGCAAGACTTCTTTGGAGGAGCCGGTGGTGGGGTTCCAGATGCGGATGGTTTTATCCCAGGAGCTGGTGGCTAAGGTTTGTCCGTCGGGGCTGAAGGCTGCGTAGACGACGCGATTTTTGTGGCCGACGAGTCGTTTGAGGGGTTTGGGCTGGAGGAGGCGGTCTAAGGCGAAGTAGAGGGCGGCTTCGGCCTCAGCGACGAAGGGGCGTTCCGTCGGGTCGTCTATATGACGGGGGAGGGCGGCGAGCGCCAAGAGCTGACCGACTTCGGGATGACCTTTCTTGGTTTGCTCTTCGGAGAGGGCGGCGAGGAAGAGGGATTGGAGGATGAGGGCTTTGTTGCGCTCAAGGAGGGCGAGGCGGGTTTGATACTCGGCTTGGGCTTGGTTGTATTCGGCGTTGAGGCGGGAAGCGTCGGCGAGGCGGGTTTGATTTTCGGCGATACGCTGTTGGAGGAGGGCTTTTTCGCGTTCGATTTCGGCTAAGCGACGTTGGGTTTCTGCGATCTGGCGTTGGCGTTCCGCATTTGCGCGCTCGGCCTGAGCGATGCGGGTTTGCTGCTCGGCGATGAGCTTTTGTTGGAGAGCAATCAGCCGCTCCCGTTCCGCAATGAGCTGCTGGCGGCGGGCCTCAGCGGCATTCCGTTCGGCCAGGGCCTTTTGCTCTAAGGCGATTTTGGCCTGACGGCGGGCCTCCGCCTCCTGCCGTAAAGCCTCCTGTCGCTGAAGATTAGCATAGTACAACGCCACCAGACTCAAAAGCAAAAGCAGCGAAATCACCGCCAGCGCTAAAAGGAGCAGACGCCGATTGCGTTCAATCCGAGCCTTACTACGAGCTAAATACAGGTCAATCGCTTCTTTGAGAGCGAAAGCCTGCCGAATAGGAGGAATATCCGGTACGAGCTCCTCCTTTAGAATATAGCGGCGAAGCCAAGCGGCATTGGGCTGAACCTTATAGTACCATTCTGCGAAGTACTGGTAGCTCCCCCCCGATAGGAGAAATTGAGAAGCCTGCCCGGCACTTACCCAGCGCTGCACCTGGAATTTGAGCTCCTTGAAGATGCGGGCGCTTTGCGCTTCAGCCTCGGCCCAGCGAATCAAGCGGTCCCAGTTTCGGATCAGGGCCTCGTGGGAAATAGTCAAGGTAGCATTGGGGCTGAGTTCAGGCGACTCGCCCGGCTCCAAGTAGGGCTGTAAAAAGCTATGGGTCGTTTCCCGGAAAAGAGCGGCTACCCGAGCTACGGTTTGATAATCTACTTCTTTGTGGCCCAAAATGTCCGTAATTTCCTGCAGGGTCATGCGGGCCCGCACGCCGCGCCCTTCGTCTAAGCGGGTGAGACAAACAAAGATCGTTTCCGTGATTTTTTGGAGGAGGGGGAGGGGTAAGGTTTGTTGGTAACGTTTTTCGTAGAGGCGGTCTAAGCGGTTGTAGAGGGTTTCGGCATGGGTATTGAGGACATTGCGTAGGCGTCCCTGCTGGTAGAAGGCGGCTTCGTCGGGCGGTAAGGTGGCTATATATTTTTCAAAGAGGGGGCGGTCGGTTTCGGGGAGCTTATGAGGGGCTAAGCCGCCCACCAGCGCATAATGTAAAAGGTCCATGGTCTCTTTGCCTTCTTGAGCGGCATGCCAGATGCGGTGCAAAGCATGTTGCAGCACTGGAAGCTGGTCAATCCCATCTCCTAAGTCATTGAGAAGCCGCTGCGTGAGCCGGGGCGTAATCCGATCGCCGTTATTTTCAGCAGGCTTCTCAATCACCGCCTGAAACTCCTCCCTCGTCAAACGCGGCACAAAATAGGTACTCTCCCCAATCAGCTCCGCAAACCCATGAAAAGCTACACATTGCCCAATATAGTCCGAACGCATCGTGAAGATCACCCAGATCGGAAGGTTATCTCGCTGGGCTATGCGGATAGTTTCGGACAACAGATTGACGGTGATTTGTGCTAATGGCGAGGCTACGCCATTGACATAGTTTTCTTCGTTGGTGAAGAACTCTTCAAACTGGTCTACGAGGATGAGGAGGTTGGCGCCTTGGCGAAGACGTTTAGATTTTTCGTTTTCGGGGAGGCTGAAAAAGTCCGGGCTGGTGGGGTCTATATAGGCAGAGGAGCTTTTATACAGGTCTACGAGAGCGGAGAAGCCGTAGGTGAGACGTTCTTCTACGGTGGCGGGGTTGCTGAAGCCGAGGGCGCTGGCGAGGCTTTCGGCGAGGTTGGTGAGGGGGCGTTTTTCGGGGCGCATAGCGGCAATAGCCCAGCGGGGATAGGGGGTAGGTAGCCGATTAGCCCGCAGCGCCGGCAAAACCCCCGCAAATACCAGCGACGATTTCCCATCGCCACTGGCGCCTGTTACCATGACAAACTTCTTTTCGGCCAGCTGGTTTAGGAGCTTATCAATGTGACGTTCTCGCCCATGAAAGAAAAGCGTATCCCCCTCCTCAAACGGCCTAAGCCCAATATAGGGGCACATCCGCACGCTATCTGGCCAAATCGAGGTTTGCTTAGCCGTCTGCAAAGCCGCCTCAATAGCAGAAGAAAGCTCCTCCGAACGTCGCAGCTCTAAACGAGTATTAGGTACTCGGACCGAGAGGTGGCGGTTGCGGGCAGGCTCTGGCAAGCCTAAAAGCAAAATAGGCGTAGGCTGGGAAAGCCCCCCACAGCTTTTCCACAAATGGATGGCTGAAGCCACCGCCCAGTCCCCCGCCTCCGCAAACAAAAACACTAAAAGCCGACCCTCCCGATAAAGCCGCTCCGCCTCCGCATAATCCGCCACCGCATTCTCCGGACGAAAGGCCAACGTCTGCGTGCGGTACTTTGCCGAAACATCGTCTATGAGCTTATAAAACGGTTCAGCATCCTGGATGTTGTGGATAAAGACGATGTCATAGAGCTTGACGGCCTGGCGAGCCTCTACGGCCTCTTGGAGGAAGGCATGAATTTCCTGAATAAGCAGGGGCAGGCTTCGGGTGCGCGTAAGCATGACGCGCGGGGTGAGGGTATTCTCAATGTGGGAGAGAAGCTCCTGAGCCTCTAAGTCCATGGGGCTCTGGTCCTCTATGGGAGCCCAGACAATCAGCCGAAACTGCGGGGAGACCTGCGTCAAAAGCGTATCGTACTGGAGCCGAAGGAGAGAGGCCCCCGTCTTTAGCTTGGGGCCTGCATCCGCGCCAATGATCAAGAGAGCAGCATCATGCTGCTGAGCGGCTTCCTGCCAGAGTTTGACTAAGCTACCCTCCTCCGAAAGCAAGGGACGACTCACCGCATACCCCGCATTCTGAAGCACAATAGAAATCAAATCTCGCCTGGCGGACTCTCGATCGCTCGTAAAGCCCAGCCACAAGGAAAAAACCTTTGCGGAGGGCGCTGAGACCACAGCCGAAGAAACCTCTCCCGTCTGCATATACGCAAGTTTAAGCAAAAACTTTTACCCGCTAATCGCATCACCTCCCCACCATACTTCGTTAGAGGATGAGTTCGGCGCCCACGCGTTTCAGGGCCTCGTTTTTTTTAAAAACCCTCCCTCTGAAAGCACGACGCTGCCACTCCCTCCCTATCTGACACCCCCATAAGTCCAACTCCACCCTAACCTCCCTCCTCCCATGAGCTTTGGGGGCAGAAGTCCGAGGGTGAGGCGAGACCGCCTGCGAAGAATTTTACCGGCCCGTGGTGACGATGGGAATGCTATTGTAGGGGCGGGTACGACTTAAGCAAGAGCGGCGGGAAACAGGCGCGAGCGAATTGGAGCTACGGTCCAGCGGAAAAAGGAGGGAAGGAGCTTTATCGGGCCGCTTTTTTATACAGTTCCCAGGCGGCGGGAGCGTCGTGGGGAAGGAGGGCTTTCATTTGGGTGTGGAGGGAGATGGGATCCTTAGGAAGGGGCCAAGTAGCGGCCTCTGCAATCCAGTCGGGACGAAAAGCCAGCAGCTGCCCCACCTCCGCCGCCGAAAGCACCGAAGACTCCCGAATATCCTGCGGAAGCTCCTGCCAAGTGATAATTTCGGCGGGATTGCGGGGCTGCTTCATCCAGAAGAGGTTTTCGGCCCGAATCCGCGCATACCAAAAGCCCCCTAAGCGAGCCAGGATGTCCATTTTTCGGGGGTCTGGCAGCCCCTGCTCATCCAGTACCGCCTCGTCAATATGAAGAAGAAGCACTTCGGCTAAGACCAGTTGGCCTGCGCCGGGATTCTCCCCCAGAGGAAGGACCTGCAGAATACGGCACTCCGCCTGTACGGGCGTCCCCGCTATCCGAGGAGGGCGCACCCGCTCCGACGGAATCGTCTCCAAGCCTGCCAGAGCTATCTCATCCACTTGGGGATCAAACTCCCCCGTAGTGATGTTCATCTTATGGGCGAGGGCATAAGGAACTAAATGGACGACAGCTTCAGGGATGGCCCGCACATTGCGCAAAGTATCCTTAGCGCCGCCGGTGCGCGCACTGGTACTGGGACTAAAACCCAAAACAGGCGGCTTACTGCTAAATACCCCAAAGTAGCTAAAAGGAGCCAGATTACGCACGCCCTCTGCATCTATGGTGCTGACCCAAGCAATCGGCCTCGGAAAAAAGCTGCCAATCATGTAGGGATGCCAGCTACGCAGCTCAAAGTCCTTCGGGTCAAAGCTGCGATAAGCGCTCATAGGATATGGATTTTTACGGTCTGGATGCGCTGGCGGGTAGCTTGGAGGATGGTCCATCGCAGGCCGTAGGCTTCCCAGCTTTCGCCGACTCTGGGGATGCGGCCCAATGTCTCTACAATAAGCCCCGCCACCGTAACCGCATTCTTGGTAGGCAGGGCTAAGTCCAGCTTCTTATTCAAAGCCTCTATTTCCCAGCGGGCATCTATGAGATAAGTTCCAGGGGCCTCCTCCCGAAAAAGCAGTTCGGGCTGATCATGCTCATCCTGGATTTCCCCGAAGACCTCTTCTACGAGGTCTTCGGTAGTTACTAAGCCCGCTAAGCCCCCCCGAGCATCTACTACGATGGCCAAACTGCGTTTCTGCTGCACGAGCAGCTCTAACAGCTTAGACGCTGGCATAGACTCAGGCACCGCAAACACCTCCTGCAAAATACTGCGCAAGTCCGGCGGAGCCTGTAAAAGCGAACGGATATACACATAGCCCCGCACATGGTCCGCATCCCCCTCATAGACTAAAAGACGAGAAAAGCCGGTTTTAGCGAGCATCTCTACGGCTTCGGCGGGGGAAACGTTGATTTCTATCATGGCGATGGCGTGACGGGGAACCATGATTTCGCGCACAGGGGTCTCCCGAAGTTGAAGCGCATTAGAGAGGATTTCTCGGAATTCGGGCTCGCCTGCCTGAGCAATCGTAGAGAGCAGGGTGGCCCGCCCTGTGATTTTTTCTGCCTGAGGCGCAGCCCCGCCAAAACGCCGAAAAAAAACCTCCACTAACCGATACAGCGGCTCCACTATCGGAAAAAGCACCCAATAGCTCACTATTAGAAGGGGCAAAAGCCCCGGAAGAAGGAGCTTATGCCAGCGATAACCCCAGATTTTAGGGAGGTATTCGCCAGCCGTAAAAAGTATGAGCGTACCTATGCCTGTATCTAACCAGAAACGAGCCGCTTCTCCTACGGGTAGTAGCCGCGTCAGCAACTCACTAAACGCCCACCCAAACAGCACCAGAGCCAGATTATTACCCGTAAGGAGCGTAATCAGAAGTCGGCGCGGAGATTTGTGAATTGGATGAGAAAAACGCCATATTTTTGGGTATTTCTGCCGAAAAAGCGACCATTCTATGGAGGAGGTGCTAAAATAAGCTATTTCGCTTCCCGAGAAGAAGGCGCTCAACAAAAGGGCCAAAAAGAAGAGAAGTCCCCACATCATAAGACGGGATTCTGGATGCGGCCTTGGAGGCGGCGGAGTTTGTAGGAGCGGAGGTTAGAGGTGGATTCCAGACCTTCGCCTCGCACTTCTTCTTTTGGGGTGTGGAGGCGCACCCAGCCAGGGGCCCAAAGGCGATCCGAAGTGCGGTCCCACCAGAGAACATCAGTCTCTAAGGTTTCGCCTGTCGCTGTGGCGACTTCAACCGAGCGATAGGCCTTGACTAAGCCGGTTTGAGGGAGGAGGTGAGCTTCCTCACAGCGAAGGCGATGGGGTTTGGATTGCGGGGTGGAGGTCCACTCCGCTTCTACCCGTCCCTTCAAAATCCACCAGAGGGTATCCTGTCTAAGGAGCTGCCGAAGGGTATCCGCCTGAATAAATCCCTGAACGCTATCGGCTCCCACCCAGGTGAGCCGGTATCGGTAGGCTTCCTGCGGGGGGAAGGCTTTGCGACGATCTTCCCAGTCAGGTGGAAGAGGCGCCTTCTGAGAAGTACAGCTCCAAAAGCAGACAGCTAATGACCAGAAAACTTGAAGACAAGCCCATGGCCTTGAGAGGCTGAGCCCAAACATCGCTTGCGCTACAAAGGTATAGCCCGTAGCAGAAAGGACGCTCGCCTCGGCACAAACTCAGGAAGAGAAGAGATTATTTGTGTTTATGCTTAGGGGCGGGGGCGGAAGGGGCTGGGGATGGGGTGGAGGCTTCGGCCTGGGAGGGGAGGCCGTTTGAAGTCCCAGCTGGGGGAGGGTGCCCTAACTCTCCAATTTGACAGGTGAGATGGAGGATAGCTCCCTTTTGCACCTCCAGCTTTCGACTGCGGATAGTACCGCGAACCCGAGCCGTGCTCGTGATTTCTACATGCTCACAATCTCGGATCTCCCCCTCAAACGTACCCGCAATCAAAAGCTCCTGAGCCTGCAAAACGCCCTTAACCTGCGCAGACTCCGCAATCACGAGCCGGTGCCCTACCGTCAGCTGGCCCTGAAAGGCTCCCTCTATCCGAAGGTTGCCCGGCACTTGGAGGGTGCCCTCCATCTGAGCCCCTTCTCCAAGGATAGAGAGAGAGTGGTCTGCAGGACGTTTCTCAGCGGCACCGTTCTTTCCCCATAAAGCCATCGCTCAAAAGTACAAAGAAATTTAGCTCTCTAAGCGGAGAAGGCGCTGCATTTCTGCGTGAACCTGCATGAGGGCTGTTTGAAAAGGGTCGGGACTAAGCGCCCGCCACTTTTCTTTGAATTTTTCCACCCAGGCTATAGGGGACATGTGCAGGGGATTATATTCGGAAAGGGTTTCATTCAAGACGGCTAAAAGCTGCTGCCGCGCCTGCCGTAAAGCCCACCACACCCGGGGGCCAACATATATCTGCTGAGCCGCATTGTGAATATACTCTTCCTGTAAAATCTGCGCTATGGTCTGCACTAAGTCCGCCGTAGAACGAAACTGATGCGGCTGAAGCCGAGGCAAGAGATTATTGGGATCATTGCGCTCTAAAAACAGCGCTGTACGTTCCAGTGCTTGCAGGCGCAAAGGCAACGTCGTCTGTAAAATCTGCTGCGAAAGGAGCTTCTCTCGCTCGGCCAGCTCCCGCCGCCAGAAAAATATCAACAATACCCCCACCGAAACAATCCCGCTGAGAGCCACAATAAGTAGTGCTATCCAGTCCAGCCCACTCATAACGACTCAAAAAACTCTAAGGCCCATTCCCCTGCTTGCTCCCAAAAGGTAAAGTCATGCCCAGCATGGGGGACTTCCCGATAAACGACCGTGAGGTCGGGACGTTTTTTCTGGAGGTGCTGGTAGAGCCTTCGGGAATGTAGATGAGGCACGAAAGGGTCATTTTGGCCATGAGCCAAAAAGAGGGGGACTTGGAGGCGCTCGCTGAGGCGAAGGGGGTTATCTACGTTTTCCCATCGGGGGCCATAAGGGCCATACCAGCCGGTCAAAAGCCGGTCTTTCGGGTCTAAATGCGGGTCAAAGTCCCCCGACAAAGCCGCCCCTGCCCGAAAAAGACGCCCTGTATGCGCTAAAATCATCACGACCCCCCGCCCCCCCGTAGAAAGCCCAAGAAGGTAGGAACGTCCCGACCATAAGAAACCTTTTTCCAGAAGCGCCGGGAAAACGGTATCTATGAGCGTACGGAGCGTAGGATAATGCCGCCAATCCCCCCGCGTCTCAGGAAAGACGTCCGAAGCATAAATACTTTTACCCATTTCTACGAGAATGAGCCGATAGCCTTTGGCTAAGGCGAGCGAGCATACCCGACTGGAATCACACCAGCAGCGCCGAGAGTAGTTCCACCCTGGCAAAAGCACTAGCACGCGCTGGACGGGCCGAATGGGTTCTCGCACTTCTACGGTACAAGTGCCCCAGCTAAAAGTCTGCGCCCACGCTGCCCCCATGAAGAGATACGCCCAACTCAGGGCTTGTATGGAGAGGAGAGGCCTAATTGCGGAGGGGTTTGCCGGTTTGGAGCATGTGCTGGATGCGCTCTAAGGTGCGGCGTTCTCCACAGAGCGAAAGGAAGGCCTCCCGTTCCAGGTCCAAGAGATAGCTCTCGCTCACCAGCTGAGGCCCACTCAGGTCGCCGCCCGCTAAGACATACCCGATCTTTCGGGCAATATGGCGATCGTAGGCTGTAATGTAGCCAGCAGCCTCCATCTGGTAGAGGGAAGCCTCAACGCCGCCTAAGGCCGTACGCCCCAAAACCCGAATAGGCCGAGGAATAGGCTGCGTATAACCGCTTTCGGCCAGGAGTAGAGCATACGCTTTGGCATCTCGGAGCTGACGGGCCTTATTATAGGTGATGCGGGTCTGATACGGCCGCAAAAGCCCAATCTTTATGGCCTCCAGAGCCGAAGTAGCGACTTTACCCGTAGCAATCAAAGTAAGCACATCCCGGAAGAAGTTGATTTCCACATCCCCATCTACGTACCTTTCGGCAATGCGAGCGGCCATTTCTTTGGTGCCGCCGCCCGCGGGAAGGAGCCCCACGCCTACTTCTACCAGGCCTATGTAGGTTTCGGCGGCGGCTTGCACCCCATCGGCATGAAGGGTCAGCTCACAGCCCCCACCCAACGTCAGCCCATGCGGCGCCACAATCACCGGAATCGCACTATACCGCACCCGCATCACCATCCGCTGAAAAGCCCGCACCGCAAAATCCAGCTCATCCCACTCCTGCTCCGCCGCCATCATAAAAATCATAGCCAGGTTCGCCCCCGCTGAAAAATTCTCCCCCTGATTCCCAATCACAAGCGCCTCATAGTGCCTTTCCGCCACATCAATAGCATGATTAATGGCTTCCAGCACTTCGCCCCCCAAAGTGTTCATCTTGGTGTGGAATTCCAGACATAGCACTCCATCCCCTAAGTAAAAGAGCGAGGCCCCTGCATTTTTCCATATAACGCGATCGGCCCGCAGCGTATCCAGTGAAAGGAACCGGTCTTGACCAGGGACTTCTATGTAGGTTTCGGATTGGGGGCTATAGACATAGCGGCGGCCCTTCTCAATGCGGTAGAAGCGGGTGTAGCCCTTTTCTCGCATGCGCTGGACCCATGGCGCCACCGTAAAACCATGCTTCTCTATGGCCTTTAGCCCAGCTTCCAATCCAAAGGCATCCCACTTTTCAAAGGGGCCGAGCTTCCACGCAAAACCCGCCCGAACCGCCTGATCTATGGGGTAAATCTCATCCGAGATTTCAGGAATCCGATGCGACACATAACTAAACAGCGCCGCCATATTCTCCTGCAAAAGCTGCGCATAAGGCTCATCCGACTGAGCAATAAGCTGAAGGCGCTTCTCTAGGTTGTCTTCTACTTTGAGACGTTCTAAGAGCGGAAACTTGACTTTTTTCTGGGGGCGGTAGGTGAGCGTTTCAAAGTCTATGCTTAGAATTTCGCTTTGTCCGTTGAGGCGCTGCTTAGTGTAGAAGCCTTTGCCGGTTTTTTCGCCGAAAAGGCCTGCGGCCAGCATTTTTTCTAGGTAGGCGGGAAGGCGGAAGATTTCTCGGGCCTCATCGTGGGGGCAATTTTCGTAGAGCCCCTTAGCGACTTTGGCCAAGGTATCTAACCCCACTACATCCGCCGTGCGAAAAGTAGCCGATTTCGGATGCCCGATCGCAGGGCCTGTGAGCGCATCCACCTCCTCCACCGAAAGCTGATACTTCGGAAGCGCATGCAAAAGATGCATGATCGCAAAGACTCCTACCCGATTCGCAATAAAAGCGGGCGTGTCCTTACACAATACCGTCTCTTTGCCCAGCTCCCGACTACCAAACTCCATCAGGAATTGGATCACCTCAGGGTCGGTATCTGGGCCCGGAATGATTTCCAAGAGCGGCAGGTACCGGGGCGGATTGAAAAAGTGCGTCCCCGCAAAATGCCGACGAAAATCCGCACTCCGCCCCTCCGCTAAAAACCGTATGGGAATACCCGAAGTATTACTCGTAATCAGAGTCCCGGGTTTGCGATACTTCTCTACCTTTTCGTAAAGGGCGCGCTTGATCCCCAGGTCTTCGGCCACCACCTCAATAATCCAGTCAACCTCAGCGATTTTAGGAAGGTCGTCCTCTAAGTTGCCTAAGGAGATACGTTCCAGCACGCTCTCATGATAGTAGGGGGAGGGCGAAAGCTTTTTAGCGCGCTCAAAGAGCTCGCGTACAATGCGGTTGCGCACTTCAGGGCTCTCTAAGGAGAGGCCTTTCTGAGCTTCTTCCGGCGTAAGTTCTTTGGGGACAATATCTAAAAGCAGCACAGAAAAGCCGGTTCCTGCCAGGTGCATAGCAATCTGGGAGCCCATGACGCCTGCCCCTAAGACAGCTACTTTTCGGATACGTCGTTTGAGGGTGGTAGATGGCTGGACCTGCTCAGCTATCAGAGTCATGGGACGAAGATACGAGCTTTCGGCGGAATCCCGGGCAAGTGTTGTATATTTGCAAACATATGCGCTTCCGCTTTCACCCCCATGGGGTGCCCCTTTCAGAGAGTCTGGCAGACTACATGCAAGATCGGTTGGACCGGCTGTATCGGGACTTTGCCTTTATTACAGAGGGGGATGTGTATTTAGAGGAGATTGGCGAGGTGAAGCCCCATCGGGAAATACGGTTACATATTCGCATACCGGGTGAGGTGCTCCATGTGTCGGAGCGGGGCGAGAATTTTCAGACTGCCTTTGATGCGGCCTTAGAGCGGATACGACGGGGTTTAGTCAAGTACAAGGAGCGCCTACGTTCATAAGGTAGGCGGCTTCGGATAGAGCAAACGAGCCGCTAAGTGTAAAAGAAGAGCCGACTCCGAGCCTCGGCTCCCTATAAGGCCCTTGAGGCGAGCGTCAACCTCATAAAGGGTATGGCACGCCTGCTGAACCTCCCGCATTGTATAACGTTCATACGCTACACTATAAGGCCGCGCCTGAAAAGCATACCGCAAGCCTAACCTCTGCTGAATAAGCTCCGGCGTAACCCTCGCCCCTTTGCCAAAGGTAGCATATAACACCATCAAACGCTGATAAAACTGCTGAATTGACCATAGCACGCTCGCCACAGGAAAGCTCCGCGTATCCTCCACCATATAAGCCAAAATCTGCCAAACTAATCTATGATTCTTCTCGGCCAAAGCATCCACGAGCCGATAGACATTATACTGCGGGTGCAGACCTAACGCTTCCGCAATCTTTGTAGGCGTGAGCTCCACTCCTGACAGCGCCAGCACCTCCAAAGTCTGATGTAAAAGCCTAAGGTCCTGCCCAACCGCCTCTATAAGAAAAGAAACGCTTTCCGGAGGAAGGTGGAGATTCATCGCTTTAGCCCGATTTTCCAGCCAGTTCGCAAGCTCTTTGGAGCGCATACGCGAAAAGCTCTCATACTTGATGCCCTCGCCTTTGGGCAGGGGCGGCGCAGCCTCCTGGTGAAACTCCACAATCAAGTGATTCGTGGGGGAAGGGTTTTGAAAATAGGTTTCCAGAGCTTTGAGCTCAGCTTTTCCGAGCGCTTCCGCTTCCAAAAGGAGAATGACCTTGTACGGCGAGCCGAAAGCCATTTCGTAAAACTCCGTGAGGCGCGCAGGGGTAAAAGCTTTTCCACGCAGCGTCTGTAAAGCAAAATCGCGAGGCAGGTCTCTGAGAAGCTCATCTAAGAGCGCTTTCCGACGCTCCGTCCTTAAAAACTCCTCCTCCCCATACAGCACCCAAATCATGAGGCAAAGTTATCCCTCCTGCACCCACTCCGCCTACAAAATCCTGAGCCCCCTCTATTCTAGAGATGCTTGCCCCTCATAGCCTAATACCATTTGCAATCAAAAACCTTTTGAATGGAGAGAGGTTTTGGCGGCGGGGCGCCCCCCCGGCGGGCCCCCGGCCCCCCCCCCCCCCCCCCCCCCCCCCCCCCCGCCCCGGCCCCCCCCCCGCCCCGCCCGGCCCCCCCCGCCCCCACAAAATACCACCGACTCACATTCAGAAACCCCTCGCATCGAATTGATATAACTCTCGCAAACGGTTTTTGAGCACTCTAATCCCTTCCTGCTTACCCCATAAAGGCTCCCGCCCAGCCATTTGGGCAAGACCCAGCTTTTTTGAGCGGCTTTACTGAGCCAGTGTAGAAGAAAGGAAACCCAACAGTACGAGCGGGGGCAGGCGACAACTACCTTCCGAGCATCCAGATGGAATAAAGCCTCTTTAGAAGGCAGCGAGGGTGGAAGGATTTTGGAGGGTTTCGGCGAGCTCTGATAGAAGAGCCAGAGCCTCCTTGGGATGAGAAACGGGTCGCCAGATGATCCCCACCCGTTCCCCCTCATTATGCAGACTAAACTGCACCCCCCGCATTTGATGCAGCGCCTTTAGGAGAATAGCTCCGGGCGGCGCCTCCCGAAATTCTACCCGCATCTGGCTTTTATGAACCCGAATAGCGCGCAAGCCCAGCTCATCCCCCAGCCACCGTAGCCTTAGCACATCCGCCAGCATCAGCACAGACTCCGGCAAGTCGCCAAATCTATCTATAAGACTCCGTAAAAGCTCTTGAAGGGCCGCTTCGTTGTCGGTACTACTGAGCTGACGATAAATATCTAAGCGGGCAGCAGGATGGGGTATCCAATCCGAGGGTATTTGCGCTGGCCAGTCCGCCTCCACCGTGCATTGCGGCCCCTTGCGCTGAGATAAACCCTCATGAGGCACCTCCAACTCCGCTTTCACCTCCATTATCGCCTCCTCCAAAAGCTCCTGATAATACTCATACCCCACCGCATGAATAAACCCGCTCTGCTCAGCCCCAAATAAGTCTCCAGCCCCTCTCAGCTCTAAGTCCCGCAGCGCAATCTGAAAACCCGCCCCCAAATCACTAAACTCCTCCAAAGTCTCCAACCGCCTCAGCGCTTCCGGACTAAGGTGGTGCAAAGACGGCACAAGCAAATAGCAGTAAGCCTGCCGGTCCCGCCGCCCTACCCGCCCCCGCAACTGATGCAGCTCACTCAACCCAAACCGATGCGCCGGATACACCACCATCGTATTCGCATACGGCACATCCAAACCCGACTCCACAATCGGCGTGCTGACCAAAATATCTATCTGCCGAGCTAAAAACGCCGTCAAAATCGCTTCCACCTGCGGCCCCGGCATCTGCGCATGCACATAAGCTACCTCCGCCTCCGGCAAAAGCCCCTTGATCTTTTCTGTTAGCCGAGGCAAACCCTCAATCGCATGATGCACAAAAAATGCCTGCCCCTCGCGGCACAGCTCCCGCTCTAAAACCTCCTTCACCAGCTCCCACGAAAAAGCCGCAATATGCGTCTCCACAGGCAAACGCCCCTTCGGCGGCGTCCGAATAATAGACACATCCCGAAGCCCCGACAACGCCATCTGAAGCGTACGCGGAATAGGCGTCGCCGTCAAAAATAACGTATCTACCAAAGGCCAGCGCGCCCGAAGCTTCTCTTTGTCCGCCACCCCAAACCGATGCTCTTCATCAATAATCAAAAGCCCCAAGTCCTTAAACTCCACATCTTTGGAAATCAAGCGATGAGTGCCAATCACAATGTCTATTTCTCCTGCGGCTAAGGCCCGAATAGTGGCTTTTTGCTCCTTAGGAGATGGCAAGCGCGTAAGGGTGGCTATCCGAATAGGCCAATGGCGAAGCCGCTCCCGAAAAGTCTGCGTATGCTGCATAGCCAAGACCGTCGTAGGCACCAAAAGGGCCACCTGTTTTCCTTCTTGTACTGCTTTAAAAGCCGCTCTCAGCGCTACCTCCGTCTTTCCAAAACCCACATCCCCGCAAATGAGCCGCTCCATGGGATGCGGAGACTCCATGTCTCGCTTTACCTCCGCAATCGCCTCTAACTGGTCCGGCGTCTCCTCATACGGAAACTGCGCCTCCATCTCTAACTGCGCCAGCGTGTCCGCCCCAAACGCATACCCCGGCGCCACCTTCCGCTGCGCATATAACCTCACCAAGTCTATCGCCAGCTCCCGAATCCGACTCCGAATCTTTTCCGTGGTGCGCTTCCACTCCTGCGACCCCAAACGGCTCAGCTTAGGCGGTGTACCATGCGGCGAACGGTAGCGCGCAATCTCACTGAGCTGATGTATCGGCACATACAACACCGCATCATCAGCAAAGATGAGCTTTACTGCCTCCTGCTCAGGCCGCTGCGGAAGCCCACATAACCCCCCAAACTTCGCAATCCCGTACTGCTTATGTACCACATAATCCCCAATGGAAAGCTCCTCCAGCTCCCTTAGTAAAAGCGCCTCACTACGCCGAAAGCGCCGATGCTCCGACGGCTGATAAAACCGCTTGAAAATCTGGTGCTCCGCATAATACGCCAGCCATGCCCGCACATCTATAAACCCCTCACTAATCTGCCCCACCACCCACTCCACCGAATAACTCACCGGAATCTCCCGAAATAACCGCTCCAAACGCGGACGATGCCGCTCATTCTCAATAAAAAGATATAGCTTCTCTACTGCCAGCTCTGTAAAGTGCCGCTGAATAAAAGCAACATCCTGAGGCAGAGTAGGCTGAGGCTGCGTCTTATACTCATAAGCGGCCGCCACCTCCCCCCAGGGCTCCAAACTCACTTGGATCGCCTTAGGAAGGAGCCGTTCTACAGCCGCAAGCAGCTCGTCATCTTCTAAACGTTGGAGGGCCGCCCGGATACCCAAGCTATTAGTGAAGCCAATCAGGGTGTCAGGAGGAAGGTAGTCCAAGAGGGTGGCCTTCTCCCCCTCCGAAAAGGTCAAGGGCGAGGGAAGAATGTGATAGAGGGGGATTTCGCCCTCGGAGAGCTGGGTCTCAGGACTAAATCGTTGGAGCTTGACAATCGTATCGCCCTCTAAGCGTAGGCGAGCAGGGTACGGGTGCGCAAAACTAAAAAGGTCTATAACCCCACCTCGGCGAGCATACATCCCCGGCTCCGTAACCGTATCGTTTTCTATGAAGCCCAGCTCCTCTAAAAGCTCTATGAGGAAGGCCCGGTCAATGGTAGAGTCGGGAGTGAGGGTGAGGCGGTTGGCGTGCCAGGTTTGGGGCGGCGGTAAGCGGTCATGCAGCGCTTCAGGATAAGTGATAAGCCAAAAAGAATCATGGGAAAGAAAATCTTGCAGGGCGGTGGAACGTTCGGCTAACAAGGCCTCGGCTTGGCGACGGCTGGAGTGCCGCGCCTGCGGCCACAACGCTATAGGCCCCTGCCCCCTTAAGAATATCCTTACATCAGCCAGGAGCCGAGCTGCCGCCTCCCGATCCGGAGTTAGGATAAGCCCCCGCTGAGAAGTCTTTTGGATCACGGCCGCCCAAAAAGCATGGGGCGCACTACCCCGCAGCCCCCGCACCACCAGCGGCCGGGGTAAAGCCTCAACCTCCGCCCACACCCGCTCAAAAGCCTCCAACATCGCAGGCAAAAGAACAAATTTTACAGGGGTCCCGCCACGGAAAAGACCCCAAGCAAAGCCCCCCACCCCGCCTCAAAGCCCTTCCAGTTTCCTTATCCACTCATCTAAATGCTTACACTTTTCCCGGATACGTTCTAAACCTATTCGCTTAACTGCTTGCGAACCATGTAAAACCTTCCGATACCCTCTATAAGCTTTCCCCAAACGAGCCGAGGGATGCGTGTCTTTCCCATCATTGATTTCCTCAGGAGAAGAAAAAAGCTGCCAATCCCCCAATGCTCGGAAATCGGGCGATACTCCGACTACCTCTTCCAGCGCTGCTAATACCATTTCC
>Ga0308406_1000536_pt1 | contig 16927 bp, 20 predicted proteins | sample HotsprSampleMSe1_FD_203474 | JGI IMG/M metagenome (GOLD analysis project Ga0308406, IMG submission 203474) | Hot spring phototrophic mat microbial communities from Mushroom Spring, Yellowstone National Park, Wyoming, United States - 20060911_MSe1 ...
ATTCAAAAATAATTAGTAGTTTACCTCTTGGGCCTGGAAGAGCAACCTCCTTTTTTACAACACACGAAAAAGTTACATTAGATAGAGCATATGAACAAGCAACTAACCAATTTTCTTTACCAATAAGCTTTGGTTTTAACGAGTGGGGGGACGTTTATACAAGACTTTTTCTTTACTCCCTAAACTCACTGCCATATAACTATACACCTCCCACAAGCAGCACAGATTATGTAAATATTTCTAAAGAACCTTATTATGTAAAATGGACTGATCCAAGTATAAATTATTATGAATATGACCAAGCATTATCTACTACTGCTGGTGTTCCAGTATATAAAAATAATCACTCAGCGTACTTTAACACGTACACAGCAATTAACTTTCCAAGCGCAAGTTTAATTACTCCTGTTCTTACTTTCTTAGTTCCTGGGGATGGGTTTATACTTCCAGCTAATACTATAATTAGTCATTATACATATATTGATAATTTTTCTACATTACCAAGCAGATACCAAAACACCCCATATAGTCAATTTATTTATAATGTAGCTACCAACTCCCCTAACCAACAAAACGCTGCTGCAATCCAGGTGAATGGTAGTAGCTTTAATTTAACTGCTTCTTTTATAGTAAAGTTTGTGATTTCTGCTGACACAAAAAACGTTTCACTTCATGGGATACAGGGTTCGACAGATGTATATATATCTACTTTCAGTATAGTGCCCATTACGTATAAATCTTTATATCATTATTTTCAAGATGCTTATGCAAATATCGCAGTGCTGATGTTTAATGCAGCAAAATTTGATCTAGATAATTTACTTTATAGAGGAAGTAATTATTCAAGATTTTTTAGTTCAGGCGCTACAAATTACTTTGATACTACACTTCCCAGAAGTTACGTTACTTTTGTTCTACAGGGGCACCTATTTGCCCCAAACTTAAAGCCTGCTTTTGCTACTAATATACATTTTGAAGAAAATACTAATACTGTAAAAAGTGTAATTTTAAAACATGATTATAATGACGCTAATTTTGCTCCTGCCTTATATATTCACGCACAAAAAGATACTTTTTACATGAGTTCTACAGAAACATTAAGTATTTTGGCAGAAGACCCGAAACAAGTTGGGTTTTTTGTAAACTTGGGAGAAAATTTAAGATGTGGTGACGTAGTTATATTCACTCAAGGTACTACAAACTATTACTATGAAATTATTTCTAATACTTCACTTGGGGTTCCTATTTATCCTCTATACTATCACCAAAGAACAGATACATCAGATCGATCTGTGTATTTTTTAATTTTATATAATGTGCAATAAATAATTTTATAAAGAACACCTATGCCCATAACGTATACCGATATAGCAATTCCTGCTCCTATCATAGTTAATGCTAATAAGTCAGTCATTACTGATAGTATTTTTAGTGAGCAAGTATTTGGTATATCTAACAATTTTTCACCAAATAATATACTAAACTCTTCTATAAATTATAATTTCGGAGTAAATACAAATACAAACGTAGAGTTTAACAATAACAAAGTTATAGTTAATGCCACTTTAACTAAAATAAACAAGTCAGTTGAAACTATCTCTTCAGTACTTGCTGGTACTTCAAACATTAATTACCAAACATATTTTGATACGCTTATTTTAGAGCAAGCGCCGTATGGATTAAGTGAAATTATAAACAATAATACTATTAGAGTAGTTGTAAGCAAACCCAATTCATATGTTGCAGTGTATGGCACAGGAATAGACTCTAATTTGAACGTTCAAAAAGTTTTTTATTGCAGCACAAGATTAGGTCAAACTGCTTATTCTTTCAACATACCAGTACCGGTAGATAGAATTGATAGTTACGGATTTACTGTAGGTAAAAGCGCAGCAGCTTACCAATTAGATACAAACTCAAACAGTTATAATGAAGTAAATTTAAACTACCCAAATACTTATTGCGCAACCTACGTTTCTTCAGGAGATTTAAATGAACTTTTACCTCCATATGTAATTTCTTACAGCTACAACGTTGCTAATAAAGGAGTAATATTAAACTATACTCTAAATAAAGCCCCCGCTAAGGTATTTATTAGAGTACTAAACTATTATTCGCTAAATTTAATAAAAGCTATAGAATACACAACCAATCAAATAAATAACACAATTCACCTACCTTTACCTATTGGTAAATATGTAATTAGGATTGATACTTTAGTTGATTAATTGATTAGTACCAGAAGCTCTCTAATCCATTATAAAAAAGATTATAAAAAAATATAAACCAACAAGCGCTAGCTATGCTAGGAAATTCTCCTATTTCATAAATCTCATCATTTCCTAGTGAATATGGAAGGAGTTTTTTCTTTAAAAACAACTGATATTTATCTTTACTGTACTCAAATTCAAGATAATTTTTATAAATAAGAAGTTTGGTGTATAAAGCTTGAAAATAACCCTCAAACCATAAAACAGTACTGGCCCCAGGATACCCTAGTTCATTTGAGTAAGGTTTATATAAATCTGGAACAAAACTGCTTGTTTTCGGTTTATCTAAAAAATAGCCGTCTAAGTATCTATAGTTACTGTATGTAGTCTCGACACTACCACCTGTTTTATATATAAATAATGTCCCCCAGGTATGTATATCTAGAGCACCTGCAGTATCTTGGTAGCCTTGTAATAACCGGTCTCCTTGATATAGGTTTAAGTAAATAGCGTCTCTCAAATCATTAGCTTTATCTAAGTAATATTGGTCATTAAGTACTTCATAAGAACTCTTTAAGGCAAAATAAGTATCTATATTATGTTCTGTGCTAAACCAGGGTACTACATGAGAAGGGTAAAAATTATAATTATTATCGTATCTACCATATCCACCACGTACTAGTCCATTAGATTGAATTTCAGAAATTAAGTAGTCTGCTATACTTTTAATAAAATTTTTATTTTCTATGGTTTGTAGCTCGGAAATTTCTAAATAAGCTTTAGCTATTGCTTCTAAGGCCCACGCTACAGCACCATTACGTATATATTCATCACTAACAGTTCCATATGAAGGATAAGAGAAATTGAGTGCGTTTCTAGAATTTTTTAATTTTTTCATGTAATTAAATTGATTAATTACATAGTTTTTATACTTTTCTTCTTCGGTTAGTTTATACTCAGCTAAAAAAGTTAGCATAGTTAACGCTAAATCATAAGTATAGGTTCTAATAAATACAAAATCTTTATAGCTTAAAGGTATGTATGTTTTGTTATACACAAACTTTTCGTGCTGAAAAGAATCTCCTCTACTTGTTTTTATTGCTATGTTTCTTGCAGCAGTAGCTAAGGTATGTGTAGCAGAAAAAGCAAGTCTATTATTGCCGGTATCTATCAATACTGGTTGATTATATTCTCTAATCAAATACGGAACATCAAGTATTTCATATAGACCTATTTTAAATTTTGTATAAAAAGCTGCGTAAGTATTGCTTGCTAAAAAATCAGAATACCTTACTGTACATAAAATTTTATCATTATTGTCCTTAAATAAAACAAAAGTGTTTTCATCAGAAGTACCACCAAATAAAAATCCAGAAACAGTGTAGTTATCGTTATTTAAAGTAAAATCTGTTTTATTAGCAGAAAATTGCAAATAATCAAGATCAGTGCGTTCATAAACTTCAATAGTGTTGATTTTATCATATAAATATTGACTTATAGTTATAGAAATATTTCTGTTTGATCTATCAACAGTGATATTTTTTACTAATTCTTCTAACTTTACAATACCCAAAAAGTTTTTGGGTAAATCAACAGTTATAGAATACGTTGTAGCGTTTTGTTGAGAAAAAGAAATATTTATATCTGCATATTCTTTTTTTTCTCCTAAATAAAATAAATCATCGTTTTCTACAAGTTTACATAGTTCGTCTAACAGTTTTTCCTTTAAATCGTGTATATTTCTAGCCTGGTATCCCACAAAAAGAGCGCTTTCATTAGAGTTAGTAAGCTCTTTTATTAGGTTGTTCAGTAAATAAGGTTGGTTTGACATAAAGTTAATAAAAAGTTTATTTGGTGTTTTTGTTGGTGGGTTTTTTGATTTTTATTTTAAGAGGAAAAACTGACAAAATTCTTTTTTGAAATTGTTGTATACTTTTTATGTGCAAAGGTTTGAAATAAAAAAAGAATTTTCAAAAGCAATAAAATCAGTATTGTCTTCTTATACATACTGTGAATCTTTTTTTTCAGGTAATAGTTTTTGTAAAAAAACAGGAAAAGTACAAAAAAAAGTTATTCCAGTATTTATAAATACAGAAAAGAATTTGGAAAGTTTAGTTTTTTCTCTAGAAAAAAGTTTTTCTAATACCATAAACAGTTTAGAAGAACAATCAGGAAAGATGTTTACTACAATAAAAACTACTAAAACTATAGAAAACATAAAAAAGCAATCAATAGAGGATATAAAACTTATTACAGCCTTTCTTAGAGTATCAATACTACCAGTAGAAAATAAGCAAGTAATATATATTATTATGAATTTTCATGGATTTATAAAAAATTTATTTCTCGAGGAATTAACGAATAAAATTTATCTGCACAACAAACCTAACTACTCTGCTTTTTTCAAGATAAATAATAAAGGAAAACTGTCTGAGTACAGGTCAGATATAAACCTAGTTTACTTTTCTTATTTGTTGTCTGATCCTGTAAATATTTTTTAAGAAAACTTTATACCAATTTAAAGCGTTTACTACAGAACATTTATTCTAAACAATATTGCCATAAGCATTTACTTGCTTGAGTTGATTAAGAAAAAGAAAATAGGCCACAGCACTCGGCCTGTGCTGTGGCCTATTTTTAGCGCCCTTGGATGAACTTATGCCCGTCTTTAGTCTTCACTCGCTCACGGTAGGGTTTTCCAGTGGTGAGCATTATATACTCACCAAACCGGTGGTTTGGGAAAAACCCCGCCACTACCTTAGGTCTGGTATCTATCTCAAAGAAGAATTCTTTAATCATGGCTTTTTTCCGTAGCTCGTTCATATTTTACCTCCAATTTTATTTTATTATTTATTTTTCTACTTGTCAATAGGTTTATTGGCACGTGCGTATAACCATTTTTACACTGTTTACTGTGTAGCGTAGCGTGCAGCATACATGCGTAAACGCAAGTAAACGCCTATTGCAGTAAACGCCCATCTTCGTTTATAGTGTTTACTGTAAAAACAAAAATAGGCCTATTTAGCCCTAGTTTTTAGTAGTAAAATTTTTTATATATACTATACCCCACCTTGTCTAATTCTTTCTCAGAATACGGATAAATAGATATATTTTTATCTAAATGGTTTAATATAACAATTGTTTTTGCTATAGTGTAGACTCTAGTGTTTGTGCCTTTATATAATTCCTTACTAGATACAATTCTTTTAGCATCAAGTATAATTTCGTCCAGCCTAGAATTTTTTATAAAATCCACATAATCTTTAATCTCTTCGCTTTTTATTTGAGCCTGTTTTATTACCTGAACGTATTGATTAACTAGCATGTTATCACCTCAATTACATAATACGTAAGTATTTTTCTTTTGTCAACATATAAAAGTTCAAAGAACTACGCTTAAATAAATTAAAGCGTTTACCTAAAGCGCTTAAAGTTCAACTACGCTAAAAACATACCAATTAAAATAAAAAATAGGCCCCATCCTGGGGCCTATTTTTTATAGTAATCTCTCAGCGTAACTTTCGAGGTAGGGTACGTAATCTGTGCCCCAAATTTCTGTATACTCACCTTCACCAAGTTTAACAATAAGGCCATAATAACTTAAATCATCCCTACCTAGCCCAATAGACTCCAATATATACTGAACTTCCTGACTGTCGTTAATGAAAAGATACTCTTCGCCTTGCAACTCTTTCACTTTCCTGACTTCCATATCTTTCACCTCCAACATCACTATACAACTTATTTACTTTTTTGTCAATAGGCTTATTTATGGAATTGCGTAGAGTCTGAGTTTACGCTGGATACTTAACAACACGCCTTACAAAGTATATGTGTAAACGCCAGTAAACGCAAGCTTGGGTAAATGCCCTAAGCGCTTACCCCTGTTTTCTTGCGTTTACCTATTTGAATACATTAAAAAAAGAACATAAGCCCCAATATGGAGCTTATGTTCTTAACTATCTGCAAACCACTTAACTGTAACCTCCAATTCCTCAATATCGTCCTCTTCAATTGCCATAGTTATATCCTCTAGTGCTTGTATAATATAAATGGGCAAATCTCTATCGCACTCCAAGAGAGCAAAAACAAACTTTTCAAGAGCTTTGGCTTTTCTTACAGCGTCCATATTGCACCTCCAAATATATTAAACAACATATAACGATATTTGTCAATAGCTTCTCGAGTAGTCTACAAACAAAATATACTGCATTTGCAGTAAACGTACGCACTGATAAAAGTAAACGCCAAAAGAACAAAAGTAAACGGCATTGAAGCAGCAAACCTATTCAAGATAACTTTTTACACGATAAAGTACGCTAAAACTTATAGAGCGATTTTAGGCATAGCCTTGCGTTTACTTAATTGATTTTATTAAAAAATAGTCCTACCGAAGTAGAACTATTTTTTTACTCGCCAGAAAACCACCATATAGCACGATTTAACTTTTCTTCATCATCAGTATCATCAACCACTTTTAGATATTTTGTCTATTATTAATGCCCATTTACTTTATAAGCGTTTACTTAAGCGTTTACTTGAAACTTTTACTCTAACACAGTAAATAAAAAAACAAGGCCCTTTCGGGCCTTGTTTCATGTGGGGTTATCTAGAACCCCCACACGTCTTTCTTAAACCTAAGGCTATAAGATACACCGTCAATGTCTACAATTAGAGGTAAAGGCTTGAAGAGAAAGTAACTTTCTCTTTCCAACAGTTTGCCCGTAAAATAACCCTCACTAATATGAGAAACCGGTAAAACAAACTTACCATCATGCTTACTAACAACATTGCCTTTAGGGCCTTTAAAGAAGAACTTAGAGAAGAAATTATTGTAACCATCAACAAAATATACATCAACAGTAAAGGGAGCAACTTCTTTTAAACCGGTAACCTTAAGGCCAAAGTCTTGTAGCAGTGCCTTGATCTTTTCCATAGTCTCACCTCTTACCCTTATTGGGCATCTTTATTCTACAATAATCAATGTAGGTTGTCAATAGTCCAGACCTTAATGTTTTTTCTCATCTTTTTGGCGATTTTTTGCGTTTACTTAGTTTATACTTTATCAGCATTTATTGCAAAGCAGCATAAACGCAAAAGTAAAATAAACGCAAAGCGATTTTTTATGGCTTTGCGTTTACTTGATTTTTTGTGCGTAATAAAATAAGCCTAGCCTTTGCAGGCTAGGCTTAATCTTTATTCCTTGGGCCTGATCATGCCGTTGCTATATTTAACAAATATCTTACCCCCAATTTCAACCTCACCAATTGGAGTAACTACCTTTACAGGTTTACAATTCTCACAAACTAAATTCGGCTTACCCCTAGTGTACAAGTAATAAAATTCTTTGCCACATTTAATGCAATAGTTACTGACAAAAAGCTTACCTTCTTCTTGTTTGACCTTGACAGTAATACCCCGCAACGACCCAATATAAACATTCTCGTTATCGTCAAAATAAGATATAACAAGATTACCTATCCTCTGACCAACCAAATTTGTAGATGCTTTTCCCATTTTCTACCTCCACAGCCGCCTAAGCGACTAACTAAATACTAGCATACTTATTTTTATATGTCAACCCCGATTGGTCTGTTGATTGATTGATTGAAATCAGATTTGAAGGTTGTCAAGGTAAACGCAAAGCCTTTACAGAGCTTTGACGCTACAAAAACCGCCTATACGCCTACCTGCGATTTCTTGTTTGCACGTATAAAGAAAGCAGAGTAAACGCACGGCCTTACACAGAAATTCATCTTTGTATAAGTATGTATGACTACCTGTATTTTTGATTTGTAAGTATAAAGAAATCCAAGTAAACGCAAAGTATTATTTAAAAAAATAATCCTATTTTTATAAATAGGGCAGGTTGCATTTTAATATTTCTTTTTATACAGAAATTATTAAAAATACCTTTTTATTTTTTTAGAATAATTCAAAGATGCCTCAAATTCTATTTTACTGTATATATTTCTAAACATACCTCTGCGCCTATTTATTTTTACAGATACGGCATTATTACCAATAATTCTAGAAAAACTTTCTCTTATTTGGCTTTCAAAAGCAGCGCAAACAGCATTAATACCTTTTTCTTTATAAATATCTGTGTATTTGTTGAGGGTAGTTGTTACATATTCAGGATTTAGGAAGCCTGTTATTTCTATATAAAAATCAATTTCTGTCACATAAATAGTTTTAATCTCATCAATATATTGGTCAAAATAAGGATTACGCACCACAGTATATTTATCATTACCAGATTTTTTTATATAAAACTCTGAGCGCACCAATTCAGTAGAGCAGCCATTTTCAGCTATCCCTATAAACGAAACACAAAAACTAATATGTTCTATCTTAAAAAAAGACCTTATCTCTTTATCTGTTAATATTTGTTTTATTTTCAATTTTTGCCTCCTTTCGTTAAATTGACTTTTGCGGGAATCTAAAAGTATATTTTTTTGTTTATATTTACAAATTCAATAATAGACACAATATAGTTGTGTTCATATTTTGCAATTTTCTTTAAATTACCTACAAACAAGTTTTCTAAAAATAACTTACAACTTTCTGGTTGAATTTTACTAGGTATTTTCTTAGATGGGACTTTAATAGTAAGTCTATAGACACCAATAACATCATCTAACAGATAAGATAAAGGTAAATATCTTATATTATTTTTTTCTTTTCTGTTTAATATTAAGTTAGAATATGAAATACAGATAGTTTGATTGTTTGTATATAGAGAAACAGAAAGTGATAATTCACACTTATTGCGGGGTAAGAGTATAAAGTTTTTTTCGTTTTCATCTAAGAATAGCTTCCAAGTTTTAGCATCCTTAAACTTCTTTAGTATGGATTTTATTCTGTATAAGTCATAATAATTTTTCATTTTCTATTATCCTTTCAGAAAAATACTTTTCTAGTTAAGTAAAACCCAAAAAAGTCTAAAGGAATAAATAGTCCCAACTTAATGTTTTTTTCAGGTATAGGTTCAGGAAAATAATAACCCTGAAAAGGATAACCTATAAAAGGTTCTTTATAAGTTACTTTTATATGATTATTAACAGAAATATCTCTAAAGTTATATAGGTCTACATATACTCGTACTGCAAAACTGTAATGAAGATCGGGAGAATAATATATGTCAGAAAAATATGGCAATTTTCCATTAACTTGTAACTCTTTATTAACTATTTTGTAGGTATTTAAATCCAAGCATGCTTTACCATATCTATAATAATCTAGAGTATTGGTTTTGGCTTCGTATTCTACTTCTACAAGAATTTTAGGTTTGCGCACTTTGATAGGTGTCTGGAATTGATAAAAAGCAAAAGGATTTTGTTTTTTCTTAATACTATTAAACAAAATCCTTGTTACTTTACTCCCCACGCTACTAGTATACCGTGTAGTAATAACGTTGTCAAGAACGCAATCAAAGACTGTATTAAGCGTTTACTCGAACGCTAGAAAAAAAATAAAATGAACTATATCAAAAATATCTTTTGATATTTATTATTTTTGTTATATAAACATTGTATACAAACTCTTTTGAACTTCTTTCTATAACAACAATTCTACTCATGTCTTTATTGTAAAAAGTATGAGTATATTCTGTGGTATCAAAATGACAGTTGGTAACCTTGATATTCTTAAGTTTTTTTATTTCGTTTAGAATGTAATAAACAACAAAAAAATCAAATTCGTAATCAGACTCACAAGTAAACAGTTTTTTAACACTATCTTCTATTAAAACCTTGTAAAAAATATCTGCTTCTACTCTTACGCAAGCAGAACTAGAAATAAGCTCTTTGGAAGATTTTTTTTCAGAAGAAGAGAAATACTTCTCAGTATCTTTATCAAACTTAAACCTTTTTACACGACTAACTTCATTATTATTTGTATAGGAAAATACTTGAGTTACACTAATAAAAGAGTCAATAATTTTTAATCCTTTTTCTTCTAATTTTTTACTTACGTCTTTTTTCACGATTTTGTCCTCTTCTCGTGTAACTTGCTAGGAATGTAGAGTAACGTGTATGGTATATACTAAAACCCAAACATATACAGGCCAGGTTGTGCTAAGATTATACGCTAGAATTTGTAAGCACGGCAATTAACTACACGTGTAGGATAGACAGGAATATACAAGAGTCGGTATACCTGTAGTCATATAAGTTTAATTCTGCAATGAAAGAGTAGATTCCTAAGTATATTGCGTCATATAAGGATGTTGAGGTAAACGCAAACATATTGTATGTAATACGATCAGTAAACACACGACTTGTTACTAAAGAAAATTATTCAGAAAAAGCACTTTTGAAATAAAAGAATTTATGAAAAATATTTGTACCCAACTACTAGAAAAAGACTTTTCTAAAGATTCAATGAAAAAACAAACCAGGTGTCTTTTATCTTCAATGAACAGAATATCACTAGAAGATGAAAATATAAGTATACTAATAATCCATAACGCAGAACACGCCTTTAACCTTATAGTCAAAAGCAGATACAAAATAAAAGATCATTTTTAGAAAAACTTTCTTACCTTTTTATAGTAAACCAATTCTACTTCTACTTTTACTTCTTTATGTTTAGCAGCTTGATCAAAAAGACCTATAGTCTCTCTTATCTGTACAGTAACAGATATATCTTTAGGTAAACTGCTGCAAAAAATTTCTTTTATTTTTTCTTTGAATAGTTGATAAATTCTTAGCGGATCTGTTTGATAGTTACTATAAAACTCATGTAAACTTTCGTATACAAATTCTGGATATAAACTACCACATAACCTTAAATTAAGTTCAATTTCATTTACGTCTAAAACATTTGACTTGCCAGAATAATTATCTAAATATATAGGTTTGATTTTAACCGCTTTATTATACAAATTTATTTCAAAATTAGAACACAATAATTGAGTAAAATATCCTTCTTCTGTAAAGCCGTTGTAGTAGACAAAAAGCTCTAGTTCTTCTATGCTAAGAAAAGAATTTATAACTAGGTTATTTATTAACTGCTTTATTTTCATTTATCACCTCCGTGTTTTGTTGTTAGAAGTATTTTTTAAAGTATATTCCTTTATGAAAATATAGCCTTACTCCTTTTCTAAAGGTTCTTCTATCTAAAAACTCAACTTGCAATTTATTTCCTTTTTCACTATTATAATCCTCAAACCCATAGTCTCCAACATTCTTAATGAATTTTTCCCCAAGAATATTTTCTAAGTCTGCTATTAAGATATCTAAAAATAAATCTTTTTTATTTTGACCTTTATTTTTATTTTCATCTACTATACTAACTTTCCATGCAGCGGGTACTACACTAACCACAAAAAGGTATGTTACATATCTTGCCTTTATAAGCTTTTCTAAAGAAATTTTAGAATTACGCTTTTTGAAAATATCTTTTGACATATCCAGAGAATAAGAACCATAAAAGGTAGAGTCTATGTAAATAGTAACAAAAGGTTTACTTATTAAGTAATAACCAAACTCTGATAACCTTTGCAATCTCTTTAGCATGTTTCCTCCTTTATGCTAAAAAATTTTTCTGCATTCGACTGCCTGTGTAATTACTTTTGCGTAGGCCATAATTGGGAAACAATCATAAGGGTCTTTTCTATACAGTCTTTCATATTTATTGACAAGAGAATAGAAGTCTTTAGAAACAACAGAAACACCTTTTGTACTTCTAACGGTAAATTTAATATATATTTCTTCCTCTATGGTTACTGAAGAAGAGTTTTCATTCTGCAAAAGACCTAGAGTACTTAATTTTATAAATTCTTCTTCAAACCTTACACGCTTACAATAGTTATATATAACAACTTCACGTTGGTATAAAGTATAACGAAAGCCATCTATATTTAATACCACTCCCTTTGTAATATTTAAATAATCTTCTGTGTTTTCTTTTTTATATTGTAGAAAAGAAAATTTATTTACTAAATGCTCAATAAACTTGGTGCGAATATTTCCATACTTTAAATCTCCTGCATAAAAACTACTAATACAAGTATTTGATAAAGACATAATAAAGTCTTGAGAAAGTAAAAAATCTCTAACTTTATTTTTATTCTTAGCTGCTTTTTCTCGCATTTTACCCTCGCCTATAAATAAACTTTCTTTTCTATAGGCTGAGTATATCTAAAATAAACTACTAAAAAGTTTTCTTCTTTGTAGAGGTACGCAGTAAAATAAAAAAAGTCGATACGTTCATAATTTTTTATATCTAATTTTCCTGTATATTCAAATTTCAGTACACACTCTATTTCTAAATCATGTTTCAAAGAAGATAGAATATTTGTTTTTTCTCTTTTTATGTCTTTTAATACCAATGGGTTACCGAAATTATCGTATTTTATTGTAGCGCTTCTTATAAAGATATACTTATCTACATACAAAGAAAAATGAAACTCAGCGCCTTTAAATTTAGTAACATTATATTCTGATAATTCATGAAGTAAGGGTTCATAGTTTTTTGATTTAATAAATTTTATTAGTGTCTTGTGAAGCGTCATAGCTAGATTTTAGCGTACTGGACGTGGTTTTGTCAAGGTAGAAAGTCACGCTTCTTAAGCGTTTACTTAAACGCTTGATAACAAAAATAAATACTAAAAATAAGCTCTTTTTATTTGTTTAATAAATTCAATAACGACTTCACCACTTAGATCGGAATAAGTTTTTGAGTACATATTTTCACGAGTACATCCTAACTCTTTTGATAAAAGAAATTTTAAATTTGTTGTGTATTGAGTAATAACTACTATTTGATATATTATTACATAAACACAACTAGAAAAACGTCTAATTTCAGAAAATTGTGACTCCTTTACTTCAAACTTTGGATAAATAGTAACTGTTGTAGTTTTAGTTAATTCGTTATCCTGATACATAAAACATTTAAGATAAATTTCTGTTATTCTGTACTTGTTAATAATCTCCTTGTTTCCTAGAAAATCTAGGAGTTTTTTTATTTTTTCCATGCGTTCTCCATAATTAAAAAATGGCCTAGACTATTCGTCTAGGCCATTTTTACATCTAGTTCAATTCTTCTACATCAAAAACGGTATAACCTTTAGATTGAAGAGAGCTAATAGATTTATTATCAGCGCCAGAAGCAATTACAAGAAAAGATTTAGGAAGAATATCAAGGCCCTCAATATACAAATCTGAATAAAATATACCAAATTCAGCTTTCTTTTTTACATCTTGGAATACCTTAGTAAATACAGAACCGCCACCACCTTTAATATTCTTAATCTTTCTCAATTTAGAAGGAGAATCAATTAATACTTCTTGATATTCAGTATCGTTGAAATACATTTTTACTACAAAGCCGTTATTGACTAACCAATTAGTAACAGACATAACAAATTTAATATCATCATCACTCATAGAACCAGAAGTATCTACAATAAAACTAAACTCACCACCAACAAATTTCTTATCTGGCATTACTAGAGAAGAACGAGAGAAAATCTTGTTGGGATATACTGTTTTATACTTAACGTAACCCAATTTTATTAGACGAGTAAGATAATTCTGAAGAACGTTAATTTTCTTGAATTTCTTCTTTTCACAGATAAAATTCCTGAAGAATGAACCAGACAAACCTTTAGAGGAATTCTTTTTACTAATTTCTTCAATAACCTTTTTAATACCTTCTTTTGCGTTTAATTCTTTACCTTCATTAGTATCGTCACCTTGAGAACCGTTATCACCTAATAATCTACGAATAATTTCTTCTTTAATGCTGTGTTCAATATTACCGAAAGAAGACATTTTTTCGATGCCTTCTTTGAACTTAGGATTACTGGAAAATTCTTTATTGAATTTTTTACCTACTTTATTGAAAGCGCTGTCTACTAAATCCTTTAAATCTTGAGGTATACCTGAATAGCTGCTAGCATTAGCTGAAGGCGAATCTGAAGAATTGCAAGAAGAATTAGAATCTTGATTATTGTCCTGTGAATTCTGTTGGTTACTGTTACTTTGGGAATTTTGTTGATTATTATTAAACTCTTCTACAGCTTCTTTAATAGCTTGATTAATCATATCATCAATAGAATTCATGCTCTCCTGTGTTTCACTAAATATAATCTCAATAATCTCTTCATCAGTAAGGTGATCAATATTTTCTTTATTAATTTGTTCAAACCATCTTGTCTTAATTTTATTGCCAAATACGGTATCACTTTGCTTGTTGGTATAGTTATCAAGAAGCACAATTTTAGATTTGAACTCACTCGGCAAATTGAAATTACCTACAATTAGAGAGTTGATAAATAAATCTGTAGCTATATTTGCGAGAAGACGATTACGTTTGAAATAACTACGAAAACGAGATATATGTTTTAATTTTCCGTGCATCAATTCATGCAAAAGGACAAATGGTAATAATTCAGATCGCCATTCTTGCTTGTGAAACAAATTAGCGTCAAGGAAAATAAACTTATCTTTATCTTCATGAAGAATAAAAGCAGTGGGAAATTCTGCATTAGAAAGTTTTTCGTCAGTTTTTAGCGGATAATTGATAAACACGTCATCAAAATAAGTAAATAGTTGTGTATAAGGCACAAAACACCTTGTAGCAATTATATTTTCTTCTTTACTGTTTATATTTCGCATGTTTCCTCCCACTGCTTAGTGATACACTAAGCATCTGAATCTTACCATAAGCTAAGCTAAAAGTCAAGCGCTTAGTGACAGAAATAAGGCTATATAAAGCGTTTACTTGATAAGTAGATGGAAAAAATAGCTCCTAGCTAAAAGCTAGGAGCTTAGAAATTACTTCTCAGCTTGCATTCTTTCTACTAATACTTTTTTAAGGTTGGAATTAGGATTTGTAGCTGCAAACTTGACAAGTTTTTCACTACCAGAATTATTAGGAAATGCTAGTTTTACATACGCAATAAAGTAATCTCTAAGGTTGCGGTGATTATTCATGATGTAACCCAATACCTCGTCAACATCATTAAGAGTGATCTTATTTTCTTTCAATCTAGACACAACAGATGTGGTGAGTGCCAATACTTCATTATTATTCTTAGGCATATCACCTGCTTTGAACATATCATAATTATAGTAACGTCCAGATTCTAAATACTGTGCATAAGCACGAGCAACAACAATGCCTGAAGAACCTTTTACTAATTGGAAAATCATATCAGTATCGTTGCCATAAGTAGTTTCTAATTCATTTAGCAATATTGCAGTACGGGTATTGTTTCTTGGAGAAGGAATATTTTGTAAATTGCTGTCGCCTTCATTCTCTTCTACATAATACAAATTATCATCACCTTGCATAATAAAGTTAACGAATCTTTCTGACCCATTTTTAGATAAAGTATACATTGCCCATTCTTCTTTAGACGGTACAGGAAAATCAATAGTTACAAATCGTTCAATTAATGGTCTAGACAAATCAACAACAAGGTTACTATTTTCTAGTCTGTTACCTGTTGCAATAAAGTAAAGATTATGAAATCTAACGTTACCAATTCGTTTTTCCAAAACAAGGGATTGCAACAATGAGTGCATTTCAGGATTACGGTTAGTAATTTCGTCTAAAATCACCAATTTATTATTGAAGTCTAAGGTTTTGAAATCCAAAGTACCATTTTCAATATAAGGAAAGTTAAGGTTCTCAGGAGAAGTTTGCGAAATATTCAAATAAACAGTATCAAGATTAAGCTCTCTAGCCAATTCAAACGCAATAGAAGTTTTACCAATACCACGATCACCCAAAAGAAGCGGAGCATTGCCGGAATTAAGAATAACCTTACAAAGAGACTTTACTTTTTCTACTTTTTGCATGTTTCCCTCCATTGCAGAGAGTGTTAAACTCTCCGCTCCTTCAGCATAGCACATGGCATGTAGTCTGTCAAGCCTCTGTGCTGCTATCTATTAAAGTTAAATTGGTTGAGTATACGCAACCATTAGCAGAATATACGCAAAGCACATGTAGTCTAATACTATGCGTTTACCTATCAATTAGATATAAAAAATAAAAAGGCCCCAATATGGGGCCTTTTTATTTAGAAGAACCTTGAATTTAGCGCCGTTTGAATCATATCAGTAATTTGATTTGACACGATAATAAAGGGTTTAGTTTGAAACTTCTTTTTCCCTTCTGTCATATTTTTATAAACTCTACCTACAAAGTTAATGACATCACCAATATTTTTAATGTCCATATTCTGTACAAGGTTAATTTTAGACTTTTCGTCCATTTCTGACCAATCTTTTTCTCTAGGTAATCCTAGAATATCTTTAGTATTTCTAATACCAAAAGTATCAATGATTTCAACAACAAACTCAGGAGATACTGTAATACTCTTAATTTCAAAAGAATACGTATTGCAAAACTCTACAACAGTACTAAGATTATGCATCAAGCTATTACGCTTAACCTTATGTTTCTTGTTGTGTCTAAAACCAGATACATTGATAAAGTATGGACGATAAATAACAGCCTCTTTAGTAAGCTTGGAATAACTATTAGTATAGAATACTTCTTTTGAAGAAATCCACACGTTATACCTATTGCAAAATACTGCATCAGTGTCGTTAATTCCTATATTTTTCAAGTCTTCTTTGATTTCATTTAGAGTAAATACCTCGTACCTAGAAGTAACATAGTTGAAGAAGGCTTTTGTGTTTTGTTCTACCAACATATATTCGTTATCGAAGATGTGTAAAAGTGCAAATCCTTTT
>Ga0308406_1000554_pt1 | contig 16610 bp, 12 predicted proteins | sample HotsprSampleMSe1_FD_203474 | JGI IMG/M metagenome (GOLD analysis project Ga0308406, IMG submission 203474) | Hot spring phototrophic mat microbial communities from Mushroom Spring, Yellowstone National Park, Wyoming, United States - 20060911_MSe1 ...
AAATAAATATATAGAATTTCTAGTTAAAGGTAATTTTAATTTTAATTTTTGGGAAATTCTAAATCATCACTATGTTTCAGATGAAAGATACGCCCGACCTTTCAAGAGGGTGAACATGTCACCTATACACAAGCTAAAGCGTGATTCTGAATATAATGTCATAACTGGGCGATATAAGGCCGAGCGACGAGAAGGTCTGGGGGCAGTGCTTGATATGATAAAAGTAATGCGCGATATCATGCTCGTCGAGAGCGTGCAGACATATCAACACATCACGCGCTGGTTAATAAGACAGGATATAAAGATTGCTTTCCCAATCTTTATGTTAATATATAACAATAAGTACTCAAAGTTTAAGTTAGAATTTTATAGCGAATCTAATAAAGAATATATGTTAAAGTTAATGGACATAAACAAAGAAAGCGGAAATATAATTAAAAATATATTAGGGGTTTTGTGTTAATCCGATGGTGTAAAAGTTGGCATGTCTATATCATGGCAACTAGCGGCGCTTCCTCTGTGTGCTGGAGCGCCGGTAATCACTCCCCTGAGTAGTGCTCGGTAGTATAAGCAGACGCGCCAGCGCGCATCTTGCAGGAGGGGCGTGACCTGGATTAGTGATGGACGGCCGGTCTATCGACGGGCGGTTCGTCAGGTCTATCAGGACGCGCAACCGACGGGAAAGCGGGGGCGTCCACCCTTGGTGCTCACGCCCGGGGCCGGGTTGACGCAGGCGGTCAATGATGGCGCGCGTGGAGGTGCGTCAGGTTCTGGGTGAGGCGGTGGAATCCGGTGCATCGGTTAAATGTGCTAATGCGAAGACGATAGGGACCTGGGATGCGCTGGTGATCCTCTGTTTGTTTGCGCACAACTGGTTATGCGGGAAGCGGGGAAGGGCCTGCCGAAGGGGCGGCGGCATCCGCCAGCGATGGCCATCGGGTTGACCGATCATATCTGGACCTGGGAAGAGTTCTTGACCTTATCAATACCAAAAGGAGTGACTATCGTCCTGCCAGATGTTATGACATAGACCATCGCCCTCTTCCCTTAATTTGAGAACGATGGTCTTAGCCGACCCACACATGGGTCGACGCAAGCTCATCGGTATCTTGGTCATCGCCTGAAGGGCCTGTCGCTGAGCATTATTTGGGGATGCCGGGGGAGCGTGGTTTCGCACGTTTCTGGGACGGCATCCCCTCGCACGACACGTTCAGGCGGGGACTGTCGCTGATCGATCCGGCGCAGTCCCAGGCTTGCTTCTTGAACCGAGTGCCCGACTAAGCTGAGCGTGGTGTTCACCAGCGATGGCAAAATGCCTCGCCGAGCGGGGCAGTCCAGATTATCGGTGCTTGGCAATATATCGCCAATCAGACCAGTTTATGCCTGCACTGCACAGTTCTTTGGGTGCTCGTTTTTTCGAAACAACGCGGTGAATCGCCTTCAGAAGTGCAGGCAAAATAACCTCGGAAGTGTTCGATCCTCGGGATATTAGCCCTATCACAGAGGATGACGCTACAACTCAGTCTCGCAGCCCACCGCCAAACCAACTCCCAGTGCAGGCGCTCGCGCCTGACAAATGGTTACATCGCAAGGGATTGCATCTGCGCCAGTCTTACAGTAATCGCATCTGACCGTTGCTTCGGCCATTCGCGGATGGCGCGCTCAATATATTCCGCATGGCCTGTCTGCAGGATGGCCTCGGCAATGGCTGGGACATAGCGATCATCTCGCCACTCCTTGCCGGCGTAGTGTAACCATTCCGCATCCCCTGTCCGGATGAGCGCCTCGGCAATCTTCGGGGTATATAGCTTGTTCCCCCAGTATACACCGGCCTTTGCCAGATATTCGGCGTCTCCGATCTGGATCAGGGCATCAGCGATGATGGGGACACATCGCTCCTCTGGCCACTCCCTGCCGGCTTTGTGCAACAAGTACGCTTTCCCTATCCTGGCGAGCCCCTCGGCGATGGCTGGGGTATATCGATTGTCCGGCAACGAGCTGCCGGCAAAGTATATCCACTGCGCATCCCCTGTTCGGGCAAGCGCCTCGTTAATCGCCGGGGTATAGCGACTATCAGGCCAGACACGGCTTGCCCCACATAGATATTCGGGATGTCCTGTCCGAATCAGCGCCTCGCTGATGGCCGAAGTGTATCGCTTCTCTGGCCACTCCTTGCCGGCGTACCATAACCACTCCGCATCCCCTGTCCTGCAAAGCGCCTCGGCGATCTCCGGGATATATCGCTGATCTTTCCAGTCTTTACCAGCCTTTGCCAGATATTCGGCCCACCTGGTCTTGCTCAGGGCATCAGCGATGGCTGGAGTGTAGCGCTTGTCTGGCCATTCCTTGCCGGCCCGGTATAACCACTTCGCATTCCCTGTCCTGCAAAGCGCCTCGGCAATGGCCGGAGTATAGCGATCATCTGGCAAGTCCATGCCGGCATAAAACAAACACTCCGGATGCCCTGTCTTGGCTAGCGCCTCGGCGATGGCTGGCACATATCGCTGATCTTTCCAATCTTGAGCAGCCATTAACAGATATGCGGAGTCTCCAGTCTGGATCAGGGCGTCCGCAATGGCTGGGGTATAGCGATCATCTGGCCAGTCCCTGCCGGCCCGGTATAACTGCATCGCATCCCCTGTCCTGCAAAGCGCCTCGGCGATCTCCGGGATATATCGCTGATCTTTCCAGTCTTTACCAGCCCATTCCAGACACGTAGCGTTTCCGGTCTTGATCAGGGCATAAGCGATGGCTGGAGTATAGCGCTCGTCTGGCCAGCGCTTGCCGGCCCCGTATAACCTCGCCGCCTCCCCTGCCCTGACGAGCGCCTCGGCAATCTCCGGGGTATATCGCTCCCGTTTCCAGTTTTCGCCGGCATCTGCCAGATATTCAGCGTTTCCGGTCTTGATCAGGGCATCAGCGATGGCTGGAGTATAGCGCTCGTCTGGCCATTCCTTGCCGGCCATGTATAAATCGAACGCCCTCCCTGTCCTGATCAGCGCCTCGGCAATCTCTGGGGTATATCGCTGCTTTCTCCAGCCTGCACCGGCCTCTGCCAGATATTTGCCATTCCCAGTCTGGAGCAGGGCATCAGCGATGGCCGGAATATAGCGATCATCTGGCCACCATCTGCCGGCGTAGCATAACCACTCCGCATCCCCTGTCTTGATCAGCGCCTCGGCAATCCCTGGGATATATCGCTGCCGTTTCCAGCTTGCGCCGGCCTTTGCCAGATACTCAGCATTTCCGGTCTGGATTAGGGCATCAGCGATGGCAGGGATATAGCGATCATCTGGCCACTGCTCGCCGGCGTAGTATAACCACTTCGCATCCCCTGTCTTGATCAGCGCCTCGGCAATCCCTGGGATATATCGCTGATCTTTCCAATTTTTACCAGCCTGTGCCAAATATTCGGCCTCTCCTGTTTGGACCAGGGCATCGGCGATGGCAGGGATATAGCGATCATCTGGCCACTCCTCGCCAGCGCTGTATAACGCCTCTCCATTCCTTTTCCTGGCAAGGGCTTCGCCAATCTCTGGGATATATCGCTGATCTTTCCAATTTTTACCAGCCAGTGCCAGATATTTGGAAGTCCCGGCCTTGATCAGGGCATCAGCGATGGCTGGAGTATAGCGCTTGTCTGGCCAGTCCCTGCCGGCCTTGTATAAATACTCGGGATCCCCTGTCCAACAAAGCTCGTCGGCAATTGCCGGAGTGTAGCGATCATCAGACCAAGACCTTCCTGCCTCGTACATTTCGTAGGCGATCACTCCTATTGTTCTTAACATAATTAGACCTCACCTTACTGGATGAAGATGTAGTTGGCGATACAAGTCGGACGGGGCGCGCAGCCCACTGCCCAATTGATCCCCGGTCTCGGAACCTCGAACATGATAAATGGTTATATCACAAAGACAGGAACTGCACAAGTTTCATAAAGATTTCCTTTGATCGCTGCTGTGGCCACTCTTCCCTGGCCTTTTCCAGATATTCGGCGTTTCCGGTTTGGATCAGCGCCTCGGCAATGGCTGGGGTATAGCGATCATCTCGCCACTCCTTGCCGGCGTAGTATAACCATTCCGCATCCCCTGTCCTGCAAAGCGCCTCGGCAATCTCCGGAATATATCGCTGATCTTTCCAGAGTTCACCGGCTTTTGCCAGATATTCGGCGTTCCCGGTCCGGATCAGGCCATAAGCGATGGCTGGGGTATATCGCTTGTCTGGCCACAACGAGCCGGCGTAGTACAACCACTGCGCATCCCCTGTCCTGATGAGCGCCTTGGCGATCTCCGGGGTATAGCGCTGATCTTCCCAACCTCTACCTGCTTCTGCCAGATATTCGGCGTTTCCGGTCTGGATCAGGGCATCAGCGATGGCTGGGGTATATCGATTGTCTGGCCACTCCTTGCCGGCGTACCATAACCATTCCGCATCCCCTTTCCGGACGCCCGCCTCGGCAATCTCCGAGACATATCGATGATCTTCCCAGTCTTTCCCGGCCAGTGCCCGATATTTGGCGTTCCCAGCCTGGATCGGGTCAACGCCAATGACGGGGATACAGCGTCTAAGTGGCCACCATCTGCGGGCGTAGCGTAACCACTTCACATCCCCTGTCCTGGCGAGCGCCTTGGCAATCTCCGGAATATATCGCTGATCTTTCCAGAGTTCACCGGCTTTTGCCAGATATTCGGCGTTTCCGGTCTGGATCAGGGCGTCGGCGATGGGCATGACATATCGCTCGTCTGACCACTCCTTGCCAGCATAGTATAACCACTTTGCATCCCCTGTCTTGACAAGCGCTTCGCCAATCTCCGGGGTATATCGCCACTTTTTCCAGTCTTTACCGGCCTTTGCCAGATATTCGGCGTTCCCGGCCTGGATCAGAGCATCAGCGATAGCCGGAATATAGCGATCATCTGGCCAGTCCCGCCCGGCCTGATACAACTGCCCCGCATCGCCTATCCTGACGAGCACCTCAGCGAAGACGGGATCATAGTTTACATTCGCCGGGTCTCTCCCCGCTCTGTAGAGCACATAGGCGAGTGCAAGTTTTGGATTGTGATTTTGTTCATCCATTAGTTTAACTCTAACAAAAGACACTTTCCTTAGACATTATCGCAGTCCGCGCGCGCGGCATCAAGCCCCGACGCCGGTTTTTAAGGCTAACGTACCGCTTTTTACCGGCTTTTGCCAGATATTCGGCGTTTCCGGTCTGGATCAGGGCGTCGGCGATGGGCGTGATATATCGCTCCTCTGACCACTCCTTGCCGGCGTAGTATAACCATTTCGCATCCCCTATCCGGACGAGCGCTTCGCCAATCTCCGGGGTATATCGCTGCTCTTTCCAGACACTCTTGACATTGACTATCGCTATCCTCCTTGCCTGTACATTATCTTATACCGACACCACTGCCAAATTCAACCCGACATCTCCTGTAGCCTCCCCTACACAAGCGTGCTCACCCACTTAACAAACGTGAGTTCGGATTATCCGCGTCTTCTGCTAATCGGCAACCAGGTTGCTCTGCGGAGCACGCTGGATATTTGAATATTTTATTACTATTATATCATGAAATAGCAATAATTTTACTAATAACAGTTTTTGCCTCATTCTACTCAGCAGGGCATGCGTTGCTCGCTAAGCTCGTGTAACTGACGTTAACAACATTTTCTCCCCCCCCCCCGCCCAAGGCAATAACCATAGCTGATGCTTAACATCCGTTTGGATTTACATAACCCAGTGATTCTCACGCGGAGAACCCAGGAGAAAGCAGTGCTTACATAGAGCAGATTATGCTTTTTAATACATGACCAAATAAGCATAGGCTCTGACCTACACAGAGAATTATCGCCAATAACCTGGCACTAACGAGGAAGATTCACTGTTAGCATACTATGCAGTAATTTGTAAATATAAATTATATATAGCATATAATATTTTTTTATGACAAAAAACATCATGACATTATTACAAATATTATTAATTCAAATCTCAAAAAAATTTTATTTAGTAAATTATCATATTTTAGCGAATCTAATAAAGAATATATGTTAAAGTTAATGGATATAAACAAAGAAAGCGGAAATATAATTAAAAATATATTAGGGTTTTTGTGTTAATCCGATGGTGTAAAAGTTGGCATGTCTATATCATGGCAACTAGCGGCGCTTCCTCTGTGTGCTGGAGCGCCGGTAATCACTCCCCTGAGTAGTGCTCGGTAGTATAAGCAGACGCGCCAGCGCGCATCTTGCAGGAGGGGCGTGACCTGGATTAGTGATGGACGGCCGGTCTATCGACGGGCGGTTCGTCAGGTCTATCAGGACGCGCAACCGACGGGAAAGCGGGGGCGTCCACCCTTGGTGCTCACGCCCGGGGCCGGGTTGACGCAGGCGGTCAATGATGGCGCGCGTGGAGGTGCGTCAGGTTCTGGGTGAGGCGGTGGAATCCGGTGCATCGGTTAAATGTGCTAATGCGAAGACGATAGGGACCTGGGATGCGCTGGTGATCCTCTGTTTGTTTGCGCACAACTGGTTATGCGGGAAGCGGGGAAGGGCCTGCCGAAGGGGCGGCGGCATCCGCCAGCGATGGCCATCGGGTTGACCGATCATATCTGGACCTGGGAAGAGTTCTTGACCTTATCAATACCAAAAGGAGTGACTATCGTCCTGCCAGATGTTATGACATAGACCATCGCCCTCTTCCCTTAATTTGAGAACGATGGTCTTAGCCGACCCACACATGGGTCGACGCAAGCTCATCGGTATCTTGGTCATCGCCTGAAGGGCCTGTCGCTGAGCATTATTTGGGGATGCCGGGGGAGCGTGGTTTCGCACGTTTCTGGGACGGCATCCCCTCGCACGACACGTTCAGGCGGGGACTGTCGCTGATCGATCCGGCGCAGTCCCAGGCTTGCTTCTTGAACCGAGTGCCCGACTAAGCTGAGCGTGGTGTTCACCAGCGATGGCAAAATGCCTCGCCGAGCGGGGCAGTCCAGATTATCGGTGCTTGGCAATATATCGCCAATCAGACCAGTTTATGCCTGCACTGCACAGTTCTTTGGGCGCTCGTTTTTTCGAAACAACGCGGTGAATCGCCTTCAGAAGTGCAGGCAAAATAACCTCGGAAGTGTTCGACCCTCGGGATATTAGCCCTATCACAGAGGATGACGCTACAACTCAGTCTCGCAGCCCACCGCCAAACCAACTCCCAGTGCAGGCGCTCACGCCTGACGAATGGTTACATCGCAAGGGATTGCATCTGCGCCAGTCTTACACGAATCGCACGTGATCGCTCCCATGGCCATGTGCGGATGGCGCATTCAATATATTTTGTGTTGCCGGTTTGCAAGAGGGCCTCGGCAATGGCTGGAACATAGCGATCATTCGGCCACCGCTCGCCGGCGGAGCATAACCAATGCGCATTCCCTGTCCTGATCAGTGCCTCGGCAATCTCCGGGGTATATCGCTGCTTGCTCCAGAATACACCGGCCTCTGCCAGATATTCAGCGTTTCTGGTCTGGATCAGGGCATCAGCAATGGCCGGAATATAGCGATAATCTGGCCACCAGCTGCCGGCGTAGTATAAACACTTCGCATCCCCTGTCTTGATCAGCGCCTCGGCGATGGCCGGAGTATAGCGATCATCTGGCCACAACCAGCCGGCGTAGCATAACCACTCCGGACGCCCTGTCTTAGCTAGCGCCTCGGCGATGGCCGGAGTATAGCGATCATCTGGCCAGTCCCTGCCGGCATAATACAACCACTCCGGATGCCCTGTCTTAGCTAGCGCCTCGGCAATCTCCGGGATGTATCGCTGATCTTTCCAATCTTTACCAGCCTGCGCCAGATATTCGGCGCATCCGGTCTTGATCAGGGCATCAGCGATGGCTGGAGTATAGCGCTCGTCTGGCCAGTCCTTGCCGGCCTTGTATAAATTGTACGCAGCCCATCTCGCCTTTCCTGTCCTGACGAGCGCCTCGACAATCTTCGGGGTATATCGCTGCGGTTTCCAGTTTACGACGGCCTCTGCCAGATATTCAGCGTTTCCGGTCTGGATCAGAGCGTCAGCGATGGCCGGAATATAGCGATCATCTGGCCACTGGTCGCCGGCGTAGTATAACCACCCCGCATCCCCTGTCTTGACGAGGGCTTCGCCAATCTCTGGGATATATCGCTGCCGTTTCCAGCTTGCGCCGGCCTTTGCCAGATATTCGGCCTTCCCAATCTGGAGCAGGGACTCGGCGATGGCGGGGATATAGCGATCATCTGGCCACCATCTGCCGGCGTAGCATAACCACTCCGCATCCCCTGTCCTGACGAGCGCCTCGGCAATCTCCGGGGTATATCGCCGCTTTCTCCAGCCTGCACCGGCCTTTGCCAGATATTCGGCCTTCCCAATCTGGAGCAGGGACTCGGCGATGGCGGGGATATAGCGATCATCTGGCCACCATCTGCCGGCGTAGCATAACCACTCCACATCCCCTGTCTTGACGAGGGCTTCGCCAATCTCTGGGATATATCGCTGCCGTTTCCAGTTTACGCCGGCTTTTGCCAGATATTCAGCGTTTCCGGTCTGGATCAGGGCATCGGCGATGGCAGGGATATAGCGATCATCTGGCCACTGGTCGCCGGCGTAGTATAACCACTTCGCATCCCCTGTCTTGATGAGGGCTTCGCCAATCTCTGGGATATATCGCTTATCTCTCCAATTTTTACCAGCCAGTGCCAGATATTTGGCCTCCCCTGTCTGGACCAGGGCATCGGCGATGGCAGGGATATAGCGATCATCTGGCCACTCCTCGCCAGCGCTGTATAACGCCTCTGCATTCCTTGTCCTGGCAAGGGCTTCGCCAATCTCTGGGATATATCGCTGCCGTTTCCAGTCTTTCCCAGCCAGCGCCAGATATTTAGCGTTTCCGGTCTGGATCAGGGCATCAGCGATGGCTGGAGTATAGCGCTTGTCTGGCCAGTCCCAGCCGGCCATGTATAAATACTCCGCATCCCCTGTCCTGCAAAGCTCGTCGGCAATGGCCGGAGTGTAGAAATTATCAGACCAACAGCTTCCTGCATAGTACATTTCGTGGGCGTTCATTTCTGTTATCCTTTTCTTAAGTAGACTCATAATTAGACCTCACCTTACTGGATGGAGATGTAGTTGGCGATACAAGTCGGACGGGGCGCGCAGCCCACTGCCCAATTGATCCCCGGTCTCGGAAACTCGAGCATGATAAATAGTGATATCATAAAGACAGGAACTGCACAAGTTTCATAAAGATTTCCTTTGATCGCTGCTGTGGCCACTCTTGCCTGGCCTTTTCCAGATATTCGGCGTTTCCGGTCTGGATCAGCGCCTCGGCAATGGCTGGGACATAGCGATCATCTGACCACTCCTTGCCGGCGTAGTATAACCATTCCGCATCCCCTGTCCGGATGAGCGCCTCGGCAATCTCAGGAATATATCGCTGCTTTTTCCAGTCTTTCCCAGCCAGCGCCAGATATTCGGCGTTTCCAGCCTTGATCAGGGCCTCGGCGATAGCCGGGATATATCGCTCGTCTGGCCACGACAAGCCAGCGTAGTGTAACCATTCCGCATCCCCTGCCCGGATGAGCGCCTCGGCGATAGCTGGGATATATAGCTCGTCTGGCCACGACAAGCCGGCGTAGTGTAACCACTTCGCGCCCCCTGCTCTTATAAGCGTCTCGGTAATCCACGGAGCATATTGCTCATCAGGCCAATTCTCCCCCGCCACTGTCAGATATTCGGCGTTTCTGGCCCTGATCGGCGCGTCGGCAATTTCCGGGGTATATCGCTGCTCTTCCCAGTCTTTACCGGCTTTTGCCAGATATTCGGCACTCCCAATCTGGAGCAGGGACTCGGCGATGGCGGGGATATAGCGCTTATTTGGCCACTGCTCGCGGGCGTAGTGTAACCACTTCACATCCCCTGTCCTGGCAAGCGCCTTGGCAATTTCCGGGGTATATCGCTGCTCTTTCCAGTCTTTACCGGCTTTTGCCAGATATTCGGCGTTTCCGGTCTGGATCAGGGCGTCGGTGATGGGCGTGATATATCGCTTGTCTGACCACTCCTTGCCGGCGTAGTATAACCATTCCGCATCCCCTGTCCTGACGAGCGCCTCGCCAATCTCCGGGGTATATCGCTGCTCTTTCCAGTGTTTACCGGCCTTTGCCAGATATTCGGCGTTCCCGGTCTGGATCAGGGCATCAGCGATGATTGGAGTATAGTGATCATCTGGCCAGTCCTTGCCGGCCTGATACAACTGCCCCGCATTGCCTATCCTGACGAGCGCCTCGGCGATGATGGAAGCATAGTGCTCATTCGCCGGATCTCTCCCCGCTTTGTAGAGAACATAGGCGAGTGCAAGTTTTGGATTGCGATTTCGTTCATCCATCAGTTTACCTCCAACAAAAGATGCTTTTCATAGACATTATCGCAGTCCGCGCGCGCGACGTCCAGCCCCCTGTGCCGGTTTTTAAAGCTAACGTACCGCTTTTTACCGGCTTTTGCCAGATATTCGGCGTTTCCGGTCTGGATCAGGGCGTCGGTGATGGGCGTGATATATCGCTCGTTTGACCACTCCTTGCTGGTGTAGTATAACCATTCCGCATCCCCTGTCCGGACGAGCGCCTCGCCAATCTCCGGGGTATATCGCTGCTCTTTTCAGACACTCTTGACATTTACCATCGCTATGCCTGTACATTATCTTATACCGACACCACTATCAAATTCAACCCGGCATCTCCTGTAGCCTCCCCTACACAAGCGTGCTCACCCACTTAACAAACGTGAGTTCGGATTATCCGCGTCTTTTGCTAATCGGCAGCTAGGTTGCTCTGCGGAGCACGCAGGATATTTGCATAGCTCATGACTATTATAGTGGTTATTAGCAATAAGTTTACTGCGAACAGCGACAGTCTGTGTGTCATTCTACTCTATGTTACTCGCTAGGTTCGTGTTAACAAGATTACCCCCCTTAGCATTACCCACAAGTTAGAAAGGTTCCCAGATACGAGCGCGTAGGGTATAGTGAAACGCGAGTTTGGATTTACAAAGGCGCTTTTCTTTATATCAGCCCCTCGCGACAGCGCGAAACATCCAAAATCCCAGAAATCCCGCGACGTCACGCATGCCCAACCCTGTTGTCATGCTGATGGAAAGAATTATATATTTAATTCTTAAATCATCGGTCTGCTTTTAAAGCCATAACTATACTTTTTCTCTTTATTCTCGCATTAAAATAAAAATTATATTCTAAAAGTTTTTTCCAATATAAAGTATGTCCTTTACTCTTATTCTAATTGATATATAGTTACCAAGCATTTTATTTTAATTCTTATATAAAATTAAACGATAAGTACAATAGCATCGTCGCCCCCTGCACCCCCTCTGACCAACTCGGCGCAGCAAGCGCTTCCTGAATGCGATTCTGCAATTCAATATCATATTCTAAATCTACCAATTCAACTAAACTACAAATTGGGTGCGTAAAACCATGCCTCTTAATATACTGTTTTTACAATTGCTCCGGAAATCGCACATCATCATATTCAAATGAGCCATATAAAGATGGCCTTTTCCCATATGCTCCCCTCAACATCTCCGTCAAGATCACCCGTTCTGCCTCAGCGTCGAGCTGACCCTGGTAAACCAGCCATCCCGCCGGACGATATCTCACCTTCGCCATCAGGTCATGCGTAAGCTCGCCGCCAGATACACCGCCTCCAGGCTGCCAGCCGCCAACAGCTGGTCCAGCCAGCGGTGATACACCTCCTCCGGCCACGGGCGATCATTCATGCACGTCCAGACCAGGACGGCGTGCGGAATAATGGCCTCCTCAACCGGGTCACCGGTGATCACGAAGCCGTCGGAGGCGTCTACAGGGATAATCCCCCCCCCCTCCACGCATCCACGTACTCCTAGGTCTTCTCGATAAAATACATCGCGTTTTTTCCTAAGGCAGCTTCCAAGAGCCATGCGATGAGCTGCTCGCCCTTGGCGCTCAGCCAGCGCTTTGCAAAATACCACGTCAGCGCCCCCGGCTTATCAAATCCCAGTTCGTCACTCGTCATGCGCGTGCCCATTTGAATTTATTTTAAGATTTTTTCTAATTCATCTATTATCACAGGTAAAAATTTAAAGATATGCAGTGGGCGATCGGCCAGGTGGGTTAGGAATGACTTCTTATCCATGGGTTATCGTTCACCGCTGCGCCCGCACGGTCAGCAACTGCGGCTCGACGCTCTGGACGCCGGGCAGTCGCGCCAATTCAGGAATGCCGCGCAGCGCCTCGGCGGCGTCTTTGTCGGCGTGCTCCAGCCAGCCGGCGTTCGGCGCATAGGGTAAGGTCTGGGCGATCATGTAGCCCAGCCTGCGGAATGCCTCGGCACGTGCCTCTAGGGGGATGTCATCGTCCAGCCGGACGAAGACGCGGCCAGTGGGCACGAACATCAGCCCGCCGTTGCCCATGTACACAGCGCCGGCGTCGGCGTTTGCCGCCGGCTCACCGCGCATCACCAGATAGGTCACGCCGTCGCACTCCACCGTCAGCGCTGCGCCTTTTGGCTGGCTGTGGGAGGTGCTTTTGACAACGTAGAGCTTATCGGCACGCTGGTAGGTCTGCTCCGGATAGTTGCTGCTCGCGCACAGGCGCGCTGGGTAGTGCGTCAGGCAACTCATGGGTTAGCTCCTACAAGTTGATAGGGTCTGCCTATTATTATCACACTTCGCAGGAATCTTGCTCGCGTGCGAGCGCTACCCAGACAAAGAAGGCAACCACAATGAACACCTATACCGTGCATTATGGGGGGGCGCGACCTATGCGCTGATGGAGAGCGAGGGCTTGCTCGCCATGGGCACACAAACCTCGTCGAGATGCAATCGAACCAGGGCGCTGCCCATCTTGCAACACTTTGAGCTGTTGGAGGAATACCACGATAATGGTCTGGCGGGCGCAAGGAGATAAAGAGAGGGATGCTGTCGCTTTTGCGATCCTCAAGCGCATGTGCACTTCGCCGGACGAATGTTTTAAAAAATAACCGCCCTAAATTGATATTCCCAGTCCTTCATTTTTTTAGTTATTTTTTATATTTTCTTTCGTATCCCCTGTCATGCATCCAGTCATAAAAATCTTTACCATATAATTAAGAATTATTTTTTAAATTTCTTTAATAAAATCTTATATCGCCAATCAATCAGTAAAAATGCTCTAGCGGAGAACCCAGGAGAAAGCAGTGCTTACATAGAGCAGATTATGCGTTTCAATACATGACCAAATAAGCATAGGCGCTGGCCTACACAGAGAATTATCGCCAATAACTTGGCACTAACGAGGAAGATTCAATGTTAGCATACTACGAGGTAAGTTGTAAATATAAATTATATAGCATATAATATTTGTTTTTATGACAAAAAACATCATGAAATTATCACCAATATTATTAATTCAAATCTCAAAAAACTTTTATTTAGTAAATTATCATATTTTGCGATTTAATATTTATTCTAGACAACTCAATTAATCTTAAATTTCTAGACTTACGCCTGAATAAGTCAATATTATACAATATTAATTTTCTCACTTTTTCTAGATTATTTTCATCTTTTAAATATTCTAATGTTTCATAGTAATTATTTTCCATAATGTCTATTAATTCATCTATTAATTCATGTCTTATCTCTTCATACGGCAAGTTGCTACTTTCTATTTTATTTAAATATAAATCTATCTTTCTTTTTGTATTATCTGTTTTGCGCGCGCATACATTTTTAACAACCCTCTCTCTTGTACGTAAGTATAAATTAAGCTTTTTATCTTTATTTATATTATCTTTAGAGAATAGCATTTGTCCTGTCGAAACAATTTTATCTCTAAAATTTGCAGTTATTTTTGCCCACTCAATTAAAATTCCATAATATAAATATAATCCAATGTGCTTTGAGTATAAAAAAGCACCTTTTTCTGGAAGGTAGTTTCTATTTGGATGCCAGCTACTTATAATCATTGCGTAATCCCTTATAAAATTATCATTAAAAATTATACCTTCCCTTCTTTTCAACATATCACTTATAAAATAACATATTTTGTGTGAATTATTATTTTGATTAAAATATATTCTAGCTTGATTAATAAGTAATTTTATTTTATCAAAATATTTTATATTACGGTATATATCTTCTATTTTTTTCTCTAACTGCTCAGTTTTTAATTTTTCTTCTATAATTGTAGAATCATTACTTTTAGACATATATATGGAAAGTATTATATCTTTAATTCTTAAATCGTCGGTCTGCTTTTCAAGCCATGATTCAACTTTTTCTCTTTCTTCTCGCTTTAAACTGAAAATTGCACTCTCAATGTTTTTCCCAATATAAAGTATGTCCTTTGATCTTAGTCCAATTGACATATACTTACTAAGTATTTTCTTTGTTGAATACTTATATAAAATTATAAGATAATTTATATAATCTTTTACTAAATTATAATCAATTTTTTCTATTTTTTCAGTATGAAAATTTATTATATTAATGTGTCTTTCATCTAATTTAAATAAATTTTGTTCTAATGTGTTAAAAACTTCTTGCAAAGGCGCGCTTAAATCTTTAAATGCCTTCAATGATAAGTACAACAGCATTGCCGCCCCCTTCACCCCCTCTGACCAACTCGGCGCAGCAAGCGCTTCCTTAATTCGACTCTGCAATTCACTGTCATATTTTAAATCTACAAGTTTAACCAATCCACAAATTGGATGTGTAAAACCATGCCTCTTAATATAATATGTCGGTAATTTCTCTGGAAATCGCACGTCATCATATTCAAATGAGCCATATAAAGATGGCCTTAGCCCATCAATCTCCCTCAACATCTCCGTCAAAATCAGACGCTCCGCTTCCGCGTCGAGCTGACCCCGGTAAACCAGCCATCCCGCTGGACGGTATGTCACCTTCGCCATCAGGCCACGCGCCGGCCACAAGCTCGCTGCCAGATACGCCGCCTCAGCACTGCCAGCTGCTAACAGCTTATCCAGCCAGCGATGATAAACCCTCTCCGACCACGGGCGATCATTCATGCACGTCCAGACCCAAACGGCATGCGGGATGATGGTGTCCTCGATCGGATCACCGGTAATCACGAAACGATCGAAGGCATTTACAGGGACAATCTTCCTGCGCCCTCTCCGCTCATCTACGCACTCCTGGGTCTTCTCGATGAAATACATCGCATTTCGCCCTAGCGCAACTTCCAGGAGCCACGCGATGAGCTGCTCACCCTTGGGGCTTCGCTCGGTGAGCCAGCACTTTGCAAAATACCGTGCCAGCGCCCCCGGCTTATCAAATCCTATCTTGTCAGTTGCCATGCACGTGTCAATTTTAAGTTATTTTAATATCAACTCGGATTTACATGACCGATGCACTCATAGCCATAAATTTGTATTCACAGCGCTTGTTTTTATTATTTTGGATATTTTCTTTCATGCTTCTAATCATGCAAAAAAATATAAAAATCTTTGCTAGATAATAATCAAATATCCTTTAATTTATTGAGATAAATCTTAATTTTATAATTAATCTATTATTCCAGATAAAATTTAAAACTATTAGTTGATAAGTCTGCTCTGGATAGCACAGGCGCGCTGGAATGTTTTAAAAAATAACCGCCTTAAATTGACGCTCCCAATGCTTTATTTTTATCATTATTTTTGATATTTTCTTCAGATCCAGCCATGCATCCGGTTACAAAAATAAATTTTAGATAAAAATTCATTTCTTCGGCAATTTCTTCAATTAATTCTTCTTGTGCCCGCCCCTCTTCTCTCCCAGACAAAAGTTTATTGTAAATATCAATGAATATTGACTTTTTTGTATTAAAGATACTTTCATACAATTTTTTGCATGCCAAATTCTTGACAACTTCATCGCCAAAGTCTGTGTTATTATTATCTTTAGTTCCAATCAAATACCCAAGCATAAAAATTTTATTTGAACAATAATCTACGATTTTTTCTATGGATTCTTTAATTTTTTCTATTTGACTTGAATTACATCTTTTAAGTATATTCAATGCAGCATCTCTTGACTCGAAACTAATCGAATACGAATGATTTATAATTTCCTGTTCATTATCTTCTAAATTTTCTTCACGTCTGGCTGTGTATCCAGCTACAAAAATCATGTTTAGGTAAAAATTAATTATTTCTGCGATTTCTTTAATTAATTCTTCTTGTACCTTTTTCTCTTCTTTTTGAGATAAAAGTTTGCTGCCAGTCTCAATTAATATGAAATTTTTTATAATAGAGATATCTTCATACAATTTTTCGCCTGCTAAATTCCTAACAACTTTATTGCTAGGGTCTGTTTTATTATTATTTTTAATCACAGCCCAATACCCAAGCATAAAAAATTTATTTGAATAATAATCTATGATCTTTTCTGTGAATTCTTTTATGTTTTCTATTTGGCTTGAATTAAATTTTTTAAGTATATCCGATGCAGCCTCTCTTGATGCGGAATTGATCGAATTTACAATCCGCATAGTTTCCCGAGCATTCTCGATGTTTACCATCGCTATCCTCCTTGCCTGTACATTATCTTATAC
>Ga0308406_1000605_pt1 | contig 15797 bp, 14 predicted proteins | sample HotsprSampleMSe1_FD_203474 | JGI IMG/M metagenome (GOLD analysis project Ga0308406, IMG submission 203474) | Hot spring phototrophic mat microbial communities from Mushroom Spring, Yellowstone National Park, Wyoming, United States - 20060911_MSe1 ...
ATTACATCAACTAAAATGAGCGTGAGGTAATATGAGGGCAACAAAAACGCCATTGCAAGCAAGAAATAAACGGCGTTGAATGGGGTTTTATCCCAAAAAAAACATAAGCCTGCGCAAATCCCTACAAAGAGAAACATGAAAAACACTTGCACTTCAAGTTTAACCCACAGCAACACAAGGAATGCGCTCACCAAAAAGAATAAAACACTTGCAACCACTTGCTTATTGCGCGTCGGGGCGAGCAGTGGCGTAGATAAATTTTCCATTCATTTCAATGCTTTTTAGGCTTGTTGCGCTTTTCCATTGCGAAGCGTTTGCCACAGCCGTTGCAAGCGTAGACTTGTTTCAGGAGAAGTAGATTGCATCTCGCTGAAAAATTCAATCGCAATTGCAATCACTATCGAGAGTATCACTGCGCCGATAAACGCTCCTGCAACAATAAACAGTCGCTTCGGTTTTGATTTCCATTCAGGAACACGAGCTTTATCTAAAACAAGCAATGTTGGCGTGTCTTTGGCTTCTTGAATTTTGGCTTGCTCATATTGCGGCAATAAAAATTCTACAATTTTCGTTTGAAGCAAGACATCACGATACAAACGCAAATATGCCATTGCGACATCAGGCATTTTATTGAACGGAATAATGATGTCGGATTCTAATCCGCCCAATTCAAATTTTTTTGCTTGACGGCGCAGTTCGCTGACTTTGCTTCTTGCCGCTTCTACTTGTGGGTGTGTTTCACCTAATGTTTTCCGCAATACTTGATACTCAACTTCGCTTTGCACCGCATTGGCTTCGAGTTGCGCTGAGGCTTCTAAACTGGCGCGCACTTGGTCTTTGACTTCGGCGACTTTGTATTCTTTTTGAAATTGATTGAGCCGCTCTTCTGCGGTTTTCAAATCTGACAAAGCTTGTTGATAGCGTTTTTCAATAAAGATACGTTGATTGCGAGCAGATTCGGTCGCTAATTGTCGATTGATGGAATCCATCATTGCCACGATAAAATTTGCCATCTCTGCCGCCTTCACGGAGTCGCGTTTATACCATGCCGTAATAGTAATAGAGCCGTCTTTATTTTCTTTGAATGAAATGTTTTGGTCAAGTTCTTTGAGGGTATTTTTGATAGGTTCACGAGTGCCTTCTTCATCGAACTCATACTCGTGAATCAGGTTGAACTTTTCAATCACGGCAAGGCGTAGTCGCTCGCTTTTGAAGATGGCTTCGTATCGTTCTGCGTCATCGCCTTTGCCTTTTCCCAGCAATCCTTCAAACACGCCGCCACCCAAAAATTTTGAAATGCCAAACAAGTCGTTTGAATTAGAAAGCAAGATAACCGATGAGGCTTGATACCAAACAGGCAGAAGAAAACTTACCACGAGTGCAATTACGGTTGCCCCCAGTGTTGAGACTGTAATGAACTTGCGCCACTTGACCACGATTTCCAAATACACTAACCATTGCGGCATCGTTGCTTCGGGTGTGTGTCCGTTTTCTCTCGCAGGTGCAGATGATTGCAGTTGAGTTTCTTCCATCGTTCTATCGTGTTAATTGAAAAATCAACACGCCCAAAGTTACGATTGTTGTAAAGAGTGAAATTATAGGCGCATATTCGGAAACACTTTGTGCAAAGGTCTTGCGCACTTTTTTCGGCGCGATAATCCAATCGCCCGATTCAACTTCTGTATCGCTTGGCGTTTTCCATTCATCGCCATTGGCTTTTAGCACCTTGATGTCACCGGTTGATTCGCTGGTTTCACCGCCGACAGCATTAAGATAATCACGCACTTTCCACCCTTTAACATACTTCACAAATCCCGGTCGCTGCACCTGCCCAAACACATACACTAATTGCTCATCTTTTGGAACGAGAATCACATCGCCATCTTTCAGCACCACATCTTTTGAACTTCCACTTTGGAAGAGGTCTTGAAAATTAACGGAAACATAATTACGTCGGGCGTTGTAATCAATATCGAATGTTTGGGCTTCTTCAGGATTGAGATTGCTCCCACGCAGAATACGAGCAAGTTCAAATTCGGGGTCAGTAATTGAAATAGGCTCTTTGGCATTGGGGTCTTCGGGGCGCGGCTTGCGATAAATTTTCGCACCGTTGAGTAGCGCACGTTCCGTGAATCCGCCTGCTATTTGAACCACCTCTTTCAAGGTTGTTTTTCCTTCTTCAATCGCAAAATATCCGGGAAATCGGACTTCGCCTTTAATCGTCACATTGCCAATTTTTGTCATCTTTTTTTCAGGCACTTGAATTCTATCGTTTGGCAACAGTGGAAGGTCAGGAGCGCGTTTTGATAGAATATCGCTAAAATTGATGCGCAGGGTTTGGAATCCTGATGCTGTTCTGCGCACGAGTTGCACATTTTCTAAATCCGCAGTTGGCGTTGCGCCCTGTGCAATTTTGAAGAGCGTCGTGAGGCTATCAAACGGCGAGTATTCATGCAGTCCGGGAATTTGCACCGCACCATAGATGCCCACTTTTTCCACCGACTCAACCGCAAGATTAGGCACCACCACCACATCACCTTCTTGCAACACAGGATTCATTGAATTATCACCCGCCATAAAAAATCGGATTAAATCGCACTCCACCACTTCTCCGCTTTTGCGATGCACCTTGATTCGCCGAAGCGACGGCTGCAAAAGAGGCGCGTAATTTGGGTAGAGCCGAACCGAAAGCCTATCACTATTGAGTTTTTCCGTTTGTAAGGTCGGCGCAAGATTCGCGTTTTCAACAGGCGGCGCGTTGGCAAGAATTACCGCTTTATCGACACGGTCAACCGAAGAAATAATGTGCTTTCCCGGCGTGCGAATCGCACCTGTAACGGTTACCAAAAAATTTCTCGGACGTTGAAGTGTAATCGCAACCGAACTGCTTTTATACTGCTTGGAAAGTTGCAACACGAGGTCAAGCTTGACCGATGCCAGCGTTTTTCCACTCACAGCGACTTCGCCCACATTCGGAAGCGTGAGTGCGCCCTCGGCAGAAACCGTTGTGCGAAACGTAATCGGTGATACAGTGAAAATGCTGATTTCAATCACATCACCAGGACCGAGCACATACTTTTCTGGATCAACCACACCTTCAAGCACAAAGGGTTGCAATGCAGTGGAAGGTTGCTGTATCAAAGACGTTTTGTCAAGCAGATTTTGGTCCTGGGAAAACGAAGAAAAGTAATTTTTTAAGAGTGATGACCGACTTTCACCTGTGGCTAGCGAGGCAGAAGTTTGGTCGCGCAGTTGTTGAAGCGCATCTTGCCCCATCATTGAAAGCGGCACGGCAATCAGCAAGAAAGAGAGAAAAACTTTGACGTTCAAAGAAGGAAATTTCATTCGTAAAGTTTGATTCAAAAATGAAGGGCGAAGATACAAAATGCCCCCGTTCCGCTCAATGAATTTTCCAAGCCCTTTGCACAACATCATAATTCATCTTACTTTTCCCTAACCATTCAATTAACTTGACAAACGCCATGTGGCTCGAGACTTTATTTCGTAAAACGCCTGCGCTTCCTGCCCAGTTGCCTGATAATGTGAAAAGGTATTTTCTCCAACAACTTCCTCACAAGCACACACCAATCTCTGATTTGCGCTTCGTCGTCTTCGACACGGAAACCACAGGACTTGAAGAGAAAAAAGGCGACCGACTGCTCTCTATTGGTGCGATTGGAATGAAAGGCTATCGTGTGGATTTGAACGATACATTTTACGCTGTTGTCAATCCCGATAACCATTGCGCGCCTGCCGAGACCGTGAAAGTGCATTTCATCACCCCGTCAGAAACCATCGCCGCACCATCAGTTGAAGAGGTGTTGCCGAAGTTTTTAGAGTTTATCAAGGCAGATGTCCTTGTGGCGCATCATGCGCTGTTTGATATTGGCTTTATTGGCTCTGAAATGAAACGCCTTTACGGCAAGCCGCTCATCAACTACTTTACCGACACGGTTGAACTGGCGCACGCGGTTGATTCCGCCGAGCAATCGTCGCAATACTTACTGCTCAATCCGCACCGAATGGAAGAATACGAATTAGATAAACTCTGCGAGAAGTATCATATTCCAAACGATGTGCGCCACCACGCACTTAGCGATGCCTTTGTAACTGCACAGATTGCCGCTCGCGTTTTCAAGCAGTTTGAAAAAATCGGTGTCAGAACCCTTCAAGACTTATTGCTTCTGCGCCGCGTCTAACATTTCGTCAAACTAAATGAATCCTGTCGAACTCATTCGTAAAAAGCGTCAAGGCGAAACGCTCACCGAAGAAGAAATCCGTTTTTTCTTTTCATCATATCACGCAGGCAAGATTCCTGACTATCAAGTCTCGGCGATGTTGATGGCAATTTTTTTTCAATCGCTTTCAAAGTCCGAAATGCACGCGCTTTGCAAAACGATGATTGAAAGCGGCAAAGTGGTCAATCTTTCTGCGATTCACGCACCGAAAGTGGATAAACACTCTACGGGTGGCGTGGGCGATAAAACCTCGCTGATTCTTGCGCCGATTGTTGCCAGTCTTGGCGTGGCTGTGCCAATGATTTCAGGGCGCGCACTCGGACACACGGGCGGCACATTGGATAAACTCGAATCCATTCCGCAGTTTAATGTCAATCTCTCCGAACAAAAATTTATCCGCTTGCTCCAAACGCATTATTGCGCACTCATCGGTCAGACAAAGGAACTCGCGCCGCTCGATAAACTGCTCTACGCTCTTCGCGATGTAACCGCCACCGTTGAATCCATTCCGCTCATTGCTTCAAGCATTATGTCGAAGAAAATTGCGTCGGGACTTGATGCGCTCGTGCTTGATGTCAAAACAGGCAAAGGCGCGTTCATGCAAACCTATTCACAGTCAAAAGAATTGGCGAAAACATTGGTGCAACTTGGTGAGAGTTACGGCAAAAAAGTTAAAGCCTTCATTACCGATATGAACGAGCCGATGGGCTACGCGGTCGGAAATTGGCTGGAAGTCAAAGAGTGTATGGAGTGCTTGCAAGGGCGAAACGATGCACTTGTGAAAGACACGCTCGAAGTCTCCTTAACGCTTGCTGGTGCGATGCTCCTCTTGGCAAAAAAAGTGAAGTCGCTCAAAGCAGGCATTGAACTCTCAAAGGAGCAACTTCACAACGGCAAGGCTTTTCAGAAATTTTTAGATGTCGCCAAAGCACAAGGCGCGGACACTGCGCCGCTCAAAGACTTTTCAAAATATCCAACCTCAAAACTCACTGAACTGATAAGGGCGAAAAACGACGGCTACATTTCCGCTATCGATGCGCTTGAAGTTGGACTTGCCGCCATCACGCTTGGCGCAGGGCGCATGAAAAAAGAAGATACGATTGACCCCCAAGCAGGAATTTTGTTCAGAAAAAAAGTCGGGGATAAAATCAAAAAAGGCGAAGTCGTTGCTGAAATCTTTACTGATAAAGAATCGGCGATTGAGCCTGTTGCCAAGCGTATTCGTGAGGCAATTCAGGTGAGCGCAAAAAAGCCTGTTGTGAAATCTAAAATTGTAGAGATGTTATAGCCTTGCGCACGAATGTGGTCATACCCCCGCATGCTACTGTCCTCTGCCTGTGATGACAACATAAATCGTGGCGAGAATAATCTTGATGTCCATGCCGAAACTCATATTCTCAACGTAGAACAAATCATATTTGAGGCGGTCGACCATTTCATCGACGTTGGCGGCGTAGCCGTATTTGACTTGTCCCCAACTGGTGATGCCCGGCTTAACGCGATGCAGACGCGTATAGTGTGGGGCTTGTTGAATGATTTTTTCAATGAAATATGGTCGTTCAGGGCGCGGTCCGACAATCGACATGTCGCCAATCAAGACGTTGAAAAACTGTGGGAACTCATCAATTCGATATTTGCGGAGAATTTTTCCAAGCGGCGTAATTCGGTCATCTTCTTTTTGCGTCAACTTTGGTCCTGATGATTCCGCATCGGCACGCATTGAGCGAAACTTGTATAGCGTGAAATGCTTACCGTGCAAGCCGACGCGCGTTTGCGAGTAAATCGGAAAGGCTTTGGTATCAAGCCAAACTGCCACAGCAATCATGAGCCAAAGCGGAAGCCCTGCAATCAGAACGATGAGCGAGACAACAATATCAAACATACGTTTCAAATTGGCTTCAATCGGTGAGAGCAATTTGGGGTCTAAACTGACCAGTGGCATGCCGTAAATCTGCGTGGTTTGTGCCGCTCCTGAAACGATTTCATACATATCGGGAAGCATTTTCAAACTGACGCCTTTGCCTTCGCACAGTCCGATAATTTTCAGAAGTTCATCGTGCCGATTGACTTCTGCCGCAATCACAACCGTTGACACTTGCTTTGCCCGAATGAGTGAGGGAATTTCATCAATCGTTCCAACAATTTCTTTAACAGTCGTGTCTTGACCGTTTTCATGTTCTTTAATGAATCCAACCACGTTTAATCCGAGTGCAGGGTGTGTTTCAATATCGGTGGCAAGTTCTTGTGCGCGTGTGCCTGTTCCAACAATCAAGGCATTTTTGCGACCGATGCCGCGCATAATACGCTTGCGAATCACGGTTGCATGAAGCACCCGCGTAAACGAGACACTGAAGATTAAAATCGCCCAATAAAAAACGATACCAAACCGTGCGCGCGAAGTTACTTCAACGCCTGACGCTTGTTCGTAAAGGTAGTCATCAACATAAATAAACACGGCAAGCGTAATCGCACCCGTTGTAACCGCTTGAAAAACAAGCGAGACTTGCTTGTAGCGCGAGACAAACTGCTCCACATCATACAACCCAAAAAGCCAAAACAGCCCATACCAGAAAAACATCAGCACAAGCATTGGCAGAACAAGCATTGGCACTTGGTCAGTGAAACGCACGAGAGGTATGGCTTCGCGAAATTTAATGTAGAGAAGAAAAGCACAGTTGAGCATGATGCCGTCGGCTAAAAGCGCAGTCCAAAGCGTCAAATGTTTTTGTTGATTCATCGGAGTCTGTATGACAACTGAAATGCAAGAACGATTTGAGCATGTTTGCGTGAAAATAAGTATCTCACAACATTGATTTCAATCTCCAAAAGTTTCTTCACCTTGCTTGCACGTGCTCAATGTGATGCACTGCGAATCATGCTCAAAATTTTATCGCACCCTTTTTGGCGCAAGTGGTCAGCAAGTTCAATGCCAGTGGCTTCGGCGTCCGCAATGCTTGCAATGCGTGATTTGATAAGGGTTTCGCGGAGCGTGTCTTTGCCATCAAGCGAGCCGACAAACGCAGAGAGTTTGAAATGTTCATCATCAAACGATGCAAATGCGCCGATAGGAATTTGGCAACCGCCTTCAAGTGAGCGAAGCAAACTGCGCTCGGCTTTGACTGCAAGTTCGGTCTCGAAGTCATTCAGCAGTTGAATCATCTCAATGATGAATGTATCGTCTTGGCGCGTTTCAATTGCGAGCGCACCTTGTCCAACAGCGGGCAGAATAAGGTCATGAGAAATGAGTTCAGAAATTTTGTCGTCCATCTTCAAGCGATGAACGCCTGCAAACGCAAGGAGCATCGCATCGAACTGGCTCTCAAAAAATTTTTTGAAGCGCGTGTTGAGGTTGCCGCGAATGTCGTGGATTTCAAGGTCAGGGCGAAGCGCAAGCACTTGGGCGCGTCGGCGCAGACTGCCTGTTGCAAGTTTCGCACCTTTTGGAAGCGTGAGTAATGTTGTTGGAGTTTTTGAAATCAAAACGTCGCGCGTGTCTTCGCGCTTGGTGATGGCGGAAATCGCAAGTCCGTCGGGCGTTTTCGTTGGAAGGTCTTTAAGGCTATGAACGGCAAGGTCAATCTCTCTGCGAAGCAACGCATGTTCAATTTCGCGCGTGAAAAGTCCCTTGTCGCCAATTTTTGAGAGCGGCGAGTCTAAAATTTTATCGCCTGTGGTTTGAATGTGGCAGAGTGAAAATTCAGTGTCAGGAAAGCGTGTTTGCAATTCGGCTTTGATAAATTCGGCTTGCCAAAGTGCGAGCGGACTTTTGCGCGTGCCGATACGAATGCATGCTTTCTTCATGGGTGAGACGCACACGCTTGACATTCGCCACGAAAGACAACATAATGCTCAATGTTGCGAAAGCCTGTCTTTTCTGCAATCGCACTCGAGAGTGCGTCAAGATTGCAGAGTTCTATCTCCGAAACCTTCCCACACTTATTACAAACAATGTGATGGTGGTGATGATGTTTGACAAATTCAAATCGGACAAATTCATCGCCAAGTTGAACGCGAGCAATCAACCCTGCATCAGCAAATTTGTTGAGCGAGCGATAAACGGTCGCTAAATCTATCTTGCCATCGGCGAGTTCTTCGTGAAGTTCTTGTGCCGTCATGGGCTTCGTTGCACATTCAAGCCGTTCAAGCAATTTCACACGTGCGTGCGTTACTTTGAAATCATATTGCCTTAACAGCGATACATACTTATTTGTCATCGGTGCAAGTAGGTTAGAGTTCAACTTCCACTTTGTTTTTTTCATCGGCGAACACGCGAAAGGTCATTTTTTCTTTTTCGTCCTTGCGTTCATAGCCCCAAATCATGGCAAGTTCCTCGAGTTGGGTTTCCATGCTGAACTCTTGCGATTCGCCCATATAAACTTCGGATACGCCGAGCTCTTTGGCGGTATTGACGATGCTGTAAAAGGCGTTGTAGCCCGGCACAATCAAAGGAATCACAGGCTTGCCAATCTCTTCAGCGATATTGACCACATCGGTAAAAAGCCGACGTTCATCGCGGAGCATTTCTGTATTGAAGGCTTGCCCGTTTTTTTGATTCAGGATACGCACACGCAGCACAATGACATCGACTTCATCGGTGTTGGTGTTTTCCAAACAATTAACCAAGTGTTCCAAATTAGCGCGATTTTTAACGGCGACCAAAACACGCTTTTGTTTCTCGGAGCCGATTTCTTCGGGCGTAATTTTCAAGCCGATTTCTTGATTAAACTTTTCCAACTTTTGAAGTTCTTCGAGTGAGAGTGCGTCTTTTTGGCGAGCGCGTTTTTGTGCTTCTTTGGCGCGTTGATTCAAACGTTCAGAAATGCTGAACAGCACAAGGAAAAACAGCGTGAACAAAATGCCTGAAACAGTCGCAACCGATTTCGTAAAGAGATTCATCACGGCAACACTAACGAGAACAAGTAGCACAAGTAAAATCCCAAGTGGGAATTCAACCGAGCCAAGTTTGAAGTTCAGTGGCACTTTGAAGCGGCGTGGTCGTCGGTCTTTGAAACGAAGTGCCATCATTGAAAAGGTGTTGAAGACAAAACTCCAAATCACGCCGAAGGCGTAGGCTTCGCCAAGCAGATACACATTGCCGCCACTAAGCAAAATCGTGGTGAGTTGAAAGAAGGTAATCAGGTTAATCATGCGATAGGTTGTGCCGAACTTCTTGTGTGGCTCACGAAACCAATCCGCTAAAATTCCATCTTCTGCGACGCGATTCAGCACACCATTTGCGCCCACAAATGATGTATTCACAGCACCCGATAAAATCAAAAATCCCACAATCACCACAAACGCTTGCAAGCCCAGTTTGACCTCTTCTGAACCTACAACATTCATCGCTAAACCTGCGAGCAGATTATCGGCGTATTGCGAAATGCGCACTTCATCAGGAATAATCATCACGGCAAGAAAAGAGAAGAAGCCCGTGAAGGTAACGCTCACAACAAAGATGACGAAGCCAGCGAGTTTGAGATTGCGCAGTTTCGGTGCTTCGATTTCGCGATAGACTTGCGCAAGTGATTCTTCGCCCGACATTGCCAGCATCGAGTGTCCAAGCGCAATCAACATACCTATCGCGCCTAACACTTCGCCTGATAAGAGTTTATCGCCCAAATGAAAATGCATCAAAAATCCAAGCGACTCTTCATTGAATTGAATGGTGAATTGTGGGAACTCAAACCCGCGCACATAGAGCGTAACGGCGCACCACACAAGCATCATCACAATCATTGCGACCGTGATTTGCATAATGCGGAGCGCATTTTCCGACGATTCGCTGATGCCTTTGGTATTGACGCGCCAAAAATACAGCACAATACAAATCGCAATCACCTGCGAGGAAAGATTGACAGGAAGCGTAATACCTATTTGAAACTGCGCCGAAAGACTGTTGAGCAATCCAACCAAATACTGACCTGCGGAAACTGAACTAATCGGACCTGTCAGCACATAATCGAACATCAGGGCAGAGACGGCAACTTTGGCAAAATTTTCACCAAGCGTACTGCGCACCACGCGATACACGCCACCACGCGTAAACATTGAACACGATTCGATATACACCAATCGAACCGCGTAGGCGAAAATCATTACGCTTAGAATGAAATACGGTGCCGCTTCACCAATCGCGCGTTCCGTGATTCCGCCAATGTAGTAGGCAGTCGAAGCAAGGTCACTTAAAACAATCGCGGCAGCGCGCCAAAACGAAATGAAGGAGAGCATGACCGAAGTAACCACCATCACCTTCACGCCTTGTTGCGCTTCGGACGAGAGTGGCAAAGAGTGCGCTCGATGAGATGTGTTCATAGTCCATTCAAACCCTTCTTGCCGCAAAAGATGCGTGCGGAAAACTTGCAAAGGTATCAAAAACCGTAGAAAACTTCGGCAATAAAATCTGCAAAAACGCTCACGCTGCAATCTTTGGCACAACCCAAAGGCGATTGGCGCAATGTTCTAACCCATCGAAACTGTCGCAAAAAAACGACATCAAAAACGCAAAGTGTTGCAAAAAACAGACACCCCCCTCAAAATCGCTTCAAATTCCCCAAAAAAATTTGGCACGCTTTTAGCACAGTCTCTTCTTGAACCCTCACAAAATATGAGGGCTAATTTGTTTAACCACATAAACACAACGAACCATGAAACGGACACTTCTTTTCTTCGCACTCGCTCTGCTGACCACCAGCGTTCTGCTGACAGGATGCAAAAAAGACGAAAACCCCGCTGACGGCGGTAGTGGGGGCGGCAATACACAAACCGGCGCAGGCACCATGAGCGCAAAAATTGACGGGCAAGATTGGTCCTCTACTTCCATTCCCGGCTTACCCGGTGCGTATGCAATTTACACCAGCAACAACTTGACACTCATCGGCACACAAGTACAAGGCACATCAGCCTCGACGTTCAACATCACGATTGCCAACGTAATCGGCACCGGAGAATTTAGACTAGGTCTCTTTCCCGTCGGTAGTTTTCAAGGTGTTGGGGCATATGGAACATCTGCTGGGCAAGCATGGGCTACTACAAACACAGAAACTGGCACTGTGAGAATCACCAAACTCGACACGCAAAACAAAATCGTCGCAGGCACATTCAGCTTCAGATGCAGAAGCACAAATGCAACCCCAGAAATTCGAAACATCACCGACGGACGTTTTGATGTCAAATGGGACGTGCGTGGGGGCAACTAAACAACCCAGAGAGGCACTTGCTTCTCGCAAGTAAGTGCCTTTCTACTTCAACCTGATGATGGCAATGAAAAGGATAGGGAGTCTCATTCTGTTCGTTTGGGTGTCGGTCGCCGTGCAAGCGCAACCGTCGGATTTTGGATACAGGTATTGGGGCGGCGGCATTACGCTTGCTCATCAAGACCAGAACTATGCGCGAGGCAACTACGCCTCAAACGCCGGAGCCTACTACGGTGCCGCGCTCAATGCCAGTTACCTTGTGGATATGGCAGACTTTGGACTGAAGCTTGGCACTCATCAAACGCTCGGCATTGTCTATCACGGCAGTATGCAATTTGGTTGGGGCAAAGCAAGTCCATCGGCAAGTGATGCTGATGTGCATTTCTCGAATGCGATTGGCATTGGCTTCCTGAACGAAACGCTCTTCAACGCCACGCTGGGCATTAAAGCACTCGTGCCATTTGAATTTGATGCACGCTTGCCCGCCACAGGCATTTGGATTAAGCCAACCCTCGACCTTGCCGATTATCACATCGAAGCCGGTTACTTAATGCCGATTGTCTCAAATCCAAATTCGCCTGAGTATGGCGTTTCAGTGGCAGAAATTACTGCTATCAAAAAGATAGACGACTACTTCGGTATCGGCATTCGGTATGAAGTGCGCCAAGCCGCCATTTCAGAGCGCGCCTCGCGTGTCAGCCTTGTAGCGATGTTTTAACTATTCCTTATCACCCTTGTCACCCATTGCAATCTCTTGCACCCAAAACCATTTTTTCTTTCTATAACTTAAACGGAGAACAACAACCATGAAAAGACTTGAACTCAAAACCCTGCTGACCCTGCTGCTCATCGTTGCCAGCTCGCTCTTCTATGCGTGCAAAGAAGAGAGTAACCCTGCTGATAACAATGACCCGAACAGCGACATTCCTGCTGACCCCGGAGGCAGTGCGCCTGCGCCGACCATCAACAACGTGCGCCCCGCCGCTACCTTCGCGAAAACACAAGGCAACGAAAGCCGCATTCGTATTTCGCTCTTGGGCATCATCAATCCTACTACAGGACAGCCGATTGAATTTACAGGCAATCAAAACCTGTATGTAACCGAAGACAACACGCTCAAAGGCATTAAACTTACACGCGTGAGTAACAACAATTCATTAGGCGTTGATATTGTCTTCACGGTTGATAATTCAGGCTCAATGTTTGAAGAAGCGGATTCTATTGCGGCGAAAATCATTGCGTTTGCCAATACGTTGCAAGCATCAGGCTTGAACTTGCGCGTGGGCTGTGTGGGATACGACGGACCAGTAACGGGCGCGTTGGATTTAACCACACCTGAAAGCTTGCGCGTGTATTTGAATCGTGCTACCGGCACCAGCCGAACAAGAGGCTTTGGAGGAGCAAACGCGCAAGCCCTGCAACAAGCGGCGCGAGGTCAAAACGCAGGTGTCTCTGGTGAAAATGCCATCGTTGCCATACGCTTCGCCGATTCGCTCTTTGCGTGGCGACAAGGCACGCAGCGCATCTACATCAACTTCACCGATGAACCCACCCAGCCGAATCAACGCCCATGGTATTCGACTGATGTGTTCTTAGCGAATTGGAACAACCAACGCGGCACGATTCACACGGTTTGGAGCGGCGGCGATACAACACTCTTCGGAAATGAAGTACCGCTTTCTATCGAGAAACCTTGGCGACTTTCCTTCGGAACAGGCGGCACGCTCAAAGTCATTCGCTCCGATGCGAGCGACCTCGATTTGACCACGCTACCAGTTACTGTTGCGCTTCAAAATAGTTGGCTGGTGGAATTCCGAAGTGCAAATCCGAATGTCCCGCATAACTTGAAAATCACCGTCAAAACCAACACTGCCGACGGCGAGACACGATACGAGAACGTAACCTATTGACACTTACGAAGCACAGGGCGACTGCACAAAGTCGCCCTTTCGTCTTATATTCGCGCCTCAATTCAAAACTGCCTTAAACTATGTTTGACCTTGAACGCGAAAAACTGACCACACTTTCCGAAAGACTCAACCAACTGCGGAGGTTTCTTTGACATCGATAAAAAATTAGAAACCATCGCACACCTTGAAGCCAAAACCACTGCCGACGACTTCTGGAACGACAACACCACCGCACAAAAAATCCTCAAAGAAATCGCTGAACTGAAATCGTGGACAGAGGCTTACAAATCGCTTGAAGCCAAACTAAACGGCGAAAAAGAATCAATGGACGTTGCCGAAGAACTCGGCGAAGAAGGCTACCAAGCCGACGCGCAAAGAAATCTTGAAAAGATTGAAAAGGAAATCGCCTCCCTTGAATTCCGAAATATGCTTTCAGGCGAAGACGATAAACGCAATGCAATTCTCACGATTCACGCAGGCGCAGGCGGCACCGAAGCGCAAGACTGGGCAGAGATGCTCTACCGAATGTATATGCGTTGGGCAGAACGCAAAGGCTTCAAAGTCTATACCGATGATTACCAAGAAGGCGAAGGTGCCGGCATTAAAACCGCCACGCTCGAAATTCAAGGCGATTATGCTTACGGCTATCTGAAAGCCGAAAACGGTGTGCATCGATTGGTGCGCGTCTCGCCCTTTGATGCCAATGCACGTCGGCACACGTCTTTCGCAAGTGTCTTTGCCTATCCCGAAGCCCCCGAAGATGTGCCTATCGAAATCCGCCGTGAAGATTTGCAAATCGATACATACCGAAGCGGCGGCAGAGGCGGACAAAACGTCAACAAAGTTGAAACCGCCGTTAGAATTACGCACCTTCCAACTGGCATTGTGGTCGCATGCCAACAAGAACGCTCGCAGTTCCAAAACCGTGAACGCGCTATGAAAATGCTCAAATCACGTCTCTATCAACTCAAGCGCGAAGAAGAAGAAGCCAAACGCCGTGAAATAGAAGGCAAAAAACGTAAAATCGAGTGGGGTTCACAAATTCGCAGTTATGTCTTCGATGACCGCCGCGTCAAAGACCATCGCACAGGCTATGAACGCTTCGATGTTGAAAATGTCATGGACGGCGATATCGATGATTTCATTGAACGCTACCTCATGGAATTCGGGGATTAACACTATGAATTACAAGCATCAACAAACGCTTGCCGAAGTGGCGCAAAAGTGCGCGACGTTTGGATTCGTTGCCAGTTATGATGGCAACGTCAGTATGCGCACCGAAGAGGGCATTTACATCACTGCCACGCGCACGCTCAAAGCCAACGCTTCACCCGAAGACATCTGTTTGATAGATTTGAACGGAAAGATGATTGAAGGCACGCGCTCGCCTTCGACCGAAAGCCTCATGCATCTCTACATCTACAACCAGCGACGTGATGTGCAAGGCATTGTGCATACACACCCACCTGCAACGACTGCCTTCGCCGTTGCACGCAAAGCCCTTGACCTTGCCGTGTTTCCCGAAGTGATTTTAGACATCGGTCCTGTGCCGCTCGCCGAATACGCTACGCCCAGCACCGATGAAGTTCCGCGCTCGCTTGAAGCGTTTATCACTTGGGCAAATGCAATTCTTTTAGCCAATCACGGCGTTGTGGTCATGGGCGGCTCCGTCGAAGAAGCCTTCTATCGAACTGAAAAATTAGAACATGCCGCTCAAACGCTCATCTACGCGCAAACGCTTGGCGGCATTGTGCCACTAACAAAACGCGAAGTGGATTATCTCTACGAAACCCACCAAGACTTTGAACGGCGCGGCATGTTCGCCGACTTCCAAGAAAAAGAACTGTGCCAATGCCAAATAGAAAAATTCGTTTGCAAAACATGCGAAGAAAAGTCCGAACAGGATTTCATCAAAAGCACCGCAGAAAAAATCTTAAAGCGGCTTTAATCTCACATTGATTTGCCTTAAATTCTAACCACTTCATCACCACCGTTCACTTAAACACAACTACAACCGATGGCAGTCTCAAAAGCAGATGTAGAATATATTGCAACGCTGGCGCGACTTTCGTTCACTGATGATGAGAAAGAAGCCATGACACATGACTTGAATCAAATCCTGAACTATGTTGAAAAATTGAACGAACTCAACACTGACCATATCGAACCGCTTTCCAACATGGGCGACCGAACAAATGTGCTTCGCGATGATGTGCCAATACCTTCTATCCCAAATCGTGATGCACTCAAAAACGCACCTGATTGGCAAGACCGATTTTTCAAAGTGCCAAAAGTAATTGGTTGATTATTAACCTAACTGCAATCTCATCTATGAATCGTTTGTCAAAACTTTTCGCTTTCTTTTTGCTCATCACTTCGTCAAGCCTATTTGCGCAAAGTAAAGCCGTAGAACAAAACATTTCTGATGTGGCTGATGGCGTCGTGCAACTTGCTAT
>Ga0308406_1000617_pt1 | contig 15592 bp, 12 predicted proteins | sample HotsprSampleMSe1_FD_203474 | JGI IMG/M metagenome (GOLD analysis project Ga0308406, IMG submission 203474) | Hot spring phototrophic mat microbial communities from Mushroom Spring, Yellowstone National Park, Wyoming, United States - 20060911_MSe1 ...
ACCTGCGTAAAGAAATCAACGCCACCCGTTGCTACGAATTTGAGGTTGTGTCCACCTGATTTGACCAAATCCCAATCTAATTTTCCCGATGCTGTTACACGGTCAATTCGCTCGTTATTAACGACTTTGTCAATGATTTCAAATGGATTTGAACCGATGTCGTTTGGGTCAAGATATGTGCCGTCGGGTCGGCGACGGTAATCAACAAAACTCGGCATAAACGCCGCCGCATAGCCAATGCTCACATTGTTATTGGAGTTTCCTGTTACGCTTCTATCCGAGCCGCTGTTCACATAACTTGCCGAGCCATCAATCGTGATGTCGTTAGTAAGACGGTGCGAAACAGAGAGCCGTGTTGCGTAACGGCGGTAGCCGGTGTTAGCAACAATACCTTCTTCGTTTCTCGCGCTACCGCTGAAATAAAAAAGTGTTGAGGCATTGCCGCCACGCACGCTCACATTCGTCTCGTTGATGAATCCTCTTCTTCCATAAAGTTCTTCTTCATAGTCGATATACGGAACGTCAAAAGAAGCAGGAGCAGGTCGCCGAAAAGCCGAGAAAAATCCGTTTGTGTCGGCTTGCCAGTTGCGCGTGCCTTGTTTGCGGAGCAGTTGATTGAAGCCGAATTGTTGATTGACTTCGATAGAAGTTTTCTCGGCAATCGTACCTTGCTTTGTGGTAATGAGAATCACGCCAGCCGCCGCCTTTGCGCCGTAGACCGCCGCCGCGCTTGGACCTTTCAAGATTTGAATATCGGCAATGTCATTCGGATTGAGGTCGGCGAGGCGATTTGACGGTTGTCCTTGTGGGCGTGCGCTTCCGACACCGGTCGCCGCTGTGAGTGCGTCTAAGCCGCCTTGAATTTGGTCGTTGCTGATAATGACCCCATCAACGAAAATGAGCGGTTGCGAATTGCCGACGAGCGTTGAGACACCCCGCAAGTTCAAACTAATGCCGCCGCCCGGCGCGCCCGTATTCTGACTGATAGAAAGCCCCGGTACTTTGCCTGCAAGAGCCTGTTCTGTGGTTTGCGCTGGCGCAGGTAAAAGTTCTTGTGCCGAAAGCGTGCCAATCGCATTGGGAGAATTTTCCCGCTTTACACCTGTTGCCACACCCGTTACCAACACTTCTTCGGCTTTCAGCAAGTCTTCGGTAAGCTGAATCACCAAGTCGTCCTTTGAGCCTTCAACCGGAACCGTGCGCGGCTTATAGCCCACGAGTTTGACAATAAGCGTCGCCTTCTCGGCTTTCAGGAGCAATCGGAACTTTCCGTTCACATTCGTCACGGCACCTGCACTACGGATTTCTTTGACCTGCACAATCGCGCCTGCCAAAGGCTCATTCGTTGCCGCATCGAGAACAGTTCCTGAAACGGTGATTTCTTGGGATAGAATGTGAATAGGACGCAATGCAAAGAAACACGCGCCCAACAGGAAAAGTCGCAAGATGCTTTTCATAGTGGTTTATGTTGTTATGTTGATAGATAAAAAACAGGCGAGTGTGTTGCCTCTGCGCAATAATTACAACTTTTTAGAATGAAAAAAAAGCGTTAAGATTCTTGAACAAAAAAATTCTATCAACAACCATGCGCAACACCTTTCTACAACACACAACCGTAATCGTTCTTCTTGCATTGCTTGCCGCGTGCAGTCCTAACAAGCCACAAGCACCTGCAAAGCCAACGCAATTTACGCCTGCACTCTTCGACACCTCATCACTTCAAACAGGCGGCGTAAAAATGATTTCTATTGATGGCAAGTATAAAGTATGGACAAAAAAGGTTGGACAAGGCGACATCAAACTCTTGCTTCTGCACGGCGGACCTGCCATGACGCACGAATACTTCGAGTGCTTCGAAAGCCTTGCTAAAGATTCAAACATTGAAATTTATCTCTACGACCAACTCGGCTCGTATTACTCCGACCAACCTAACGATGATAATCTTTGGGTTACAGAACGCTTCGTCGAAGAAGTCGAGCAAGTCCGACAAGCCTTAGGCTTGAATAAAGAGAATTTCTATCTGCTTGGACATTCGTGGGGCGGCATTTTGGCAATGGAATATGCACTCAAATACCAACAGCACTTGAAAGGCTTGATTATCTCGAACATGATGGCAAGCATTCCCGACTACGAAAAATACAACGGCGTGCTACGAAGCAAGATGCGACCATCGCTTATCGATTCGCTCACCAAGTTTGAAGAAAAAGGCGATTTCAAAAATCCGATTTACACAGAGCTTGTTGAAAAAGAATACTACTCAAAACATGTGCTTCGATTGGCGGAATATCCCGAACCTGTTGCGCGCAGTTTCAAGCATTTGAACGAACACATCTACGTGCTGATGCAAGGACCCAGCGAGTTCAAAGTCGGTGGAAGGTTGCTGAAATGGGAGAGAAAAGCTGACTTAAAAAACATCACAGTGCCAACGCTCGCCATCGGCGCAGAACACGATACGATGGACCCAAAAGCAATGGAAGAGATAAGCAAAACCGTTCAGAACGGACGATACCTCCACTGCCCAAACGGAAGCCACATGGCAATGTGGGACGACCAAGCGCATTACTTTCCCGGTGTCATCAACTTCCTTTACGACGTGCATAATGGACGCTTTCCTGAAAAGAAAAAATAGCGTAACTTCGCCTTGACTTTATGGCTTTCGGTGCCTTGCGTAAGGCAAGGAGAATAGGGAATCAGGTGAAAATCCTGAACTGTGCCCGCAACTGTAATTCACAACCAAGCGGTTTCAACCACTGACACGTTCGCCCGAACACGTTGGGAAGGTTGAAGCCAGCACGCGTGATAAGTCAGGAGACCTGCCGAAAGCATTGTGCAACATAGGACGACGGGGTCATCGTCTTGCAACCTTTCGTGATTGTGGACTTCGCTTCCAACATCATCAAAGAGGGTGCGCTGATTCTCTCCGCACTTGTTTGGCTACTTTATTCAGTGCGGCTGTGCGCGCAATCCAAAGACTCGACCAAGACGGTTCGCACCGAAGAAATTCGCGTTGAAGACACGCGCCTAATCACGCCATCAACTGCGCCCTACACCTACGAAACGCTCTCCAAAGCCGAGCTTGAAAAACTCAACGCGCTCACGGTTGCTGATGCCGTGAGGCAACTGCCCAGCGTGATGCTCAAAGATTATGGCGGCATTGGCGGCTTGAAAACTATCTCTGTGCGCAGTCTCGGCGCAGAACACACCAGCGTGCAACTCGACGGCATCAAAATCTCTGACGCTCAAACAGGGCAAGTGGATTTGGGCAGATTCTCGATTCAGAATCTCGAACAAATTGAACTTACAAGCGGAAATGTGCCGAACTCGCTTGCGCCTGCACGCGCCTACGCATCAGCATCAGTCTTAAATCTTGTCTCAAGAATTGAGTCGTTTCATCAAGCCATGCGCCGCTACGATTGGCGTGTGGGTTTGCAAGTAGGGTCATTTGGTCAGTTCAATCAATCGGCTTCGCTCTTCTCCAAACTTTCCGAGCGTGCTTCAATCGGCGTTGATGTCGAGCGCATTTCAGCAAACGGCGAGTATGATTACCGCTTGCAAAACGGACGCGAAACCTTGAACCTGCGACGACGCAACACCGACATCACGAGCCTGCGATTGGAAACCGACCTTGCGCTGAGCCTGACAAGCCGTTCAACCCTGTGGATAAAAACTTACCTCTACGATTCCGAGCGAGGCTTGCCGAATGCTGTTGCAATTCGCCCGAATCCTGACCTTATCGAAGTCTCGCGCCAACGCCTTTATGTGCAAGATGCCTTCGCCCAAACAAGAGTTTTCACAAGCATAAACGAAAAACTTAAACTCAACATCGGCGGCAAATTTGCTTACAACTTCTTGCGCTTCACCGACCCCTCGCTCGATGACCGCAACCCAAGCCTTGACGACCGCTATGTTCAGCGAGAGTTTTATGCAACCACAAGCCTTGCGTATTCACTCACCGAAAATGCAACGATAAGCCTTGCTTCCGACCTTGCTCTGAACACGCTCAATGCCTCGCTCTACAACGCGGCACAGCCTAATCGATGGACTTCGATTTCCGTTCTCGCTTTTACCTATCGCACCGAACACATTTCGTTTGAAAGCAATCTGGCGGCAACACACGCAAGCGAAACAACCGCATTCGGAACGCCTGCACCAAACCGAAGTGCCATAACGCCAACGATTGCCATCGGCTATAAGCCCTTGTCAGATGAAGGATTACGGCTTCGCGCCTCGTTTCGCAACACGTTCAGACTGCCCACATTCAACGACCTGTATTACACGCGGGTTGGCAACACAAGTTTGCGCCCTGAATATGCACGACAGTGGAATGTGGGAATTGGCTACGAAAAATTCTCGTCCTCTCGGTGGCGATACGTCGCACTTCGCCTTGATGGGTTTCGGTTTGATGTAACCGATAAAATTCTCGCCGTGCCGCGCGATGCGTTTAATTGGTCGATGCGAAACATTGGCGCAGTGGAAACACTCGGAATTGATGCGCACTTTGAATCGCAGGTTCAATTAGCCAAAGCAACACTCGCCCTTACGGCAAACTACACGCGCCAAAATGTCTTGGACGTTTCGCCCACATCGCTCACGCCACGACAGCAAATTCCCTACACGCCAAAAGAACTCGGCTCGGCAATCATCAATCTGGAAAAGGGAATTTGGGCAATCGGCTATGCACTCACCTACACAGGCTTTCGCTTCGCGCTTCCTGAAAACACGGCAAGCAATGTGCTTGCGGCGTTTTGGCTCAATGACATCAGTGTTTCGGTTGGAATTCCGTTAGGAGATTTTTCCGTGAAAGTCAAAGCCGAAGTCAGCAATCTCTTTGATGCGCGTTACGAGGTGATTCAATTTTTCCCAATGCCTGCACGCAACTATCGGCTTTCGGTCAACTTAACGCAAGTGGCAAGATGAAGAACTTGTTAAAATTCTTGTTGGGCTTTTTAATCTTTGTTTCTGCGTGTGTTGATGCGCCCACAGAGTCGCCAAGCGATTTTACGCCTGCACCAACATCGCGCATTGCGCTGGTGCTGAACGAAGGCTTGTTCCAACGCAATAACGCAACGCTGACCTATTACGAAATTGATTCCAACCGTGCATTTACCGATTTCTTCGAGCGGCGAGTGGGCAGAAGACTTGGCGATACAGGCAACGACATCGCGCAGTATGGCGGAAAAATTTACATCGTGGTCAATGTCAGTAGCACGATTGAAGTCTTAGAGGCACACACCTTCAATTCGCTTGGAACAGTGTTGCTCTTCAACGGCACACAGCCCCGACAGCCTCGCCACATCGCTTTCTACGGACGGAATGCCTTTGTCAGTTGCTTTGACGGCACAGTCGCAGTGATTGATACGGCTTCGCTTAGTGTAACGCGAAACATTCAAGTCGGCTCATATCCCGAAGGCGTTGCGGTTCAAAACGGCAAACTCTATGTGGCAAATTCAGGCGGACTCAACTTTCCAAACTACGATAGCACGATTTCCATCATTGACCTGAACTCGCTCACGGAAATCAAACGCCTCACGCTTCGCATCAATCCAACCGCTGTTGCCGCCGACCGCTACGGCAAGGTCTATGTGATTTCAAACGGAAACTACTCAACTGTGCCTATGCGACTGATGGTGATTGATTCAGGACGCGACACGCTCAAAAAAATCTACGACTTCGACGCCAGCCGAATCGCCATTCACGATAGTCTGGCCTTTATCGCATCAAACAACAGCGTGAAACTGCTCGACATCAAAAACGACAGAATGCTCAATGCGAATCTAATTGCGCCCTCAACCTTCCAAATTCTTTACGGAATCAGCATTGACAAAGCGCGGCGGGAACTCTATTGCGCCGATGCCAAGAACTACGTCGTGAGCGGCGAAATGAAGGTCTTTGATTTCAACGGACAGTTTAAGCGCAGTTTTCAAACGGGTTTAATCCCGAGCAAAACAATTTTTGTTCGGTAATTCTATAACTCAAAACAGGAGAGAAAAATGAACAAGAAACTTCTGCTTCTCGTTACTGTGTGGTGCTTTGGCAACACATGGCTGAATGCACAGCCGCAGAAAGTGCTGTTTGCAATTCGAGGCTTTAGCAACCAAGCCTTGACTTACATCAATCTTTCAACAGGCACGGTGGTCGATAGCCTTGCGCCGCTCGGTCCTGTTGCCAACGAAATTTTAGCGTTCAACAATCGGCTCTATGTCGTCAATTCAGGGCAGTTTCCGAATGGTACGAATGCGTCGATTCAGCATGGGCGATTGGCAAATTTCGTTGTGGGTGCGGCACCGATTAAAACCGAACCGATTGCCAACAACTTGAATCCCTTTTCAATCGCAACTTTTTTCACGCAGACAAACGAAACCTTCGGCGTGGTTTCAAACTTGCTCGACAGTTCGATTTCGCTTTACCGCATGAACGCGCCGACCTTCAATCCGAATCAAGACACGATTCAATTTGTGCGCAAAATCAGCATCGGGCGGCGCGGACCAGAAGGCATGGAAGTGGTTACGCAATTAGCGACACCCAGCACTTCAACGGTCTACATCGCCAATGCCTACAATCCCTCAACCTTTGACTACGACAGCACGGTAACCGTGTGGCGATTCTACAACAATGGCGCAAACGATAGCCTCGTGGGGCGCATTCAAGTTCAACTCAATCCGCAAGATGTGGTGAGAGACCGTAACGGACTCTTGCATGTCGTTTGCACGGGTAATTACGGCTTTGGCACGCCGCCTGTGTTTGGAAAAATTTCGGTGATAAATCCTTCAACGAACACAGTGGTTGCAACCGTTGATGTGGGCGGCTCGCCGTCGAGCGTCGTGTTCAACTCGCAGAACATCGGCATTTTGAGCGGCGGCTTTGTGAGCAATCGATTGATTCGATACAATGCAAACACTTTTGATACGATTCCAACACCCTTTATTGCAGGCGGAAGCCTTGCCTTGTTAGGCGATACGCTTATCGTGGGGCGAGACGGCAGAATCACGCTCTACAACGCGCTCACGCTCGATAGCCTTTTGCAATTTAATCTCACGCCCGACGCGCCTTACGGCGGCATTGTTGCTTTCACAGTCGACGCAGGCGCACTTCCCGTTGAACTCGTTGAGTTCATAGGACGCAAGACAAATGACGGTGTGTTGCTCTCGTGGAAAACCGCATCAGAACTGAACAATTCAGGCTTTGAAGTGCAAAGAAGAAGCGAGACTCGAGGAACAAGCACAGAGTGGCAAGTCTTGGGCTTTGTGCGTGGCAACGGCACCACAACCGAAGCACAATCTTACTCGTTTATTGACCGCACCGCATCGGGCGTTGTGCAATACCGCTTAAAGCAAATCGACTTTGATGGACAGTTTGAATACTCGAATGTGATTGAAGTTGACGCAGGCGTGCCGACGCAATTTGCACTCGAACAAAACTATCCGAATCCGTTTAACCCAACAACGCTTATCAGTTATCAACTGCCTGTGGCAAGCACAGTCTCGCTCAAAGTCTATGATGTGCTTGGAAGGGAAGTCGCAACGCTGGTGAATGAACGGCAAGAAGCGGGAGCATACAACATTGCGTTTAATGCAAAAACGCTTTCCAGTGGAATTTATTTCTACCGATTGCAAGCAGGAAATTTTGTTTCCACAAAGAAAATGATGTTGGTCAAATGAAGAAGCAATGGGTTCAGCGCGGGGCGGCACTCTGCCTCGCGCTTTGCTTATGTGTGTGCAGTTTGCGGGCGCAATTTGCCGATAGCGTCGTGAGCGTCAGTTTCGGACCGAACTTCAATGTGGGGTTCGGACCTGACAATCCGAACTTTCCGCAATGTGTGTTAGGACCGCCGGATTCAACGGCACGACCGTGCGCGCCGGCATTTTCGCCAACGCAACTCCTTTCGCTGGGCAGTGGCGGCTCAATCACGCTCTACTTTCGCCGACCGATTGTGAATCTTTCAGGCGTTGATTTCACTGTGTTCGAGAATCCATTTTACTTGGGGTGCGATACCAATCGCGTGTTTGCGGAAACAGGCATCGTGAGCGTGAGCAAAGACGGTATCACTTATTTTGAGTTTCCATTTCAAGTGATTGATTCATTGCCGATTAACTCGCCATTGCGCTATCGTGGATTGGCAGGCGTTACGCCAACGAATGGTGCCGTAAGTCCGCTCTTGCCCGGCTCACCAAGTCAGGGGAGAAGCGGCGGCGATTCCTTCGACCTTGCCGTTGTGGGATTGGATACGGCATATTTTGTCCGCATCACCGATTCCGAAGGCAGAGTAAATGACGGCGGCGCATTTGCCGCATCGTTTGACCTTGATGCTGTGGTTGCGATTCACCAAGCCGCGCTCTCAACGCCACAAGCAAGTGAGAAGCCATCAGCCTTTACGCTGTTTCAGAATTATCCGAATCCGTTTAATCCAACAACAATTTTCACTTACGAGTTATCAAAGCCGAGCAACATTACGCTTGAACTCTTTGATGCGCAAGGCAAGAAAGTCGCAACGCTATTTAGTCAATGGCAATCGGCGGGGCGGCACACCTACACGCTTTCGGCATCGCAGTTTTCGCTCGCGTCGGGCGTTTATTTTTATCGGCTCTCGACACCTGAATTTTCTCAAACCAAATCCATGCTATACATCAAGTAAATGCACAAACTTCATCTCTACTACGGCTACGGCAAAGGCAAAACCACGAGCGTGATGGGGTTAGCCATTCGCGCACTCGGCGCAGGTCAGCGCGTTGCGATTGTTCAGTTTGACAAAGGCTACGACGGAAAAAACGAGCACTACTCCGAGCGAAAAGTCTTACGCGACCTCAAAGAGAAACTCAACTATCCGATTGACCTTGTGCCAACAGGGTGCGAGCGTATGATGCCCGACGGCACATTCCGATTCAAAAACGAACTGCAAGATTTCGCCGAAGCCGAGCGCGGTGTTCAGGCGGCAAGAGCGTTTATTGAATCCAACAAGTTAGACTTACTGATTTTAGATGAAGGACTTGCCGCTGTGGCTTACAACCTTATCACAAAAGAAACCTTGATGTCGCTCATTGACTTGTGGGAAGCCAACGAGCGACCGTGCGAACTTGTGATTTCAGGACATAAAATTTGGGACGAACTTGCCGAGCGCGTAGACTTGATTACCGAGATGCGAAAAGTCAAACATTACTTCGACGAAGGCACACCTGCGCGATTAGGCGTTGAATTTTGAAACCTTAAAACTCAACGCGTGCGCCCGTGAGAAAGCGCGTCTCTTCGTTCATCGCCAATGTTGAGCGCGATTGATGAACAGGAACAAGCGCGAGCAAATCAACTTTGACAAAATGAAAAACAACCTGCACGCCAACTTGTGCATACATCGAGGCAAAATCCGACTCCCTATCGAACCGACCTGAAATCCAATCTTGCGTTTTGGTTTCAAAGCGTGCGCCGAACATTCCAACCAGTGCAGTTTGTGAGGGATTGTTCCGAAAAATATCGTGCGAAAGTGTGGTTGTAGCGGAAAGCGAATGACCCATGCGGTCGCCGACCGTGCCGCTCGTGTTGAGTTTGACGAAGGCATCGAGCGCATAAGTAAATCCGCTCTGTTGCGCGATGAACAATGGGTTGAGCACAAAATCCCACGAGCCGGTGCCTGATTGAAACCGCGTGTCTAATCGCCGTTTTGAAGCATCGGTCAAGTTGCTTAATCCTGTGGGTATTTTAACGCCGCCGCCAAGTAGCACAGTCGAGCGTTCAAAAAGTGGAAGGTCAAGAACATAGTGTGTCATCACGGTCATGTCGCCAATGCCTGAAACAGAAAACGAAGTGCCTTGTTCAACGGTCAGCGTTGAGAACGGCACGAGCGCAGTGAGCATAAAGCGTTCCGAGAGATGATGTTGAAGCATAAGTTCAAGTGTTTGGCGCGTTTCGGTGGTTGGGAAAGGCGATGCGCCGTGTCCGCCGTGCATCAAGGTTGGCAAGGCGCGATGTTTCGCTCGTAGGGTGTTGAGTGGTGAGGGAAGAATCGGTGGGAGCGACGAGCGTTGCGAAAGAAAGTTAAGAGCCAATCGATTCTTGCCGTTGTAATACGGATTGATGCCTGAAAGGCAGTTGCAGAAATCGCACGCAAAGAGCGCGTGAGCGAATAAGCCATAGCCTATCGCAACGAGTAATAAAAATTTTTTCATCGGTCGTCGTTCTAAACCTTACGGTTGCCAAGGGTTTTGAAGCGACGGATTCTGCGTGAAGGAAGTATCGGTCAGCGATTTCAAGAATTCAACCAAGTCGGAAATGTCTTGTTCCGACAAGCCAAGCGGGCGCATGAGCGGGTCTCTTTGTGGGTGTGGTTTTCCGCCGGAGTTGTAGTGCCGAACAACTTCTTCGAGCGTGCGAAAACGCCCATCGTGCATATACGGCGCAGTCAGAGCCACATTGCGAAGCGTTGGGACTTTGAACTTGCCTTCATCATTTGGATTGCCTGTAATTAAAATGCGTCCTTGATTGAAAGTGTTGGAATCCAAGCCGATGTTGTGAAAAGTGTTGGTGGTGAAGTTGAATCCGTTGTGGCAGTGCCAGCAGTCGCCCGTTTCGCCGAAGAAGAGGGCTTCGCCGCGTTGTGCCGCCAGCGAGAGTGCGGAGTTATCGCCGCGATTCCATCGGTCAAAAGCAGAATTGCCGCTTAAAATGGTGCGCTCAAACGAGGCTATCGCGAACATCACGCGCTGAAGCGTAACCTGTTCCGTGCCGAAAGCCTCGCGAAAGAGCGGACGATATTCAGGGTAAGAAGACAGTCTCGCTTCTAATTCGCTTTGTGTCATGTTGAACTCGTTGTGTGCGAGAATTGGCGCAAGGACTTGCCGTTCCAACGAGGGAACACCACCTTCTGCGAAGAGACGCGGCACATAGCCCACATTGGTTAGCGTTGTCGAGTTTTTCTCGGTTGGCAATCCTTGAAAGCCAAAACTCACTCTGCCTGTATCGGCGAATGCGCGTTCAGGTTTGTGGCACGAGCCGCACGAAGTTGAACTATCACGGCTCAAGCGTTTGTCGAAGAAAAGAAATCGTCCCAGCCGAACTTTCGCATCGGTCAAAGGATTTTCAGCAGGAATAGGCATCGGCGGAAAGTCTCGTGGAATCGAGCCTGTAAATCCGCCGTGTCCGTCATCGCTTGGCATCGTGCCATCGACTTTGGAACACGCAAACAGAGCAAACGCAAGAAGCGAAAGAAGAAGCGAGACTTTTTTCATTAGTTCGACGCTTAGTTTGTGATTCGGCTAAACATCGTGCGTGTGTTCATATAGACGCGGTCGGCAAGTGCGCCGCCGTGTGCAACGCGTTCATTCGTGTTTTGGCGCAAGCGTAATGGATTGGGCGGCGTTAAGCCAGTGGCGAAAATTCCGCGGTAATCCATACGCACTCTAAAAACGCTCGACCCATTTGCGTTAACATCAAAGCGTGTAACCGAGCCCGTCAGCGTTGCAAGTTGCACCGTGAGATTACGGTTATCGCCACCGATGTGATAGATGAAGTTTCGAGACACGCCTGATGAATCAAAGTTACCCTCGATTTTGTGGAAAATATACCCTGTGTTCCAATTCCAATACATACGTTGGTCAATGTTGAGCGGTCTCGGTAGAATGGAAGCATCGCGATGATTAAGGTCAAACGGCACGCCGATATTGAACTTCATGCCGCGATACGTGCCGGGCTTTGCGCGGAGCGTGAGTTCAAGCACGCCGTTTTGCGCGGTGGCGTAATCAAGAAGCGTAACGGTTTGATTATCAATCGTAACACTTCGCGCTGTATCCACCACGCGAGCGGGAATCGCTCTACCAAGCGTGTCAACCACGCAAACATCGGAAAGATAGAACTTCACCGTCGTGAATCTCACCGTATCGCCTGCGGCATTCACATAACTTTGATTCAGCGCAAAGCGTGTTGTATCGAAAAAGCCTTCAATGCGGAGTTTGAACGAAACCGTTTCATCAGTTTGAGTTGGCGGCGGCGCAGTGGTATTGGAACTGTCTTCTTTGCAAGATGAGACAAGAAGTGCGAGAATTGCGAGTGAAAAGAATACCTTTTTCATGGTGAATGAAAGTTTGAAATTCAGATTAAATGATAAATGAATTTTGAAAATTTGAATGATGAACACTCACGGAATAGAGTCCGAACAGTGAATACAAGTAATAGCAAGTCCGTTGGAAAATCAAACCGAGGTAGGCGGGCGAAACACTTGGCGTGAAAATCCTTGTGCAAGCGGAGCGTGGCAAGAAATGTAGAAGCGAAGCGGTTGAGCAGTCAATAAAAACAAAACAGAAGATTTTTTCACAAGAAATTCCGAAAGGTCAGGAATGCTGACTTGAATCAGCGTGCCGCTCGGTGAGTCGCGATGCGTTTTCTCTTCAATCTTTTTCGCTTGGCATTTTCCGTTGCAATCGGGATTGGATTTGTTTTCGCAATATGTTGCAATCACTTCTTGAAATGCGAAATAGCCAACCCAAACGGTCGCTTGGCTTTGCAAATACAAGGCAAGAGCGGCAAAAATGATGGTAAACGAAACTCGTTTCATACTGCAATCGATTGCCAAAAGTTAAGCACGATAGGCTGAAATATGCAAGCGGCATGCTTAATTCTTTTTAGGGGAGTAGAGAATTTTATCAATACGTTTTCCGTCCATATCAATCACTTCGAAGCGGGCGTTGTTCCATTCAAAAGTTTGACCTTCTTTGGGAATGGTGCCGAGTTGGTGCATCACGAATCCGCCTAGTGTCTCGAAGCCTGAATCTTCATTGGGCAGTTCGGCAAGATTGAACTGTTCTTTGAAGTCGCGAATGGGCATTAAGCCTTCGATGAGCCAAGTGCCGTCGGCGCGTTGTATGGCATAAGGTTCAAGTGTTTCGCCGTCAATGTCGCCCGTGATGCTTCCGAGAATATCGTTAAGCGTAATCAGCCCTTGTGTTGCGCCGTATTCATCAATGATGATTGCCAGTTGTGGCTTGATTTTGCGCAGTTTCTCAAAGACACGAAACGCCGAGAGCGATTCCAAAAAGAACGTGGGCTTTTTCATCAACGCACGAAGGTTGAGCGGCTCGCCTTTCTCAAAGGTTACTAAAATATCTTTGGCGCGAACAATGCCGATAATGCGGTCTAATGAATCATCGCCGACAGGAAATGCCGCATGCGGCTTGCTCAACACAAGTTCGCGAATGGCTTTTTCGGAATCGTGAATGTCAATCCAAAGGATTTCATTTTTGGGGGTCATCAGTTCGCTGACGCGCCTATCGGAAAGTTTGAAGATGCGATTGATTAAATCTTGTTCCACAGGTTCGAACTCGCCTGACTTTGTGCCAAGCGCAATCATAATGCGCACCTCTTCTTCGGTTACAGGCGTTTCAGGATTGGCTTTAATACCAAGCAGTTTCATCACCAAAGTGGTTGAGCCACTAAGAACAACGACAATCGGATTTGAAACTTTTGAGAGCCACTTCATCGGCGGCGCAACAACGCAAGCAATTTTTTCAGGACTGTTTAAGGCAATGCGTTTCGGCACAAGCTCTCCGACAATCAACGAAAGAAAGGTAATGACGGAAACCACAATGCCAAGACTTATGCTTTCGCTGTAAGTATCAAGGAAAGGGAAGTGAGAGAGATATTCAGAGAGCGGCTGTGAGAGCGTTGCGCCGCCAAATGCACCTGCCAAAATGCCAATCAGCGTAATGCCAACTTGAACTGTCGAGAGAAACTTGTCAGGCGCATTGGCAAGTTCAAGCGCAATCTTCGCGCCGCGCACGCCTTTGAGCGCAAGTTGCTCCAATCGCGTTTTTCTTGACGAGACAATCGCAATTTCCGCAAGCGCAAAGAGCCCATTTGCAACAATCAAAACAAAAATGATAAAAATCTCAAAGCCAACGTGAGACATCCCCAAATGTTTGTAAATTCTTTCTTGCCTTACAGAATAAGATTTTTTTGTCAATCTCTCAACGAGTTGCCTCACGATGAAACAACGGTTACTGACCATCTCTGCAATGCTTGTGCTGACCTGTTCAGCCTTTGCGGGCGGCGAAAAGTTAGATGTTGGGGCAAGAGCGATAGCACTCGGCGGTGCCTTCACAGGGTTAGCCAATTCATCAGCGACGCTCTTCTACAACCCCGCAGGCGCAATGCTCGTGCCGTATCGTGAGGCATCATTCTTTTACGCGCGTCCCTACGGCTTGGAAGAACTCGATTACTTGACCGTCTCTTACCTTGAACCCTCGCTCCTGCCGCGTGAATATGGCGCAGTCGGAGTTTCCGCCAAACGCTACGGCTTCGACCTCTACAACGAAACCATGTTCGGGCTCACCTACGCCAATTCCTTCGAGAAAAAATTTCTTTACGGATTTACGCTGAATTATCAACACACGTTCATCAGAAATTACGGCAGTGCAGGCGCAATGGGAATTGACATTGGTGTCTTGGGCTTAATTTCGGAATCGCTTACGCTTGGATTTGCCGCGCACAACCTCAATGCGCCACGCATCGGACTTTCGCGCGAAGAATTGGCGCAAACTTACGCACTCGGACTTTCCTACAAAGCCCTCTCGAATTTTCTCATCGTGCTTGACCTTGAAAAAGACGTGCGATTTCCAATCAGCATCAAATCGGGGGTGGAATATCGACCAGTAACGGCGTTCAGCATTCGGATTGGATTTTCAACTGAACCCTCGCGCCTGACAGGCGGATTCGGCGTGCATTATGCATTGCTCGATATCGATTACGCCTTCGCCACACATCGCGATTTAGGCTTAACGAATCACCTCTCCGTCTCGCTACGCTTTGGAAGTGGTGCAACGCCTGAACTCGCCTTGCGTGCGCTTGATGAAACGGTTGCGACTGCATTTGCCAAAGAATCCGAAATGCTCAAAGAAGGCGAAACGCTGAATCTCAATCGAGCCTCCGCCAAAGACCTTATGCGCATTCCGAAAATGACCAAACCACTTGCCGAGCGCATCATTCGCTACCGAACTGAAATCGGAAAGTTTTCTGACCTTGAAGACCTGCGCCAAATCAAAGGCATTGACGACGAAAAGTTTAATCACTTCTCAAAATTTTTGCGCGTGGAGGAAAAGTAATTGAAACGCTTATTGCTCTTTATCACTGTTTTAACTGCCGCTTGCAAGCGACCTGTTGTGCAAGAAGGTGAATTGTTCGAAGGCGTGAAACTTGTTCCGATTGAAGGGCATCACCTTATTCTTCGCGCCAATGCGGACTACGAACTTCTGCCTGAACAAACAAGCAAAATTGAGCGAATCAACTGCCTTTACTTTGACGCGCAAACTTTAAGCATGCCGTTAGATAGCATCGGCACAAGTGCTTTCAGCGACACGCTGCTCCGCATTTATGAGCGAACCTTGAAACAAAAAATGGGCATCTTCGGCGGAATGATGAAATCCTACTTTGAATACTTCGATAAATTTCAAACGCTCTCGCTCACAAGTGTTGAGCGCAATGGCAAAACATGGCAATCGCTCCTCAAAAAACACCATGAAGAAAATCATTATTGGCAAAGTTTCTACACGGTGCATAAAGGCAATCTCGTGTTCATCACGCTCTTTTACGCGCTGAAAGAAACCGAGTCTCCGCTTCC
>Ga0308406_1000626_pt1 | contig 15476 bp, 11 predicted proteins | sample HotsprSampleMSe1_FD_203474 | JGI IMG/M metagenome (GOLD analysis project Ga0308406, IMG submission 203474) | Hot spring phototrophic mat microbial communities from Mushroom Spring, Yellowstone National Park, Wyoming, United States - 20060911_MSe1 ...
CATTGAGCATTTCGGCGCAGAGCCACTGTATTGAATGAACTTCACTTCTTGATTGCCCAATCAGGAAGCACGCCAAGTTGAACATCAAAAACGAGTGGGGCTAAACCCAACACCAACAGCGTGATAAGCACGGTGAAAAGCAGATTCAGCCACCAACCGGTGCGTGCCATTTGCGGCATCGTGATGTAGCCGCTCGCATAAACAATCGCATTCGGCGGCGTGCCGACAGGAAGCATAAACGCACAACTCACCCCAAGCGTCGCAGGAAGCAATAAGAGATAAGGGTTTTCACCCATTGCCACTGCTACAGGCGCAAGAATTGGCAGAAGTGTTGCGGCAAGTGCCGTGTTGCCAATGAGCTCTGTTGCAAAAATCGCAATCAGCGAAGCAAGTATCACCATTGAAAAAATTGAAACATCACCGAATCCGCTTAACGATTGACTGACATACGTCGCCAATCCCGATTTTTGAATTGCTTGCGCTAAACTGATTCCGCCACCGAAGAGAATCAACACATCAAATGGCAATTTCTTCGCAGTCTCTAAACTCAACACAAATTCACCTTTCTGAAAATCAATCGGCAAAAGAAACAGAAGCATCGCGCCAAAAATCGCAATGCCTGCATCTGAAAGTTTCGCTTGTGGAAACCAAGCCGTGAGCAGTGGCTCAAATATCCAAAGCAAAGCCGTGATGGCAAAGACAATCGCAACGAGTGTTTCGCCTTTGCTCATCTTTCCAAGCGAAGCCAGTTGTGATTGAATCGCTTGCTTGCTCGATTGAAATCGTGTATTGGGAAGCGGAAGAACGAATCGTGTCATTAAAAGCCACGAGAGCGGAAGTGAAATGAATACAAGCGGAACGCCAAGCATTGCCCATTGCGCAAAGCCAAGTTGAACTTTGTAGGTTTCGTTCATAAAGCCGACAAGCAGTGCGTTGGGCGGCGTTCCAACCAGTGTGCCTAATCCGCCAATGCTTGCCGAATAAGCAATGCCGAGCATCATGGCGGCTGAAAAATTTTTTCGTGCGGAGTCGTTTTGCTCTTCGCTTAAAACAAGTTCAACGACCGATTGCCCAATCGGCAACATCATCAGCGTTGTGGCGGAATTGCTCACCCACATTGAAATGAAGCCTGTAACAAGCATAAAGCCTGCAACAATCGAACTTGGCGAAGGCGAAACTTTTGAGAGAAGCCACAGCGCAACGCGTCGATGTAATCCGTGTGCTTCAATCGCAAGTGCAATGAAAAAGCCGCCCATAAACAAAAAGATGACAGAATTAGCGTAAGGTGCAGTTGCATCTTTTATCGGCGCAATATCCAAGACAGGCAAAAGCACAATCGGCAAAAGTGCCGTAGCGAAAATGGGTATGGCTTCGCTAATCCACCACGTTGCCATGAGTGCTAATACCGCCGTCGTTTTCCAAGCCGCCGCACTCATGCCCGAAGGCACAGGCAAAAGCAACAGCAGAAGAAACACGATTGCGCCAAGTGCAAAGCCAAGCCTTTGGTGCAAGTGATAACGTGTGATGGTTTCTGACATGTAGCGTTTGATGTGGTTTTTTTGAAGTTACCTTGAAATCGTGAAATTAAAACAGCGATGAGGTTGTCCGTTTTTGAAAGCGTAGTATATTTACCTTGTCAAGTTAAACGAATAAATACATACCAACATGATGAAAAGACTTATCTCTTTACTGCTGGTGCTTTTAAGCGTTCCTCTCTATGCCCAAGAGTGGCAACTCGTTTGGTCTGATGAGTTCAATGGTTCGGGGTTGGACTTGTCAAAGTGGTCGTATCAAATTGGAACAGGGTATCAAGGTTGGGGAAATAATGAACTGCAATACTACACTAACCGCCCTGTGAATGTCGATGTGTTCGATGGGCACTTGTGGATTGTAGCCCATCGCGAAAACTTTGGCGGCATGCAATACACATCAGCGCGGATTCGTACAAAAAACAAAGGCGATTGGCGATTCGGCAGAATTGAAATGCGTGCCAAACTTCCAAGAGGACGCGGTATCTGGCCTGCCTTTTGGATGATGCCAACTGATGAAGTCTTCGGTAACTGGCCACGAAGCGGCGAGATTGATATTATGGAACTCATCGGACAACAGCCAAATCGCGTCTATGGCACAATTCACTTTGCAAACCAATCACAGCAACATCAATATCAAGGCGCATTCTTTACACTTCAACAAGGCACATTTAACGATAACTTTCATCTGTTTTGGATTGAGTGGCAACAAAATGAAATCAAGTGGTATGTGGATTCTACGCTTTACTTTACACGCGTGCCTGCACATTTAGGCGGAGCGAATTGGCCCTTCAATGAACGCTTCCATATCATCTTGAATGTCGCTGTTGGTGGGAATTGGCCTGGCAGTCCTGATTCGACAACTGTTTTTCCACAAGCGATGGTGGTTGATTATGTGCGTGTCTATCAACGCTCGCCGCTTTCTGCACAAAACACGCCCGAAAAGCCCACACACTTTACGCTCGAACAGAATTATCCCAACCCATTTAATCCAACAACAACACTCACTTACCAACTTGCTAAAACAAGCGATGTCAGGTTAGAAGTTTTTGACGTGCTTGGCAAAAAAATCGCAATGCTTGTCAATGCCAAACAGGAAGCAGGCAGTTACACTGTCAATTTCAACGCCGCACAGTATAATCTCTCAAGTGGTGTATATTTCTACAAACTCACTGCGGGAACATTCTCGCAAACGCGAAAAATGATTTTAGCGAAATAAAGATTGACCATGAGCCTAAGCACTGCCGCTGCACCGTCAAAGCCGAAAGAAAAGGTGTTCACAATTCGTGATTTGAACCGTATTCAAAAAGAAACGGGAAAAAACTTCTATCTCATCAAAGGGAAACTAATTGAAGTGATGCCCGGAAGCCTTCATCATGGAATTATCGCACAGACCGCTGCAAGAATTTTAGGCAATTATGTTCATGAGAACGATTTAGGCTTCTCGGTGGCGGCAGAAACAGGATTCAAACTGCCAATTCCCAACACGGTGATTGCACCCGATTTCGGCTTCATCGCCAAAGAACGACTGCCGAAAGATTACAGCCGCAAAGGCTATGGCGATGTAATGCCTGATTTTATCGTTGAAGTTAAAAGTCCAAACGACTCCCTCACCAAATCGCTCACGAAAATCAACTTGTGGCTGGAAGCCGGCGTTAAACTTGCTTGGCTTATCAATCCTGAAACGGAAACGATTACATCATTTTCACAAAACGAAGTTGTGCAGTATAAAGGCGATGAAGTAATTTCCGCCGAACCGATTCTCAAAAAATTCCGAAAGAAAACTTCCGACTTTTTCAAATGAACTCACTTCGCGGGCAAGTTGCTTTGATTACAGGCTCTTCGCGTGGCATTGGCAGAGCAACTGCATTACGATTGGCACGCGAGGGCGTTTCGATTGTCGTTAATTATCTTAAAAACAAACTCGAAGCCGAAAAAACGGTTTCAGAACTGCACAACTTGGGTGTCGATGCCGTTGCCGTTCAAGCCGATACAAGCAAGCCTGATGAGATTAAACGGCTCTTTGCCGAAGTCAAAAATCATTTCAATCGATTAGATATTTTCGTAAGCAACGCCGCCAAAGGAGTCTTTGGTGCCATCACGCGCATTGGCTCGAACGGGTTTGATTTGACGATGGCAACAGGTCCAAAAGCCTTGCTACTTGGTGCGCAAGAAGCCGTGAAACTCTTTGGCGAAAAAGGTGGCGTGATTGTCGCGGTTTCAAGCATTGGCAACATTCGTTGTTTGGAAGGCTATTCGGCAATGGGCGCGGCGAAGGCGGCGTTAGAAACAGTAGTTCGCTATCTTGCGGCGGAATTAGGCAGTAAAAAAATTCGTGTCAATGCTGTTTCAGGTGGCGCAATTGATACCGAAGCCTTAAAGGATTTCAAAAATCAAGACGAGATGAAACGTGAATGGATTGCACGCACCCCGCTTGGACGATTGGGAACTGCCGAAGACATCGCCGACATCATCGCCTTTCTTTGCTCCGACCAATCACGCTGGATTCACGGACAAACCATCATCGCTGACGGCGGCGGCACACTGCGATAATTTTTTTTCACAACAACTTAACTCGCCTTTGAATGTTTGGAGAAGAATCAATTTGGATGTGGCTTGGATTTATCGGATTAGTCTCTGCTGTGTTAGCCCTTGATTTAGGTGTGTTCAACAAAGAAGCGCATTGCGTTTCAAGCAAAGAAGCCTTGTTGTGGACATGGATTTGGGTCTTGTTAGCATTGGGGTTTGCAGGCGTCGTATGGTATTTCTACGGCTTCGTGAAAACCACAGAGTTTATGACAGGATATTTGGTTGAAAAATCGCTCTCGGTCGATAACCTCTTTGTCTTTGTGTTGGTGTTTCAGCACTTCAAGGTAGAAGATAGGTATCAACATCGGATTCTCTTTTGGGGCGTGTTAGGTGCAATCGTTATGCGTGCGATTTTCATTTTTTCAGGTGTTGCGCTCATTCAAAAATTTCATTGGATTATTTATCTCTTCGGTGCGTTCCTTATTTATTCAGGATTAAAACTGCTCTTTGAAAAAGATGATGATGAAGAAGAAAAAGAAGAAGTTGCCGAAGGGTTTGCCGTAAAGTTGGTAAAACGATTTTTCGCTATCTCGAAGACCTTCGACGGACAAAAATTTTTCACGATTGAAAACGGAAAGAGAGTTGCAACGCCGCTCTTTTTAGTGCTGATTGTCGTTGAAATTACCGACCTCATTTTCGCTGTCGACTCCATTCCCGCCGTGCTGGCTGTGAGCAAAGACCCGTTCATTGTGTTCACTTCCAACATCTTCGCAATTATGGGCTTGCGCTCGCTTTACTTCTTACTTGCTGATGTGATTGATAAGTTCGTGTTCCTCAAAAAAGGTATCTCGTTTATTCTCACCTTTGTTGGCGTGAAAATGCTTTTCCCTGAAATCTCTCGTTGGATTACAGGCGAATCGCTCACGATTCCCTCTCCCATCTCGCTTGCCGTGATTGCCAGTGTGCTTTTTCTCTCGATTGTGATTTCGCTTCTCGTTGCACCCAAAGAAGTGAAGAACGAAGCGACGCAAGAAATTGTGCCTGCCAAAGAAGAAGCAAAGGTTTAAGGCAACGCATTGAGTTTACGTATCAGCCATTCTGCTGAAAGGCACAAAACAATAATGAGCAACGTTTGCCACAGGTTTGCAAATTCAATCGTTGAGCTTGTCGCAATACTGACGGGCTGAAACGACGGCTCTTGTTTAAGGTCATCAAAAAATTGCGGAAAGGTTTGTGGCGTGTAGAACTTGCCGCCGCTTCGCTCGGCGATGCTTCGCATGGTTTCAGGATTGGCGGCGGTATTTCGCAGTTCCGCGCTTGTTTCGCTCACTGAAAAGATGCCTGACGCTGTGCCAATTAGCAAGTCGCTCTCTTTGGCTTCGGCAGTGAAGGTGTAATCGCCTTTTTGGAAACCCTCGAACTTCGTTTGATAAACGCCCGCTTCAATCGCACGCTCAAAGGTTGCGCTGTAAGTTTCGCCCGTTTGTTTGTTCTTGACGCGCAAGTCAATCTGTGCAGTTGAGACAGGATTCAAGAGTTCATCTTGTAAGGTTGCTGTGAAAAAGACGGTTTCGCCTTCATCATAAAGTTTGCGCGATGTAGAGACTTGAAATCGCTTGGTGTCTTCTTTGGCGCAAAGCCATTCAATCATTCCAATTAGAGTTTGCTCATAAACCTTGCGCACGCTTTCATCAGGGGAAAGCGACAGCCTCCAAAACTGTGGCGTGCAAAGCGTTACAAATTTTCTGCCTGAACTTTGTGCAATCGCTAATGCCACACGCTCGGTGGCTCTGCCTGAAATAGAAAGTTTCCACAAAATTTGCGAGGTGGGTTTGGGTTGAAAATTCAATTCCAAATAAGAAACAGGCGGCGCAGTTTGAAATGCCGTTTGTAATAGAGATGCAATAGGTTTGAACGCTACGAAACTTTGTCCTTGTGCTGTGGGCAAAAGAAAGGCGTTGTTGTCGAGAACATCGGCAGGCGTGGTGCGTCCAACATTTATCGCAAGAATCGGCTCGTATTGCTTTAACTTCGCGCCCGAACTTTGCAAGCCAATAAATGAAAAGACAGGAATTTTATTTGCGTTCAAAAACCCAAACACGCGCTCGGCAATGGCTTCGCTGATGCTTGCACTTGGAAATCCAACAAGAAAACAAACGTCAGCATCTTGATGCTCGTTAAGGTTGAGTGCGCCTTCAAAAAATTCGCTTGATGTTTTTTGCGTGAAGAAAACGGCGTCAATGTTTTCGGAGCGATTCAGCGTTTGGCGAATCGCGGCGATTTCAGGGTCGGCAAGTCCTGTAATGACCAAGACTTTCTTTTTGTTTTTCAAGACGCGCATAAAAAACGACTGCGCGTTGTTCTTTGCGGAAAATTCCCCTTGAAGCGATGAAATGCTGATGGTGTATTTGGCTTCGCCAATTTCTTTCGGCACAAATTCAAACGCAATAGATTGTTCGGAAGGCGACAGTTCAAATTGCTTGCGTGCTAAAATACTTTCGCCACTTTTCAAGATGGCTTCAACGCGACTGCCCGCGAAGCCTTGTTGCGCAATCACCGCCGAGACCGAAACTTTTGTATTGACTATCGCTTGCTCGGGCGCGTAGATACGGCGAAGCACAATATCTTTGCGCGAAGTGCTATCGCCCAAAAGCACGGTAAAAATTGGAATCGGAGAACGCTCGGCTTCGTAGAGCGGAGTTTCGCCTGCATTGAAAATGCCATCGCTAAACATCAAGGCGGCGTTGAATTTCTCACGCGCACTGATGCGGTTTAGCGTCGCAATCGCGTCGGCGTGGTTCGTGTATTTTTCTTTGAAGGAAAGGTCGGAAAGTTGCCGTTCTTGCAACGCTTCGCCGAATGAAAACGAATGAATTTCAACGCTGTTCGCAAGGAGGTTTTGATAACGTGAAATAAGTTGTTGGAGAAGACTATCGCGCCGAGTGCCATTGTCGCTGATGGTCATGCTTTCAGAGTTATCAAGTATCAACGCCAATTTCGGCTTGCGTGCTTCTTCTGAAAAAAATTGGAGCATCGGTTCAAGAAGCAAAGAAAGCGTGAGAAAGAACGCCAATGCGCGCAGGTAAATGAGTCCAACTTTGAGCGGTAGGGAAAGCATTGCGCGTTGATAAGTCCAAGCGGCAAGCAAAAGTGCAAGGAGTGCAAAGAGCAATAAAAGCCAAAACGATGAAGCGACAAAGGTCATTTATGCTACGTGAAAATCGAGTTAGGTCAAACAAAATAACCGCCAATTTCAATTCGTGAAAATTCTCGACCGATATATTGCTCTTCGTTACCTTTCGGCGTTCTTGTTCGGAACGATTGCCTTCATCGCACTTTTCGTTTTAATCGACCTCATTGAACATATTGACGATTTCATCGACCGCAAACTCACGCTCGTGCCGATTGTAGCGTATTACGGCTACTTCCTTCCTGAAATCTTAAAACTAATCATTCCAATTAGCGCATTGCTTTCCGCATTGTTTGTAACAGGTGCGCTCTCGAAGCAGATGGAACTAACCGCAATGAAATCAGGCGGAATCAGCCTTTACCGAATGCTCGTGCCATTTTTCGGAATCGCACTGTTAATTACCTTGTTGGATTTTTACCTTTCGGGTTGGCTTGTGCCACAAACCACACGAGAAAAACAGCGATTTGAATCGGTAAATCTCGGAAAAAATTTTTGGGTTGGTGGCAGTCGCTCAAATGTCAACTTGATGGATTCGCCAACGAAACTTGTCAGCATTGGCTACTATGACGATTATGTAAAAACTTGCTATGGGCTTAGTGTTCAGCAATTTGATGGGAAGCGATTGCTGTGGCGAGTCGATGCAGAGCGAATGAAGTTCGACACAACGGCGCAAAAGTGGGTGATTGAAAGCGGATACTTGCGCGTGATTGACGGCGAGAAAGAACACATCACGCGATTTGAGATGCTTGATACGCTTCAATTTTCTTTCACAGCGAAAGAGCTCGGCGAATCCACACAAGCCCTTGAACTCTTGACACTCCCTGAACATCGGGCATTTCTAAGCACACGTGAGCGCGGCGGATTTGAATCGTTTGACGAAGCCATCGTGAAGTACCACACGAAACTATCGTTTCCACTTACTTGCTTGATTGTCATTCTGATTGGCGTTCCGCTCTCGGCGCAAAAGAAGCGAAGTGGCATCGCACTTGAAGCGGGCATTAGTATTCTTGTTGGATTTTTGTATATGGGCGTTCAGCAAGTTTTTGGAACGCTTGGCTACAAGGGCGCAGTCAATCCGATTTTAGCCGCATGGATGCCGAATATGATTTTTCTTGCTATCGGTCTGTATATGCTCTTCAAGGCACAGAAGTAGAATTCCCACTGCGCAAATCCGCATTCTCTTGAAAAATAGAACACAGATGAGACGGATTCAACGGATAAACACGGACTCAACTTTCACTCCCCGCTCCGCAAGGGCGAAACATTTTTCGCCCCTCCACACTCCGACATCTGTGCAACTCCGTTCAATCTGTGTTATCCGTGTGCAATTCTTTTTTGTGCGCTTTGTGAAAACTTTGTGCCCTTTGTGGTAAAGCAAAAGAAACCACAGAAGGCAGGCACGAAGTTCACAAAGGGACGTTTTGGCGAAAGTCAAAACAGCGTGAGGTATCTGCTACACGGTTTGACGCGAGAGTGCGAAACTGGCAATCTTGCGAATCAGCGCGGGATACTCCAACCCCGAAACCCTTGCCGAACGCGCCAGCCCCGCATCTTGCGAAATGTCAGGATTCGGATTCACATCAACGACAAACGGCTTGCCTTCTTTTGAGACGCGAAAATCTACACGCGCATAATCACGACAGCCAAGCGCATGAAACACACGCAAGGCAATTTGTTTCAATTCAAGTTCAAGTTTCATATCAATCGGCGCAGGGCAAATGGGTTTCGTTTCTTTGTATTCCACACTGTTCTCTTCCCACTTGGCGTTGTAGGTTACAATGCGTGCGTAGCCTTCGGGCATGGTTTCAAAACTAATCTCCGAAATCGGCAATACGTGCGGCGCATTCGGGTGTCCGAACTGATGCTCAAAGTCGCTATCGCCCAGAATTGCTACATTAAATTCGCGTCCGTCGATATACTCCTCGACCAATGCCGGTTGTTTATGCACACGCCAAATCATCTCGACCTGCCGCTGTAAGTCTTCACGAGAAGAGACAACGGAATGATTCGATATGCCGATACTCGCATCTTCGTGTTCAGGCTTAACAATAAGCGGAAAGGGCATCGTCGTAGTAATTTCATCGCCTTGTTTGAAGACGGTGAAGCGCGGCGTTGGAACAGAACGGCGAAGCAAAATTTCTTTTGTCTTTGCTTTTTGAACACAAAGTTCAAGCGTTTTTGCGGGTGAGCCGGTGTAGGCAATGCCGAGTAAATCAAGTGCAATTGGAACAAATACCTCGCTCTTTGAAATGCGGTAGGCACCCTCAAACAAATTGAATACAGCATCAGGCTTGATTTCCATTAACTGCTCCATCAAGAGAATAATATCCCCTGTGAACGCAAGCGGACTGACCTTGTATTCTTCCGAGAGTGCATCAGTGATGGCATTGACATTTTCCAAAATGCCCATCTCCGACTTGATGTCGTGCGTGAGCGAAAATCTATCGGGAACAGCGTTGTAGATAATCGCAATGTGTTTCATACAGAAACAGGTTCAAATTTTTTGAGCAACTCAATGCACTTTTCGTTTTGATGCGGCAGACCAATGGAAATTCGGAGACAATGCGGCAAGCCAAAGGCTTTGAGCGGACGCGTGATGATGCCATTTCGCAAAAGATATTCCGAGACTTCATTCACTCGTGTTTCCGAGCCGTAATCAATCATCACAAAATTTGCCCACGAGGGAATCCAATTCAAGCCCAGTTCAGTGAAGGCTTCGGTGAAGAGCGCGTAACCTTGTTTGTTGTTCTCAATCGTTTGGCGCAAGAAGTCGTCATCATCTAACGCCGCAAGTGCGCCCGCCTGTGCCAGCGTGTTCGGCTCAAAGGGCAATTTAACTTTCATTAAATTCGTGATAAACTTATCGTGTGCAAAGCCGTAGCCCACACGCAATCCTGCAAGCCCATAGCCTTTTGAAAACGTGCGAAGCGTTATCACATTGTCGTAACGATACGACATAGAATCAGGGTAATCCAAATCGCTCGATGCAAATTCGAAATAGGCTTCATCTAAAATGATAATCACACGTTCAGGCACACGCGCCATGAAGGCGTCGAATTCTTCACGCGTGAAAATGGTGCCAGTGGGGTTGTTCGGATTGCAAAGATAAATCACTTTTGTGTGGCGCGTGATGCGGTCGGCAATGCCTTGTAAATCAAAGCGATAGCCCTCTTTCATCGGAACGCGCTTCAAGGTTAAACCGCTTGCGTTGGCAAGCACATAAAAGCCGATAAAGGTATTTTCGGAAGTGAGCAGTTCATCGGTATCGGAAACAAAGGTGCGCAGAATGTTCGCCATAATGCCTTCCGAGCCTGCGCCGACCGCAACATTCTCAATCTTCAACTTAAATCGCTCGGCAAGTTTTGAACGCAGTTTGAACGCAGCAGGGTCAGGATAATAATTCACATCATACATCGCTTTCTGCATGGCTTCAATCGCCTTCGGTGAAACACCAAGCGGATTTTCATTCGAAGCAAGTTTATAGACTTCCTGCAAACCGTAAAGCGACTTGATTTCTTCAATGCTTCTGCCTGCTTTATACGGCTCTAACTTCTCAATATGCGGTGGAACAAGTTGCGTGGTCATGAGTTGCTTCTCAATGTTTTGTGGTGTGTCAAAGTTCGAGAAAGTTATTTCGTTCATCAATAAAGGCTTTTTCAGCGGTTGACATTCCTACGCGCCGCTCTGATAGGTCGTTTCTTCGCACAGTAATCGTATGCCAATTTAAGCGTAAGAGTAGCGTTTTTCAAGCATATAGCGTATCGGTTAAATTCCATCGGTGCTACCCTTTGACCGTGCAAAGACTTGACTGCAAAACACACTTGCATCGCGTTGGCTGTTGGTATTTTTGTTTCAGTTTGCAATTTTCAAACTAAACATTTTTGCAGATGATATGAGTTTAGAAAACCCCATCTTGAACAATCCATATGATGAACCGCGCTTGCATTATGCAACCAACAGCGACGGTTCACTAAACTATCAAGACGTCAGAGAAGGCAGACGAATTTTCATGCCCGACATACAAATCGTGCCGACCAAGCAAAATCCTCAACCTTCACTTTTAGAACTGAACGACTTCGCTCATGACCACAGCGACCACCTCATTAACCTCTGCCGCAAAGAAGTCGGCGCATGGAGAAAAGAACATTACCCCCAAACGACAAGAGTTACCAGAGAACTGTTACAGTTTTGGTTCGAGAATCCTAAACGGCACGCCGTCAAAAAACTCTTTTTCGCTCAACGAGAAGCCGTTGAAACCGCTATATGGCTCAATGAAGTGGCAGAAAAATCAAACCCAGGTCAAAACATCTTGAACAAACTTCGCAAGGCACAAAAAACCGTCAGCGATACCCCCGAAGAACAACTGCCCCGCATCGCATTCAAAATGGCAACTGGAACAGGTAAAACGGTCGTCATGGGGTGTCTGATGCTCTATCACTATTTCAACCGACAAGAGTATCGTAACGACACCCGTTTCGCCGATTATTTCTTAATTGTTACCCCAAGCATTGCCATTAAAGACCGTTTGAATGTCTTATTCGTAGATACAAAAAATAAATACAATAGAGAAGATTATTACTATCAAAGAGGATTAGTTCCGCAAAGTTTAGAACACCGTTTAGAAAATTTGAATGCACGCCTTGTTATTACCAATTATCACCAATTTGAACCGAAAACCTTACAAGGCAATAAACGCAGTCCTTTTGATGGAAAAGTAGATTCAGAAGGAAAAAAAATTGATGCCAATAACAAAGAAGATTTCTCACAAGTTATTCGCAGGGTTTTAAGTAAGTTCAAAAAAGGTAGCCGTTTGCTCATTCTAAACGATGAAGCCCACCACTGCTATTTACCAAAATCATCAGGCGAAACCGAAGATAACGAAGAAGTTGACGAAAATGAAAGAGCCGCAGTTTGGTTTAGAGGCTTAAAAGAAATTTCACTTCGCTACGAATTGAAAGCCATCTATGACCTTTCCGCTACGCCTTACTATCTGCAAGGTTCAGGATATACGCCTTATAGTTTATTCCCTTGGGTCGTTTCTGACTTCGGCTTAATTGAAGCCATCGAAAGCGGATTAGTAAAAATTCCCTTCCTTCCTGAAAGCGATAATACACAGGAACTTACAGAAGCCAAATTGCGAGACATCTATTCCCACGTTAAAGATGAACTGCCACGCAAAGGGCAACGCAAGAAAAAATCCGAAGCCAAAGTAGAAGGCACAACGCTCAAAGAAGCACCCCCTAAACTGCCCGCATTAGTTAAAGGCGCATTAGACCAGTTCTGCAATCATTACAAAAATTACTACGAAGGGCAACGCCAGCAACACGAAGAAAAACAAAATCTTTTCTCTGCCCCGCCTGTTTTTATTGTCGTCTGCAACAATACCTCTGTCTCCAAAGAAGTCTATAAATACATCGCAGGCTACGAATATGAAAATGAAAACGGCGAATTGGTAACTGTTTCAGGACATTATGACCTGTTTTCTAACTATGACCCATCAACTCTAAAACCATTGAAAAAGCCGCCAACCTTACTCATCGACAGCGACGCATTAGAAAATAGCGAACAAATCAATGACGAGTTCAAAAAAATTTTTGCTTCCGAAATTGCAGAGTTCAAAAAAGATTATGCTCGATTGCACGGACAAGGTAGTGCAGAACTCATTACCGACGCTCAAATTTTGCGCGAAGTCGTTAATACGGTCGGCAAACCCGGGAAATTAGGGGCTCATATTCGCTGTGTTGTCTCGGTCTCTATGCTGACCGAAGGGTGGGACGCCAATACCGTTACACACATCATGGGCATTCGCAAGTTCGGCTCGCAACTGCTGTGCGAACAAGTCGCAGGACGCGCCCTGCGAAGAATGCATTATTACTTGCAAGGCTACGACCAAGACGGCAACCCGACAAACGACAAAAGAAAAACGCTGATAGAAAAATTCCCGCCTGAATATGCTCACATCATCGGCGTTCCGTTCAAAATGTTCAAAGGCGGTCAATCCGCACCTCCCCCCGAATACCCCGAACTGACGCATATCTACGCACTGCCCGAAAGAGAAAAAACCCACGAAATTACATTCCCTAACTTAATTGGCTATCGTATAGAAACTCTAACAAACGAACTGAAATACGATTTCAGCACCATAGAAAACTTCGAAGTGGTCTGTTCCGACTTTCCCCTGCAAACCACGATGGCTTCTGCCTTCCTGCCAAAAGAAGAAACGCTCCAAGTACAAAGCGTATTTGAAAAACGAAAACAAGAAATTATCTTCTTAATCACCAAAGCACTTATCAACTATCATTTTAGCGACGACAACCAAAACCCAAAATTCCAATACTTCGGCAAACTTAAAGAAATTGTAGAATACTGGTATCAGAATAAAGTGATACTCATTGGCGAACACGATGAAAAATATAAAAAACTCCTTTACTTCTTTGAGCCAAAAATCATGGCTGACCATATCCGAAGAGGCATCAATCCGCACCTGAATACCACCGAGTTTATTCGCCCCGTATTCAACTACTACAATAAATTCGGTAGCACGAAATATGTCAATGCCCATACCGCCAAAGCCGTCTTCCCAACACAAAAAAACGATTGGTGAGCCTGATATTGTGTTGCATCGGCAGGGAAACGAGGTTACAGTAGAAGTTCAAGGATTAGATATTTACGACCCAATTAAAGATGAAGTGAAAGCGCGAAGTGTCTCGGATATTGCGTATTGGATGGTAGATGATGACTACGATGGAAGCAATTTTGTGGTGAAACAGGTGCTCTTCTGTGGTGGTGATAAAGATGAATTTGAGAAGTGGCGGAAAGGGTTGGAGACGCTTGCTAAAGCCAAGACGAAACGGAAAGTAGAAAAGACGCTGAGAATTGAAATTGACGATGAAGCCTTTGACCGCCTTTATGGCTACAAGTCGCATCCGATTGCGGTGAGCAAACATGGTCAGCGGGTTGCAGTGCGGCTGATTAGTCAATTTGGCGAAGAATGTACGAAGGTTTTTACACTCAATAGAAGTTGAACTTTGTTCACCACACCCTGTCTGCTATCGCAGACGTCCCTCTCCTACGAATAGGCGAGGGACACAAGGCACAACTCCCTCTCCTTTTAGGAGAGGGTCGGGGTGAGGTAAAAAATCGGTGAAAATCCGCTCAATCCGTGTGTTCCGTGTGCAATTTCTCTTTGTGCGCTTTGTGGTGAAAGAGAGATGAAAACCACGAAGGACACGAAGGAATCTGTGCGTAATCCGTCTAATCAGTGTTATCCGTGTGCCGTTTTCTTTGCGCGCTTTGCCAGATATGCGCGTTTCTATGCAGTTACGCAAGGGTCATGGGTTATGAAGTAAGAATCTATAACTGCTTATTTTATCGTAAGTTAATTACGGCAAGTGGGAACATAGGGCGGAGAGGGTGGGATTCGAACCCACGGTAGTCTTGCGACTACATCGGTTTTCGAGACCGACCGATTCAACCACTCTCGCACCTCTCCAAAAACAAATTGAGCCTCGTCTGTTGAGGCTCGCTTCTATGTGTGAGCGAGAGACGAGGTTCGAACTCGCGACCCTCACCTTGGCAAGGTGATGCTCTACCAGCTGAGCTACTCTCGCATTCAAAAGGTAACTGCAAAGATAGCAGTTTTCGAGAATTTGTCAAGCACTCCAACAAAAAATTCTTGTTCTCTTGTTCCTTGTTGTGATTGCGTTGAAGGAACGGTGGCGTTGATTTATATTCGCTTTTTCAAATTTTTCCGCCCGTTTTCATCAATGCCCGAACTGATTGATACTGCTTCTCTTGAACTTGCCGCTTCCGAACTTGCGTGTATTGTCGTGCGTGGCGCGAAAGTTCACAACCTCAAAAACATTGATGTTGATATTCCACGCGGCAAACTGGTTGTCATTACAGGGCTTTCAGGGTCAGGCAAATCGAGTCTTGCGTTTGATACAATTTACGCCGAAGGTCAGCGTCGATTTATGGAAACGCTCTCTTCATATGCTCGGCAATTTGCAGGCTCAATGGAACGCCCTGATGTGGATTTCATTGATGGGCTTTCGCCTGTGATTTCGATTGAGCAAAAAACGACATCACGCTCGCCACGCTCTACCGTTGGCACAATTACAGAGATTTACGACTTCATGCGGCTCTTGTGGGCGAAAATCGGAATTCGATACGACCCCAAGACCAATCGCAAATTAGAAAAGCAATCCGAAGAGGATATTCTCAACGCG
>Ga0308406_1000631_pt1 | contig 15376 bp, 12 predicted proteins | sample HotsprSampleMSe1_FD_203474 | JGI IMG/M metagenome (GOLD analysis project Ga0308406, IMG submission 203474) | Hot spring phototrophic mat microbial communities from Mushroom Spring, Yellowstone National Park, Wyoming, United States - 20060911_MSe1 ...
CATCACGCACCAGATATGAGGCAATCCGACAGGACTCATTTTTTTGTAAATCTCGCCGTCAATGAGTTCCAGTTTTTCATCAGGCGCGAGAATACCAAGTTCCGCCATTTTCAGATACTCGTCTGCCGTGAAGCGTCGCTTCTTTGGCTGAACGGCTTCTGTCGCTATTGCTGTTGCTGCTACGCTCACCATCATTTCCTTATCTCCATCGGTTTTGTGCCGAGAATTTCTCCAACCGAAAAACTCACTGTTTCAAACTTCACGGGCGCAATCGCTTCGGTTTCATCATACATCATCACTTGCCGATACACGCCTTCTTTTGCTTCACGATAGGCTTCAAGGCGTTTTTCTGACAGATTCACTATCCACACTTCTACCACATCAAAGCGTGCGTAGAGTGGCAGTTTCACTTTGCGGTCAAGGTTCAAGGTTGAATCCGAGACTTCTACGACAAGCAAAGCATCTTTGGCAGTGGGTTGTCGGTTCATCGCTTCTAATGGAAACAGCACCACATCAGGTTCAGGCTCGTTGTAGTCATCTAACCGTAATGGACTCTGAACGGAAATAATTGCCCTGCCTGCTAATTTTAGAACAAGCATTTCAGTTAGGCGTGCCACGCACCAGATATGGGGCAATCCGACAGGACTCATTTTTTTGTAAATCTCGCCGTCAATGAGTTCCAGTTTTTCATCAGGCGCGAGAATACCAAGTTCCGCCATTTTCAGATACTCGTCTGCCGTGAAGCGTCGCTTTTCAGGCAGTTTGTGCTCCGAGAGCAGTTGCTTGTCTTTTGAAGCGGCGGCAATCATACCGATTCTAATTTTCGTTTAAGCAGTTCGTTGATGAGTTGCGGATTGGCTTTGCCTTTCATACGCTTCATGGTTTCGCCAACGAAGTAGCCGAAGAGTTTAGTTTTGCCTGCGCGATAATCAGCAAGTTGTGTTGGACTTGCGGATAAGACTTCCGCAATTTCTTTCTCGATAGCAGAAACATCGCTGACTTGTGCGAGCCCATCGCGGTTGACAATTTCTTCGGGCGTTGTGGGTTCGTTCAACATTTTGACGAAGACAACTTCTTTCGCCGTGTTGCCGTTAATGACCCCTTTTTTGACAAGTGAAATCAGGTCGCCGAGTCGCTTTGCTTCAATCGGGAATTCTGAAATATCAATCGCCTTTTCTTTGAGCGTGCGCAAGACTTCGCCCATAATCCAATTTGAAGCGGCTTTGGCATCGCCGCAGACTTTGGCGGTTTCTTCGTAGTAATCGGCAAGCAAACGGTCGGTGGTGATAACCTTTGCGTCGTATTCAGGAATGTGATACTGCGACACAAAGCGGGCGGCACGCACTTCGGGCATTTCAGGCAGTTCGGCTTTGATGAGCGAAAGCAGTTCATCAGTTACTTCAATCGGCACGAGGTCGGGTTCAGGGAAATAGCGATAATCGTGTGCCGCTTCTTTTGAGCGCATCGGACGAGTTTCGAATTTATCCGCGTCCCACAGTCGCGTCTCTTGCACAATCGTTCCGCCTGATTTCAGAACTTCAATTTGCCGTTCCATTTCGTATTGAATCGCATTTTCAACGCTCTTAAACGAGTTCATATTTTTGATTTCCGTGCGCGTGCCAAATTTTTCCGCACCTTTCGGGCGCACCGACACATTGGCATCGCATCGCAATGAGCCTTCTTCCATATTGCCATCGGAAATGCCAAGCCATCGGACAATCGCGCGCAACTTTTGTAAATACGCAGAGGCTTCTTTGGTAGAACGAATGTCAGGATAACTGACAATCTCCAAAAGCGGCACACCACATCGATTGGCATCAATGTAGGTTTCTTCGCCAATGTCGTGAATTGATTTTCCTGCATCTTCTTCCATGTGGATTCGCACCAAGCGCACGCGTTTTTTTTCGCCGTCTACTTCAAAGTCAATGTAGCCTTCGGTGCAAATTGGCTCTTCGTATTGCGAAATCTGATAGCCTTTGGGGAGGTCGGGATAGAAGTAATTTTTTCGCGCCATGATGGAATACGGCGCAATCGTGCAGTGTGTCGTTAAGCCAAGTTTAATGGCTGATTCCAAGACTTGCTTGTTCAACACAGGCAACGCGCCAGGCATTGCTAAGCAAACAGGACACACATTCGTATTGGCAGGCGCGCCAAACTCGGTTGAACAGCCACAAAAGGCTTTGGTCTTTGTGTTGAGTTGGCAATGGACTTCAAGTCCGACAACAAGTTCGTATTCCACAGTTCAAAAGCGAATAATGGTTATGCAAAAATTTGTTCGGCAGAAATATTGAAGTCGGGCAAAATGGGCGTTGTAATGTTTTCGCTTCCTCTTGATTTTGAAAGGCACTTTATATCGCTCTCGTGCCACGCATAACGCTCCACAACGCCTTCGCTAACATCAATAATCCAACACTCTTTGACGCCGTGTTTGAAATAAGTCGGCATCTTTTTGCGCAAGTCGTAATACGCTGTTGAGGGCAAAAGCACTTCCACGACCAAATCGGGCGCACCACGCACAATATCCGTTCCGATAATCGCGAGCCGTTCATTTGAAATAAACATCACATCAGGCTGAAACGTGTTATGATTATCAAGAAAGACGTCCATCGGCGCAATGAGAACACGACCAAGTTTCTGTTTCATCACAACCTCACGCATCATTACCGCAAGATTCAGAACAGCGTTTTGATGAGCCACAATCGGTGTTGGCATTTCAACGATTTCTCCATCGATGAGTTGATACTTTGCGCCTTCGGGCAGTAGGGCGTAGTCGTCGTAAGTTGCTTTTTGTTTTTCAGCCGTGAGCATATTGTCCAAAAATTTTTGGGAATATAATCAAAATGCCTCGTGCGAAGTGCAACTCAAAGTTGAAGGGAAAAATGATTGACGATTTATCTTAAATCTTAATTCTTCACTGTGTTCGGAACAGCGATAAACTTTTGACAACTTTTTGACAACTTTTTCTCTATCTCTGCGCAAAATGCTGTGTTCTTTCAATTAAAAAATGGTAATTATGAAACCATCTCTGTTCATCACATCACTTCTCTTTTCTATGTCAACAACACTTGACGCACAAGAACGCACTGTTGCAGTAACAGTCTACAACGATAATCTCGGCGTTGTCAAAGAGACGCGCGCGATTGAAGTTCAACGCGGCATGTCCGAAGTCAAAATCACCGATGTTGCCGCAAAAATTGACCCAACCAGTGTCTACATCAAACTGAACGGCACAGTCATTGAGCAGAACTATCAATACGACCTTGTCAGCATGAGCAAAATCTTGGAAAAGTATCTTGATAAGTCGATTCAACTTATCAACGAGAAAGGCGAACTTTTGGAAGGCACGCTTCTCTCATCACAAGGCGGGCAGATTGTTTTGCGTAATCGCGACGGCGGCTTGACGATGCTCGGCGGATTGGACAAATACCGCATCAATGTTGCCGATTTGCCCGAAGGCTTAATCACTAAGCCCACGTTGATTTGGAAAGTCGACTCACGTTCATCAGGACGGCAGAACGCCGAGATTTCTTATCAAACCAGCGGAATGCAGTGGCACGCTGAATATGTCGCCGTGCTGAATAAAGACGACAGCAAACTCGACCTTAAAGCGTGGGTGAGCATTGAAAATCAATCAGGTGCAAGTTATCCAAATGCCACACTCAAACTGATTGCGGGCGATGTGAAACGAGCGCAAGACGACGAACTGATTTATCCCGCGGCACCGCGCAAGCGCGCCATGGCACTGGAAGCCACCGCACCGCAATTCGAAGAGCAATCGCTGTTTGAATATCACGCCTACGCGCTCCAACGCCCGACTACTTTGCTCAACAACGAAACCAAACAAATCTCGCTCTTTGAAGCCGAAAATATTGCCGCTACAAAGAAGTTTCAGCACAAGGGCGGCAACAAGGTCAATGTCGTAGTGGAATTTGAAAACAAATCTTCCAATCAACTCGGCATGCCGCTTCCGAAAGGCAAAGTGCGTGTCAATAAAGAAGATAGAGGCGCATTGGAATTTATCGGCGAAGACCTTATCGACCACACGCCGAAAGATGAAAAAGTCTCGCTCAAAATCGGCGATGCCTTCGATATTGTCGCCGAAGAAGTCCAAACGGATTATAGACAACTCTCTCAACGCACAAGTGAAACCGCGTGGAAAATCACCTTCAAAAATCGCAAAGATGAAGCCGTAACGATTGAAGCCGAACGATACTTGGGCTACAACTGGCAAATCATAAACGCCTCACACAATTTTGAAAAGAAAAACGCCACAACCGCTCTCTTCCGCGTGCCTGTTCCAAAGGGCAAGGAAGTAGATTTAATTTTCACGGTGCGCAATAGTTATTGAGCCAAAATAGGAAGCATCTCTCTGAAACATTCATCGCTCCATAGGTGCGTAATACTTTTCGTAAAACCCCCTTGAACATGCTTTCAGGTTGGATTTCATTTTCGCATCAAAACAAGGGTTTTTGCTTGAATGACTGTCTTGAATCATTTGGCACGATTTTTGGAAACCTTACTACTCACTTAAATAAAAATTTGAAAGGACCAATAGAAAGCAATGGAAGACAAATCCAAAATCTTACGCACCGCACCCATCGACATGGCAGTGGTGCGAACAAACTTCCTCACTTGGAAAATGAAAGTGCGTTCAGCCGCTAACGGGTTTGCTAAGTGGGAAGACGTGCAACCCAACGAACCCGAAAAAAGTCAAATCGGACAATGGATTCAAAACGTGGGCGATAGGCTTTATAGCCAAGAGCCTGTCTATCAAGAATTCAAGCAAATGCATGCGCACTTGCATCACTTCGTCGGACAAATCTATGAACTCGCCAAACTCGGTGAGAAAACACAAGTGAAAGAGATGTTAGACGACTTCGACAAACAGTGCGAAGACTTCCTGAAAATGATTGACTCCTACAAAATGGTTATGGACAGCTACCGCGAACAAGGCTTCTCGCCAACCATGCCCTCATCACTTCTCTCAAACTTGAAGCGCGTCAAGTAATTTCTGAACCCTGCCCCCTTTTTTCTCTGAACGCTCCCCTGATAATCATAGTCCTATCAAAGCATTTGAATACGCCTTGTGCAATACCAAACAGCAAGACATGGAACATAAGACCTTTCGGCACTAAGCACCACACCTGCTCCGTAACCAAAGTAACCGTTCTTCACATGGGAAATGCCGACCTTTGCAAAAACACATTGTTGAATGGAACTCATTGGTTATCTCGCTTCAATTTTAATCGGCATCTCGTTGGGGCTAATTGGCGGTGGCGGAAGTATTCTCACTGTTCCCGTTTTAGTGTATCTCTTTGGGCAATCACCGATTGAAGCAACGCTGTATTCGCTCTTCATTGTTGGTTTATCGAGCGCGGTCGGTGCGAATACCTACTTGCGAAACGGACTCGTGAAGGTGAAAACGGCAATCACCTTTGCGATTCCTTCCATTGCCTCAATTCTCTTCACGCGCAATGTTATTTTGCCAAACCTGCCCGAAACGCTTTTCTCTATCGGCGAATTTTCGCTTTCAAAAAGCACATTGATTCTATTGCTCTTTGCAGTGCTAATGATAATTGCGGCAGTAAAAATGATTGCGCCAACATCTTTGAAACCTGATAATGAACAAGGTGTGCATTTGGTAAGGCTTGCTCTGAACGGCTTTGCGGTTGGATTCATCACGGGGTTGATTGGTGTTGGGGGCGGATTTCTCATCATTCCTTCATTGGTGCTTCTTTCAAAATTAGAGATGAAAGAAGCAGTTGGTTCATCGCTCTTTATTATCGCGCTCAATTCATTGATTGGTTTTTTTGGCAGTTTGCGCGGCGTTGAAGTGCAGTGGATTTTTTTAGGTTCAATTTCTGCATTGGCGATACTGGGCATTTTCATTGGCACATCGCTTGCAAAGCGCATTGATGGCAATCGCTTAAAGCCGGCATTTGGTTGGTTTGTGTTGGTGATGGGCACGTTTGTGTTGGTGAAAGAAACCTTTTTGAAAGCACACTGAAGCTCATCACATCAAGCATTGAGGCAAACTTGTCGTTTTACCATCGTTCTTTTTTCGCTAACTTCTTGCGCTTCAAACGCCTGCCGTAAAACGAATTTGAAAGTAGCCAATGCGTTTGCCCGAAGAAAAAATCGATGAAATTCGCCGCACTGCCGACATTGTCGACATCATCTCCGACTACGTGCGGCTTGTGCCGTCAGGGCGCAATTACAAAGCCATCTCGCCGTTCAACCCAAGCGAAAAAACGCCGTCCTTCTATGTCTCGCCCGAAAAACAAATCTACAAGTGCTTTTCCACAGGCAAGGGCGGCAATGTCTTTACCTTCATTCAAGAGATGGAAAAACTGCCGTTCATCGATGCGGTGAAATGGGTGGCGAAAAAAGTCGGCATTGACCTTTCGCAATATGAACGCAAGTCTAATCAGCAAGAGGATAAACAAAGCGAAGACTATGACCTAATGGCATGGGTGGCGAAATGGTTTCATACCAACCTCAACACGAAAGAAGGCAAAATCGGACTCGATTACTTTCTCAATCGTGGCTTGCTCAAAGAAACGATTGCAAGATTCGGATTGGGCTATGCCTTTGATGCGTGGAATAAACTGTGCGACGAAGCCACAAAGGAAGGCAAATCGCTCACCCTGCTTGAAGAATTCGGCTTGATTGCGCGTAGCGAAAAGAGCGAGAAGCACTACGACGTCTTTCGCAATCGCGTGATGTTTCCGATTTTCTCACCCGCAGGAAAAGTCATTGCCTTTGCAGGCAGATTGCTGACCGAAGAAAAAAATTCGCCCAAGTATATCAACTCGCCTGAAACGAAACTCTATCGCAAGTCCGAAGTGCTTTATGCCTTCAACTTTGCGCGTGATGAGATTCGCAAAAAAGATGAAGCGATTTTAGTCGAAGGCTATATGGACGTGATTTCGCTTCATCAAGCTGGCATTAAAAACGCGGTGGCTTCGGGCGGCACATCGCTCACGCCCGACCAAGTGCGCCTGATTGGGCGGCTCACAAAAAATATCTTGTTCATCTACGATGGCGATAGTGCTGGCATTAAAGCCATGATGCGCGGCATTGACCTCATTTTGGAACAAGGACTAACGCCCAACGTGCTGTTCTTGCCGAATAACGAAGACCCTGACAGTTACGTGCGGAAAGTCGGCGGCGAAGAATTTTTGAAATACGCTAACGCGCATAAAACCTCGTTCCTCGATTTCAAACTCGATGTTCTCAAAAAAGCAGATGGATTTTCAAACGAAGAGCAGACGAAAACTTCGGTTCGCGACCTTGTCTCAACGATTGCCAAAGTCCGAGATGAACTCGCACGCGAAGTTTATCTGAAATCGCTGGCGCAAAAACTTGACCTCTCGCTCTCCACGCTTCAAAGAGAACTTGAAAAAGCCTTAGGACGAGAAACGCCGAAACGCCTTGCTACACCGAAGCCTTTGCCGATTCCGCAAGAAACAAACGTGCCGACAACAGAACAGGCATTGCCTAACATTGCCGAGCGCACCTTCCTGAAATCATTGATGGAAAGCCTTTATCACGGAAGCGAAGTGTTGGAGTTTGTCAAAGAAAAATTGACTGTCTTAACCTTCAAACACGAATGGACGGAAAGAATTACACGATTTCTGCTTGAACGCTACGACGCACACGACAAACAAACCTCATTTGACATTACACACGAGTTGAGTTTTTTGGAAGATGAAGCCCTGCGAAATTTCGTGTCGGGATTGTTGATGGACGAGACAATTTCAGAGCGATGGCAACCCGAACCGCCCAGCGTGTATGCACGTCGATGCGTGATGGCGTTTTTAGATGCAACGAAAAAAATCATTTTGCAGACCTACGACGACGCGCTGTTTGAAAACATTAATCTCTTGCAACAAGAATCTGACGCGGAAAAAATCGGCGCGCTGATTACCGAGCGCAATCGCCTCGTGAAAGCCAGACGCGATGCCGAAGCCGAATTCGACCAAACCATTAAATCGCTTATCGGGCTGTATTAAATCCATGCGTTTCATTTTTATCTCTCTCGCCTTGCTCTTGGGTTGCTTCTCAATGCTCAACGCGCAAACCATTCTCATCGATGCCAAAGCGGGCATTGGTGGCACGATTGCACCGACTTACCTTGATTGGAGCGAAGTCTTACGCAATCGGCGCAGTCCCGACATTCTGCAAACGCTTGACCTTTCTGCAACGGCACTCTATCGCGTGAGCGAAAAGTTTTTTTTCGGCGGCGAGTTTCTCTATAAGCAATCGTCAGAACAACTTGACGCACGCATTGGCTTCGGCGCACCTGCCGAACTTTCCGCCACATGGCTGATTCCTTCGGTCGCAGTTGCCTTTGTGCCAATTCAACCGATGAAAGACGGCGCACTCGTGAAACTGACTTTCGGCGCGGGCTTGCTCTTCGGCTCAATTCGTGAAAGCGTGCGCGCCTTCACCGAAACGAACACTTACTCCGCAACTGGCTTCGCCGTTCATTCTGAATTTACCTTCGGCTTGCCGCTCAGTTCGCTTTTCACCGCAACGCTGAATGCAGGCGTGCGCGCAGGCTTGACGGGCGAAGCCAAGACCAAATCGCAAGTTATTGACAACGAACTGCCAACACTTTCTTTCATATCTTTCATACTCGGAATCGGACTGGTATTCAAACTGTAATCAATGCAGTGGAAGTCAAGAGAAAAAACGCTCTCGCAAGTTGAGCACCGCACTTCGCTTAAAGCGTTTGTTTCGCTGATGATTCTCTCGGCATTCTGCCTTCCTTTTTGTGCAACCTATCTCGGACTTCAAATTCAAAAATGGCGTGTCAAACATGAAGTCAAAGCCAAACTCATTCAAGGGATTGATAAATCGGAACTCACGCACCTGACCTTTTCCAAATCGCAAATAGAAACCGAACTCGATTGGGAAGATGACCGAGAGTTTGAATACAAGGGCGAAATGTATGATGTGATTGAGCGGCACGAAAAAGGCGACTCGGTCGAGGTTGTGTGTTGGCACGACAAAGCCGAAACTGAACTCAACCAACGCCTCCAAACGCTCATCACCAAAGCCCTACACAATTCGCCTGAACATCGCACACGCGAAAGCCTCTACTACCAATTTCTCAAATCGCTGGCGATAGAAAGTTTGCCTCAACTTCATTTGAGCCTGTCAGAATCAGAGCGAGAATTTTTCTCACACGCCACACACTACGGTTTTATGTTGCTTGATGAAGAACTAAAACCGCCTCGCCTTTCCTAAATCCAACAACGCTACTCACTTATTCCAAAAACATTGCTCTTCGAGAAAGAGCGTGGGACTTCTTTTTGAAAACTTCAACTTCATTCAAGCAATGAAACAGGTTCTCATTTTTCTTTTTCTCGTTGCGCCTGCTGTGCTTTGTGCGCAAGTCATAACGGTTAAAGACCGTGAAACAGGACAAGCATTAGAACTCGTGCGCCTTGTCAGTCAATCGCCGAAAGCCCTTGTGGTTACGAATAAAAACGGGCAAGCCGATATTTCAGCCTTTAAGGGTGCGGAACGAATTGAGTTTCGTCTTATCGGTTATCGTCGGCTTGTGAAGCGATATGATGAACTCGTAGGCGAAAACGCGGTCGTCTATCTTTCGCCCTCGCAAATTTCAAGCGATGAAATTGTGGTGAGTGCAACGCGCTGGGAGCAAGAAAAGCGCGATGTGCCGAATAAAATCACAACAATTACGCCGAAAGACGTGGCACTGCTCAATCCGCAAACGGCGGCAGATATGCTCGGAATGTCGGGCGAAGTCTTTATTCAAAAAAGCCAACAAGGCGGCGGCAGTCCGATGATTCGCGGCTTTTCAACCAATCGCTTGCTTTATGCCGTTGATGGCGTGAGAATGAACAACGCGATTTTTCGCGGCGGCAATCTCCAACAAGTGATTTCACTTGACGCGCTCGCGATTGAAAACACCGAAGTCTTTTTCGGACCCGGCTCCATCATCTACGGAAGCGATGCCATTGGCGGCGTGATGAACTTTCAAACGCTCACGCCACAAGTTTCTCTCTACGATGAGCCACTCGTTACCGGCAAAGGCATTGCACGATTTTCTTCCGCCAATCAAGAACAAACCGGACACTTTCACCTGAACATCGGTTGGAAAAATCTTGCGCTTCTAACAAGCCTCACATACAGCGACTTCGGAAACCCGAGAATGGGCAGAATCGGTCGACAAGAGTATCTGCGTCCGTTCTTCGTGCAACGCATTGACAGCGTAGATAGGGTTGTCACGAACAGCAATCCGTTGGTGCAAACGCCAAACGATTACAATCAAATCAACTTGATGCAAAAAGTGCGCTACGCGCCAACAGCCCAGTGGGAACTTCAATACGGCTTTCACTTCTCGGAAACATCGGAATACGCGCGCTACGACCGATTGATTGAACAACTGCCAAACGGCTTGCCGCGCAGTGCCGTCTGGAACTACGGTCCGCAAAAATGGACGATGCACAACCTTGCCATCACGAACAAAAGCGAGAACGCACTCTATGACATTGCCTCGCTTCGCTTGGCATATCAATACTTCCAAGAAAGCCGAATTGACCGAGCGTTTTCAGGCGGCGGAAGATTTCGCTTGCGCACACAACTTGAAGAAGTTGATGCGTATTCGCTCAACCTTGATTTCAACAAATCTTTTGGAACGCAACGCATTTTCTACGGAGCGGAACTGGTGCGCAATGATGTGAAGTCAAGAGGCTCAGCGATTGATATTCGGAACAACAATCCAATCGGCGTGCCTGACCGCTATCCGCAATCCGATTGGTCATCTTACGCCGCGTATCTCAACTATCAACTGCGTGCGTCAGAGAAGTTGTTGATTCAAGCAGGGGCGCGATACAATTACTTCGCCATCAATTCCGACTTCACGCGCAACTTGCAATTTTTCCCATTCCAATTCACAAAAGCAGAAGTGCGAAAGGGCGCACTCACGGGCAGTTTGGGGGCAGTCTTTACGCCTGACGAAACTTGGACAGTGAGCGCAAATCTTGCCACAGGCTTTCGTGCGCCGAATGTTGATGACATCGGAAAAATCTTCGACCAACCGCAAAACATCGTGATTGTGCCGAATCCCAATCTTGGCGCAGAATACGCCTACAACGCTGAACTTGCCGTGAGCAAAATCTTCAATGATGTTGCACGCCTTGAACTTACAGGCTACTACACGTATCTCGACAACGCACTTGTGCGCCGAGATTTCAAGTTCAACGGGCAAGATTCCATTCTTTATGATGGCAGATTAAGTCGTGTGCAAGCGATTCAAAATGCCGCGTTTGCTGATGTCTATGGCGTTCAAGCCGGCGTTGAGTTGAAGTTGCCTTCGGGCTTTGGGCTATCCTCACGCTTCAATTATCAAATCGGCAATGAGGAAATGGACGATGGCAAAAAGAACCGCTCGCGCCACGCCGCACCTTGGTTTGGCATCACACGCCTTACTTACACCAATCGCAAGTTGGATTTGCAATTCTATGCAATGTATAGCGGCGAAGTCGCATTTGAAAACTTGAATGTGGAAGAGCGATTGAAGCCGCAGATTTACGCCAAAGATGAAAACGGAAAGCCGTTCTCGCCTGCGTGGCTCACGCTGAACCTAAAAGCCTTGTATCACTTTGAAGAGAACTTCACGATTACGGCAGGCGTGGAAAATTTGACCGATGTGCGATACCGTCCGTATAGTTCAGGGCTTGTGGCACTTGGTAGAAATTTCGTGATTGCGCTTCGAGCGGGATTGTAGTTCATTGTTAGCGACAATTTTCCCTCGCTTGCATCGTGAAGCAGGCGGGGGAGTTTCTGCAGTGGCGTTAATTCATATCCATTAGGACTTGCGCAAGAGTGAAAGTGAGTTTCGGATTTTTGAGTTGTTGTTTGAGATACTCATCGAGCGTCCTCGTTTGAGGTGATAGACAGTGGTTTGGGCTTGATGGGATAAGGCGGCAAGCCGAACCCAGACCAAGATGGCACACCCGATATGGCTCTGTTGCATACATTCATTGCATTGTCCCATACGAAAGCGGGCGTCATGCGGTCTTAACGCAGGTAGCGGTTGAGAACATCGTGGGTGTATGTTCAGAATGGTCGGCGAAGTAGGTCAAGGTGTCATTGACCTGCGATGAGAGCAGAAATTGTCCATAATTCAGTCGGGTCATCTTGTGTCTTCGTTGTCTTGAAATCTACTGACTTTTAACCTTTTTGCGTAAGTCTTAACAATATGAAAAACGCAAGAAGTTGAAGAGCCAGGAAGAAACAGAGGACACACCGCCCAATCTAAAAATTGGCACGAGGCGCAGTTATGCGATTGACTCAAACACGTATGTTCACTACCTTGTTCAGCGACAAGTTGAAGCAGAACGCCAAATGCGCAACAAACTCATTGAGCCGTATCGCCTCAAGACTGATGACTTTCCATTTTGGAAAGCGATGCTGATTATGTTGCTGATTGTGATGTTTTTGTCGCTGTTCCGATATAGCACATCACGGGCTATGCTTCCACTTGTGCCATCGGCTTTTCAAATTTGATTTCTAAATAGCCATCGACCATGGCGGCTTCTTTGGGCGTGAGTCCTGCAAGCGAATCAGGCAAAACGATTTCGCGCGTACGCGTGCCAACGGAAAGTGTCAGGACGGCACCCAGTCGCGAAAGTTCAATTTTGTCAGTTGGTGCAAAGGGAAGTTTCAATCGCAAGGTTGAGCCGTCTTCATCTTGGCGAATGGAAACAGGTTTTTCTTCATAAAACAGGTCGGCGGGATTTCTCTCGCCGTAAAGGCGTTTGCCAAGTTCGCGCAAACGGTCAATGCCTGTTACTTCGCTCTTGAAAAGTGGCACGCGAAAAATTGGCATCGGAGAAAAATCGTTTTCAATCGTCCCCAAATACCTTTGTTGCGACTCATACCACTCGCCCATAAAACCTTCTTTGGCATCGTCAGGAATCACTTTATTAACAATCGCCGCATCAACATGCATGCCGTAGAGGCTCAAATAAGTGAGCGCGCGTTGCGATTCGGCAATCACCATTTTTTCAGGGTTCATCACGAGTCGCGCCGAAGTCAGTGCCTTTTTGTCTAAAATCTCGCGAATGTCTTTAAGGCGGTCAAGCGACCTATCCCACACGCTAACCACATGTTCAGGAGCCACAATTTTGTTTAAGCCTGGCGTTACTTTGGAGACAGGACGAAGCAAAGGCGCAAGAATGTATTTTTCAATCGTGCGCGTAATTTTTAAGAGCCACGCTAACACTTCGGGAAGTGATAAGAGTCGCAAACTTTCACCTGTCGGTGCCATATCGACCACGACCACGTCGTAGTTACCTTTACCGTAAAAATCACGCAAGCGTAAAAGGCTGAACAGTTCAGCCATGCCCGGAATTGAGGCAAGTTCTGCCGCAATCGTTTTATCCGCGCCAAGTTGCATGAGAAGACTGGCAACGAAGTCGCGAATCACGCCCCAATTCTCGTTGAGTTCAACATATGGGTCAATTTCAACGGCATCAAGATTTGGAAGAACATTTTGCACTTGTGCCGAAAGCGGAACGCCAAGCGAATCCGAAAGGCTATGTGCAGGGTCAGTCGACATCACCACCGTACGCAACCCAATATCAGCACATCGAATTGCAGTAGCCGCCGCCGAACTCGTCTTACCAACGCCACCCTTGCCCGTAAAGAAGATAATCCGAAGTTGTTTGTTGTCATTCATTGTAAGATGCGAATGCATGGATAATGAAAAATCTGCATAGCAAGATGCAATGTAACACTTTTTTAGCGGGGAAGTAAGCGATTACAAACGCGCAGGGGGTTCCCTTGATACAAATCACTCGAAATAAATAAGGCTCACCAGCAGAATGCCAGCGAGCCTTCCCTCATCACCCAAAACAAAACACAAAGATAAGCTGTGTTATCCTTTGCATTGTTTCTAGTGCAACTTCCGTGCCAAACTTAACTTTCGCAATTTGCTTAAAATTTAGCCAATAACCCCAAACCCTTAATTACAAGTTGTAGTAATGAGTTACTTTTCTAAATTACTTTTCGTAATTAAGCGTAAATTCCGCGTAACTTCAAGGTTTTTGCGACTTTATCAATCGCCAAAATGTAAGCCCCAATACGCAAGGTAGTATTATGTTGGCGTGCGCTTTCCCAAACGGCTTCGAAGGCACTTTTCATGGCACGCTCTAATCGGCGGTTGACGCGTTCCAGCGACCAGAAATAGCCTTGTCGGTCTTGAACCCACTCAAAGTAAGAAACCGTTACGCCGCCCGCGTTGGCTAAAATATCAGGAACAGTGCGAATGCCACGCTCGAAAACAATCGGCTCGGCGTCAGCGGTCATCGGACCGTTTGCGCCTTCGACAATCAGTCGGCATCTAAGTCTGTCAGCGTTACGTGCCGTGATTTGGTCTTCTTTTGCCGCAGGTACAAGCACATCGCATTTGAGTTCCAAGAGTTCGGCGTTGGTTACACGTTCGCCATCGTTGAGCGCGTTTAATGTTTTATGTTCAGCAACATGTTCTATTGCCTTTGGGATATTGATTCCATTTGGATTATACCACCCGCCGTTTATGTCGCTAATGCCGACAATCCGACAGCCCTGTTCATAAAGCAGTTTAGCGGAAATCGACCCGACGTTGCCGAAGCCTTGCACCACCACATCGGCGTTGAGCGGATTCATACCTAAGCGTTCCATAGCGGCAAGGGTACAAATCATCACGCCGCGCCCAGTGGCTTCTTTGCGACCCAGCGACCCACCGAGAATAAGCGGCTTGCCTGTAACAACCGCAGTCTCCGTGCGCTGAACATGCATCGAGTAAGTATCCATAATCCACGCCATCACTTGGTCATTAGTGTTCATATCAGGCGCAGGAATATCTTTATCAGGACCGAAAACAGACATCATATTTGCTGTGTAGCGGCGAGTGATTTTTTCAATCTCGACACGCGAAAGTTTTGATGGGTCACACTTTACTGCGCCTTTTGCGCCGCCAAACGGCAAGTTCAAAATGGCGCACTTCCACGTCATCCACGCAGCAAGGGCTTTAACTTCATCAAGCGTTACATCAGGCGCATAACGAATCCCACCTTTTGAAGGACCTAAAATATCGTTATGCACAACGCGATAGCCTTCAAAGACTTCAATTCGCCCATCGTCCATTTGAATCGGAATGGAGGTGATAACTTGCTTGACTGGCGTTTTAAGATACTCATACACGCCTTCTTCAAGATTCAAGATTTTTGCGGCTATATTAAACCGCTCCATCATGGACTCAAATGGATTTTCAATGTCTTTAATCGGGGCAGGCTCTTTGTAGGTGAGTTTTTCAACGTCAATGGTCATAGTGAGTTATCTCCTTTTTGAAAGA
>Ga0308406_1000646_pt1 | contig 15157 bp, 14 predicted proteins | sample HotsprSampleMSe1_FD_203474 | JGI IMG/M metagenome (GOLD analysis project Ga0308406, IMG submission 203474) | Hot spring phototrophic mat microbial communities from Mushroom Spring, Yellowstone National Park, Wyoming, United States - 20060911_MSe1 ...
GCGAAAGGTGATGTGGAAAACAAAGACAGAGGCTCTGCAGTAATTGATTTTAATGTATCGGTAAAACCGATTGAAAACGGTGAAATTTTTTTAAGGACAAGCTTTGCAAGGGGAAGTGGTCTTAAAGATATTAATCCTTTTATACTTTCACCAAATGCTGATGATTTATTCATTAACTTAAAAAATATCAATGGTCATTCAAGGGATCATCTTCTTGAGCTATGGTATTCTCACAAGTTTCAGATTGAAAAAGAAATCTCACTTAAATTAACTGCAGGAATAATTGATTCAACAGCCTTTATTGATGACAATGTCTATGCAGGAGATGAATTACAGAAGTTTATGAATGAAGCATTGGTTCACAATCCTCTTGCAAATTTACCAAGTTATGATGCTGGAGTAGCAGTAGAGTTTGAATGGGATAAGCTTAATATAAAAGCAGTGGGAATGCGTTCAAAGAATGATTATGAAAAACACTATGGCTACTATGCCTTACAGATTGGTTACAAACTTGAAACGGAGCTTGGTGAAGGCAATTATCGCATATATGGATTTACAACAGACAGAAAATTTGAAAACTGGGATGCAGATGCATATAAGAGCTTAAAAGGAATTGGAGTATCCTTTGACCAGCAAATTATAAAAGACAAACTTGGAGCATTTTTCCGTGCAGGATTACAGGATGACTCCGCAGTAATTGACTATAACAGAATGATTTCCTTTGGACTTAATCTAAATGGTTCAGTATGGGGAAGAAAAGATGATGAAATAGGAGTTGGATATGCCTATTTAAAAAGTCCATCAAAGAATCCTAAATTATCAAGAAGTCAGGTAATTGAGTCCTATGTGAAGTTTAAGCTTTTTAGCTACAAAGCAATATCCTCTGACATAACCCTTGATTATCAATACATACAGGATAAAACTCGTGAGGAAGGCTCAAAGGCAGGAAATATTTATGGAGTTAGATTTAATCTGAATTTTTAATGGAGGAAAGAAATGATACCCCTTGCTTTGATAGAAAGTGGTGAAAAAGTTGAAATTGTTGATTTTGTAAAAAAAGGTAAATCTTTATTTAATCATTTAAGAGATATAGGCATTTTTGCAGGTAAAATTGTTGAGGTAGTAAATAATCAGGGTCATGGTCCTTTACTTTTAAGGATTGATGAAGCACGAATAGCTATTGGTAGAGGAATGGCAATGAAAATTATGGTAAGGAGGCTTCAATGAATCTTAGTGAATTAAAGAAAGGTCAAAAGGCAAAAATTACTTCAATTAATTCAAAGGGTCTTATAAAAAGGAGGCTGATGGATATGGGAGTGTTGCCAGGAGAAACTGTTGAAGTTGAAAAAATAGCTCCACTGGGAGACCCGATTGATATTTTTGTTAAGGGATATCACCTTTCATTAAGAAAAAGTGAAGCTGAGCAGATAAATGTAGAGGTGATAGAGTGAAAGAAATAAAAGTGGCGGTTACTGGGAATCCTAACTCAGGTAAATCAACTTTAATAAATGCTATTGCAGGCACAAATCTACAGGTTGGTAACTGGCCTGGAGTAACCGTTGAAAAAAAGACAGCAACCATAAAATTCGATGATTTGACAATTAATCTTGTTGATTTGCCTGGCACATATAGCCTTAGTCCCTATACTCAAGAAGAAAGAATAGCAAGAGATTTTCTTGTGAAAGAAAAACCTGACCTTATAATTAATGTAGTTGACTCTACGAATCTTGAAAGAAATCTATATCTTACAATTCAAATTCTTGAGCTTGATATTCCCGTTGTTATAGCTCTGAATATATATGATGAGGCAAAAAAGAAGGGTTATGAAATTGACACAGAAAAATTAGAACAATTACTTGGTATTAAAGTTATTCCAACAGTGGCAACAAAAAAAGAAGGAATAAATGAACTTCTTAACGTTATCAAAGATTTTGCCCTTGGAATTAATCGTATTGTGTCTAAAAAACTTAATTATGGAGATGTAGAGGAGTCATTAAAAATTGTAGAGACAGCTCTTAAGATGAATGACCCTGGTTTGTTAAACAAATATCCTTCAAGATGGCTTATTCTTAAATTACTTGAAAATGATGAATTAGTCCTTAAAGAAACAGGGTTAAAGGGGGATGAAAAATTTCTTAAACAGGCAGTATCCCAATTTTTGAAATCCCATAATGAAGATATGGAATCTATAATTGCTGACATAAGATACGGAATTGCCTATGGAGTTACCAGAGAAGTTTTAAAGAAGAGAGATAGAAAACATACGGATTTAACAGAAAAAATTGACAGAATTGTTTTAAATAGATATCTTGGGATACCTATATTTCTCATTGCCATGTGGTTCGTATTCAAGCTTTCTTTTGATTTTTCAGCTCCTTTTAGTGACTGGCTTGACTCTGTAATAATTGGTCCTGTAACTAAATGGACAACTGTGTTACTTAATGCTGCTAAAAGTCCTGAATGGTTCGTATCCCTTGCTACAGAAGGTATTATTGCGGGAGTTGGTGCTGTCCTTGTTTTTATTCCTATAATTGCAGTGATGATGTTCATTATTACTTTGCTTGAAGGAAGTGGATACATGGCAAGAGTAGCCTTTATAATGGACAGGCTTATGCATTCTATAGGTCTTCATGGAAAATCATTTATTCCTTTAATTCTCGGTTTTGGATGCAATGTTCCATCAATTTATGCAACCCGTGTTCTTGAATCAGAAAGAGACAGAAAACTAACAGCCATGCTTGTGCCACTTATGTCATGTGGTGCGAGACTTCCTGTTTATGCTATATTCATTGGTGCTTTTTTTGCTAAAAATGCTCCTACAGTTCTTTGGTCTCTTTATGTTCTTGGAATTTTATTGGCTATTTTGCTTGGGCTTTTTCTCAAGAAAACCCTTTTTAAAGGCTTTGCGCCAGTTTTCATAATGGAGTTACCTCCCTATAGAGTTCCTCTTTTAAGAGATCTTATGATTCATACTTGGCATAAGCTAAAACACTTCGTGATAAAGGCAGGAACTTATATTTTTGCTGTATCTGTTATCATGTGGTTTATGCTCAATACACCATATGGAGTTGAAAAGGAAAACTCAGCTTTAGGCAGAGTTGGAAAGACAATAAGCCCTGTATTTGCACCCCTTGGATTTGGTACATGGGAAGCATCTTCTTCCCTTGTGGCAGGTCTAATTGCAAAGGAAGTAGTAGTAAGTACAATGGCACAGATATATGTAACAGATAATGGACAAGAAGAAAAAACCGAAGGTACAGAAGAAACAAAAAACTTCTTGGAAGATTTAAAGGATGTGGCAATTTCCTTCTTTAATGCATTAGTAGATTCCTTTCAAAACCTTCTTGCAGGATTTGGAATTAAAAGTTTACAGGTAGAGGAGGAAGAGAAAAAGACAGCTCTTAAGAGTAAACTACAGGAAATATTTACACCTCTTAGTGCCTATGCATTCTTAGCTTTTGTTTTACTTTATTGGCCCTGCGTGGTTGTAGGTATTGCTATGAAGCAGGAATTTGGTTCCTGGAAAATATACGGGCAGGCAATTTTAATTCATTCTATGATGGCTTGGCTTGTTGCCTTTTTAATTTATCAAGGTGGCAGTCTTTTAGGTTTTTAGAGAAAAGATGACTATAATTGATATCATAGTAGCATTGTTAATTTTTTTTTGGAGCGGTATATCTTTTATACCTCTCAATATGCAAAAGGAAAGGGCATTGTTCTGGATGTGCATCAGGAGTTTGCAAGGTTAGAAAAACAAAAAAGTAAAGAAAATATTCTGAAATTGCTTTAGGAAAAGGAGGTTTTTCTCTCACTCTGTAATTCCGAGGGGGTAAATCCCCGTAGGCGCTGTCCTGAGCAAAGCGAAGGAAATCTCTAATTAAAAAACCTGTTTGATGAAAAAAGGGGATTCTTCGCTATCGCTTACTCGGAAAAGGATGAGATTCTTCACTCCGCTTGCGCTCCGTTCAGAATGACAGAAAAAAGGGGGCAGAATGACACTTTCCCTGCCCCTTTTTACATGTCACCCTGAGGCGTAAGCCGAAGGGTCTCCTGTGGAGATTCTTCGCCTTCGGCTCAGAATGACAAAAAAGAGCTCAGACGCTGTCCTGAGCAAAGCGAAGGAATGACAGAATAAGGCGTTGTCCTGAGCCGAAGCCCTGAGCTTATGCGATGGGTCTGCGAAAGGTCTGCAAGGAGCACAAAATCAACCGAAAAGAGATTTCTATCAGCAATTTCAGGAAATAATGTTAGTTTATATAAATTTTTCATGTTATAATTATAATGTGAATTCACAAACAAAATTAGAATTAACTGAAAATCTTGAAGATTATATAGTTGATATCTTTGAAATTTTAAAAGAAGCACCAGTTGTAAGGATAAAGGATATTGCTAAAAGACGGGGAGTGAAGCTTCCCAGTGTAGTGGTTGCGTTAAAAAGTCTTGCAGAAAAGGGACTCATTAATTATCAGAAATATGAATTCATCACATTGACAGAAAAAGGACTTGAAATAGCTCAAAAAATTGAAAATAGAAAAAAAATTCTTTATATATTTTTAAGGGAGATTTTGAAGGTAAGTGAACAATCCGCAATAAGGGATGTTCATAAAATGGAACATGATCTATCAGAGGAAACAATAGATAGGATAATAGAATTCACAAAAGCATTTAAGAACGCATCTTCTTAAATCTCCTGTGAAACCAATAATACTGTTCTGGATGATTTTTTATTAAGTTTTCAAGTAGTGAGTTATAATTTTCAATCATTTTTATTGTAAAGTTAAAGGACTTTGAATCTTCCATTTCTATCTGCTCAAAAATTTTTATTTTGTGTCCGTATTTTTCTCTTAAAATGAATATAGGAATAACTGGAGAGCCTTTTCTTAAGGCAATTACAAAAGCACCTTTTTGACATTGAACATACTTACCAAAGAATTTTGCATAAACTCCGGGTCTTGCTTGATCAGCAAGTATGAAAACTATCATATTTTTATTTAATGCTTTAATAATCTCTTTTGGAACCTCTCTGTCTGAGCGAAAAGGGATTGGATAGATTTTATATGAGCTAATCAGGTTAAAGAGAAATCCTTGAGGTAAATACCTTCCTTCTTTGAAAAGAACCGCCACAGGATAACCTTTTTCAGCAAGCCATGCAAGCATTACAGGAATGTTGCCAATATGTCCACTTAATGCAATAACTCCTTTACCCTCTTTTAATGCATTGTCAAGATGAGTAAGTCCTTCAGCTAATGCCCAGGGACTTAATTTTTCTTCTTTTTTAATAATTAAGGCAATCTCAAGGGCAATTAGAATAACTTCCTGAATAAATCTTTTTAGAATTTTTTTAACTTCCTTTTCAGTGTATTGACTTCCGAAAGCGATTTTTAAATTTTCCAAAGCAATATTATTTCTTGACAATGGAATTAAGTAAAGAAGACTTCCTATTAATTTTGCAACATTAGGGAGATGCTTTTTTTTTAAGATTTTTCCAAGTCCAAAAAAAATTTTAATCCCACCTTTGAAAATTATATGTTTTAGAAAAGATTTCATCGCAAGCTTAAAAAATAATTATAATATTCCTATGCAACAATTACAAGAATTAAAAAGAGATTTAAGATCCAGTTAAGAAAAAAGTATATTTTATTGCTTTGCTGTCAGAAGAGTTTAGTAAAAGAGGAGCAAAAGAGCCGATAATTGTTGGAGGATTAGCAGTTGAAATATATACTCAAGGAAGTTATACTACAGGAGATATTGATATCAAGGCAGACATTACATTACTTGAAGAAGTATTGACACTTGTCAACAGATTATTCTTCTCTATCCTGCTTACTGTTACATATATCGCCACCTCCGCTTTCTTCATTGATTGAAAATACCATCCTGTATTTGCTCTTATTAGTTCTATACTGCTATTTATGTTTTCTACTAAATTGGTTGTGTAAATATATTTCCGAACCTGCTCAGATATTTCTTGTAATTAAAATAGTTGTCTTTCTTATTAAGCAGTCCCGGTCAATCTTTGAGATTTCATCCAAAACTTTGTCTAAATTCAAATACCCCATTTTGTCCAAATCCTCCTTCTTTAATTTTCTTTTTTTCATTTCCCTATGTTATCCTATTTAAACCTTACTTTATCCACTACCTAAACAATCCATTAATAGACACAATTTTTATTATACTCCCAAAAAATCCCTCTTTGAATTTTCTATTGGTAATTTTAGAATATATTGGTGAAAAATTAAGAATTAAAGAATGGTATAATAATAACCTGTGCGATTTCTAAAGAGATTATATAATTGGGTTTTAAGTTGGGCAAATACACCCTATGGAACTCCTGCACTCTTCGTGCTTGCATTCACAGAGGCATCCTTTTTCCCTGTTCCACCTGATGTACTTTTAATTTCTCTTGGGCTATCAGAACCAAAGAACGCTTTTTATTATGCCACAATTTGTACATTAGGTTCAGTGCTTGGAGGTATTTTTGGTTATTTTTTAGGACTAAATTTCTGGGAATTAGCAAAGAATATACTGTTTTTTTACATTGATTATGATAAATTCATTATGGTAAAAGATTACTTCATAAAATATGAAGCATGGGCTATAGGTATTGCGGGTTTTACACCAATTCCATATAAAGTTTTCACCATATTGGCAGGTTTTTTTCAGTCAAATTTTTTAATATTTGTCTTCATGTCAGTAATCAGCCGAGGTGCAAGATTTTTTATTCTGTCATCTTTAATTTATAAATTCGGATTTCCTATTAGAACTTTCATAGATAAATATTTTAATTTGTTAACATGGATAGTTATAGTTTTTTTTATTATTTTATTTTTACTGGTCAAATATATTCTGTAATAATTAATTTATTTTTTTATGTATATCTTTTAAGCTATTGTCCTAGGAACCTGAATATAAGAAAGCTCAAATAAAGTCTATTTAAAATTAAGAAATTCTGTCAACAAAATCAATCTTCCTGAAATTACCAATAGAAATTTCTTGGCAAGACTTTCAGCTTCGCCTAAGTATAAAAGAAATGTTAAAATAAAAAATTAACCTTTGAAATAGGAGGTGGTAAATGAAATATATAAAAGGACTTAAATGCAGAGAATGTGCAAGAGAGTATCCAGTAGAGCCTATATATGTATGTGAATTCTGCTTTGGTCCTCTTGAAGCAGTCTATGACTATGCAAAGATAAAGAAAGCCTTATCAAGAAGAACGATAGAGAGAAGACCAAAAACATTATGGAGATATAAAGAACTTTTACCAATAGATGGTGAACCACAGGTTGGACTTAATTCTGGTTATACACCTTTGGTGGAAGCTAAAAATCTTGCAAGATATCTTGGAGTAAAAGAACTTTACATAAAAGATGACACAGTTGCCCATCCTACACTTTCATTTAAAGATAGAGTAGTTGCTGTTGCACTTACGAAGGCAAAGGAGTTTGGCTTTGACACAGCTGCCTGTGCCTCAACAGGCAATCTTGCCCATGCTGTATCAGCTCATGGTGCAAAGGCAGGTTTTAATAGATTTATCTTTATTCCTGCCACATTGGAACAAAGCAAAATTGTTGCATCCATTGTTTATGAACCAAATTTAGTTGCTGTTGATGGTAATTATGACGATGTAAACAGACTTTGCAGTGAAATTGCAAACAAGTATAGATGGGCTTTTGTGAATATCAATATTAGACCCTTTTATGCAGAAGGTTCAAAAACAATTGGATTTGAAATAGTTGAACAGCTTGGATGGAAAGCTCCAGACAGTATTGTTGTTCCCTGTGCAAGTGGCTCCCTTCTTACAAAGGTGTGGAAAGCACTTAAGGAATTTAAAGAAATTGGTATACTAAAGGAACTTGAGACAAAAATATACGGAGCACAGGCTACTGGCTGTTCTCCAATTTCTACGGCATTCAAACAGGGAACAGATGTAATAAGACCTGTTAAACCAAACACGGTTGCAAAGTCTCTTGCAATTGGAAATCCTGCTGATGGATATTATGCCTTGCAGGCTGTCAGAGAAAGCGGAGGAGCTATGGAGGATGTATCTGATGATGAGATAATTGATGCAATAAAGCTTCTTTCAAAAACTGAAGGTATATTTGCAGAGACAGCAGGTGGAGTCACTGTTGCTACATATATTAAACTTTTAAAAGAAGGCAAAATTGACAAAAGGGATTGTACAGTCCTTTGCATCACTGGGAATGGACTTAAAACAGCAGAGGTTTTAAATGGCAAGACAGCTGAAGTTTATCAGATTAAACCAAATCTTGCTTCCTTTGAAGAAGCCTTAAAAAGAATTAATGAAAAGGGGAGGTAAAATGGCAGTAAAAGTTTTGATACCAACACCACTTCAGAAATTGACAGATGGTAAAGATGTTGTGGAAGCACCGGCAGGAAAGATTATAGATATAATTAATGCCCTTGATAAGCAATACCCTGGGCTTGCAGAAAGGCTCTGTCAGGATGGTAAGATAAGAAGGTTTATTAATGTTTATCTTAATGAAGAGGACATTAGATTTCTTCAGGGAGAAGAAACAGTGGTTAAAGATGGTGACGAAGTTTCAATTGTTCCTGCCATAGCAGGAGGGAATTTTTAAGGAGGATTTTATGGGTGAGATTAAAAAATTAAGGGTAAGGCTCACCTTTCCGCAGGAATTAATTAAAGAGCCTGTATTATTTAAAATGGCAAAAAAATATGATGTTATGCCAAATATTCGCAGAGCAAGAGTTACTGATACCTTTGGTGAGATGATACTTGAACTTGAAGGATTTGAAGAAAATCTTCAACAAGGCATTGACTCCCTCAGACAGCAGGGAGTTGTAGTTGAACTAATAGAAGGAGATATTATTGAATAGCCATGAATTCAAAATCTCCATGGAAAGGAATAATAAAAGAGTATTACGAGTTTTTCCCTGTAACTGAAAAAACTCCAATTGTAACTCTTTTGGAGGGTAATACTCCGCTTTTAAAGGTAAACAATCTTACGAAAGCACTCAATATTGAGCTTGAAATTTATCTTAAGTTTGATGGAGCAAATCCAACTGGTTCCTTTAAAGACAGAGGAATGACTCTTGCAATATCAAAAGCATTGGAAGAGGGCTCCCGTGCTATAATATGTGCATCAACGGGAAATACTTCAGCTTCAGCATCAGCCTATGCTGCAAGAGCTGGAATTAAGGCAATTGTTCTTATTCCGGAAGGTAAAATTGCAACTGGAAAGCTTGTTCAGGCAATGATTCATGGAGCAGTTGTTATTCAGATTAAGGGAAATTTTGACCAGGCTTTAAATATTGTAAGAGAAATTGTTAAAGAATACCCTATTACACTTGTTAATTCAATAAATCCATACAGAATTGAAGGACAGAAATCAGCAGCCTTTGAAGTATGTGATCAGCTTGGAAGAGCTCCTCAGTATCATGCCCTGCCTGTTGGAAATGCTGGAAATATTTCAGCTTACTGGAAGGGATACAAGGAATATAAAGAAAAGGGTAAAATTAGCAGTCTTCCTAAGATGCTTGGATTTCAGGCATCAGGAGCAGCACCGATTGTTCTTGGACATCCTGTTGAAAAACCTGAAACAATTGCAACAGCAATAAGAATAGGAAATCCTGCAAGCTGGACTACTGCTTTACAGGCAAGGGATGAATCTGGTGGAAAAATAGACATAGTCACTGATGAAGAAATACTTAAAGCTTATAAAATGATTGCTTCCTATGAAGGAATATTCTGCGAGCCAGCCAGTGCAGCTGCTGTTGCTGGTGTTATAAAACTTTACAATGAGGGATATTTTAAAAAAGGTTCAACTGTAGTTTGTACTCTTACAGGCAATGGACTTAAAGATCCAGACACAGTTTTCAAAGTGGCTGATGAACCCTATGTGCTGCCAGCAGATTTAGAAAGTGTAAGAGCTTTTGTGGAGAAGCTTTTATGAAATACATTGTCATTGTTCCTGATGGTGCAGCTGATTATCCATTAGATGAACTTGGAGGACTTACTCCCTTACAGGTAGCCAATACGCCAAATATGGATTATCTTACTTCCTGTGGCATTACAGGTTCAGTTAGAAACATTCCTCAGGGATTTCCTCCGGGAAGTGATGTGGCAAACTTAAGCATTCTTGGATATGACCCAAGAGTTTATTATACTGGAAGGGCTCCCCTTGAGGCTGTTAGTATGGGATTAAATTTATCCAAAGATGATGTGGCATATAGATGCAATCTTGTAACTTTAAAAATCCTTGATAAAAAAAGAATTATAATGGAAGATTACTCAGCCGGGCATATTTCTTCTGAAGAAGCAAAAATTCTTATTGAGGAAGTAAATTCAAAGCTTGGTAATGACTCATTAAAGTTTTATCCCGGGGTAAGTTATCGGCATATAATGATATGGAAAAGTGGCTCTGAAGATGTTGAATGTACTCCACCCCATGACATTACGGGAAAAGAAATCTCTATATATCTTCCAATAGGAAAAAATTCTCAGTTTCTGAAAGATTTGATTTTTAAGTCTATTGAAATTCTTAAAGACCATCCTCTTAACAGAAAAAGAATTTTTGATAATAAAAAACCTGCAAACAGCATATGGCTCTGGGGACAGGGTAAAGCTCCTTCTTTGCCAGCTTTTCAGGAAAAATACGGAGTTTCAGGTGCTTTAATATCTGCAGTTGACCTTACCAAAGGACTAGGTATTCTTGCTGGATTTCATATAATTAATGTTCCTGGTGCTACAGGATGGATAGATACAAACTATGCTGGTAAAGCAGAGTATGCTCTAAATGCCCTTGAAAGAGTTGATTTTGTATATATTCATATTGAAGCACCTGATGAGGCTGGACATCAGGGTGATTATAAACTGAAAATTAAAGCCCTTGAAGACATTGACAGCATTGTTATTAAAAGAGTTTTTGAGGGGGCTACAAAAAGATTTAAGGAATTTAAAATCCTTCTTCTTCCAGATCATCCAACTCCAGTAAAAGTAAAAACTCATACCGCTGAGTCAGTTCCCTTTGTAATTTATGATAGTAGAAAAGAATACTCAAAAAATAGAAAATTTTCAGAGGAAATTATCACTTCTCCAGATATTCAAATAGAAGATGGTTTTAAACTTATGGATTTATTCATTTACAAAGATGTCTGATCTTTTAGATGCTCTTTTGCGCATTATTCATTCTAAAAACCTTTCTGTTAAGATAAGTTTTATCAACAATCATCAAGGCAATATCAATAAAAAGGAGTGAAGAAAAATGATACCAATAAGAGATTGTCTTCCAAGAAGATATACTCCCTATATGACATGGCTTATTATTGCATTAAATTCAATAATTTTTATTTTTGAACTAATGTTGACAACAGAAGATTTAGATTATTTATTTCATATTTTTGGTTTAATTCCTGCAAAATACATGCTTGTAAGCTCCCTTCCCATTGATCCCTTTTACTATCTTCCCTTTTTGACAAGTATGTTTCTTCATGGTGGATGGTTTCATCTTATAAGTAATATGTGGGTTATGTTTATTTTTGCCGATAATGTGGAAGACAAGATGGGTTCATTCAGGTTTTTGATTTTTTATTTACTTTGTGGATTTGGTGCAAGCTGGATTCACTGTCTTATAAATCCAAGTTCGATGATACCGACAGTTGGAGCCTCTGGTGCAATATCAGGAGTTTTAGGAGCTTATATGATATTGTTTCCTCACGCAAGGGTAATAACTCTTTTCCCGATTCTGTTTTTTCCTTTCTTTTTTGCCCTGCCTGCCTTTTTCTATATCCTAATGTGGTTCTTTATTCAACTTTTTTCAGGACTTGGCTCACTTCTTACTCCTGCCGATGTAGGAGGAGTTGCCTGGTGGGCTCATATAGGAGGTTTTGTTTTCGGAGTAATTTTACATCGAATATTCGTTATCAAAAAAAGACTCCGTATTTATGATGATGAGTTTGACTATTACTGCGCATGGGGAAGATTTTTATAATTAAATCTGGACGTTTGTAAAATATGCAAAACATCTTCTTACATTAGCAGTCATCCTGGAGTTTGTCTACACTGTATTAGAAAATATCCATAAGAGGCTATAGAAGTATCATCATAATCTTATAAAGAAAGTAGAATTACTTATGGATTACCTCCATTTCCACCAAAGGCAGACACAGGAATTCAATGTAAAATATGCGTAAATGAATGCAAGAATCCATCTGGTGAATATGGATACTGCGGATTAAGAAAAAATGAAAATGGGAAATTTAGTTTTTGTTCTTGCAGCATCTAAAAGAGTAATTAAAGAAAATTGGAAATATCCATTTGATAAGATAAAATACAAAAATTAAGCTCCTCCTTTCTTAAAAAAAAGCTGAGTATAAAATTTGCAGGTTTTTGATATAAAATAGTTACCATGAATAAAAATCTTAGAGTAGTCACATGAGTGACAGCATGTTTTATCTTATAAAGAATTTTTTTATCGTGTATAGATTTTTAATGATTATGAAAAAAGTTTAGTAATAAAGGAAAATTAAAAAATGATGGTAATCTGCGGGGCTGGGATAACAGGACTTACAATTGCTAAGGAGCTTGTTAATTCAGACATAAGGGATATTGTTATTTTTGATAAAGAGCTTGATTTAGGTAAACATGCATCTGGAAGAAACAGTGGAGTACTACATGCAGGAATTTATTATACTCCTGAAACACTTAAAGCAAGGTTTTGTTTAAAAGGTAATCAACTTATGAAGCAGTATTGCAAAGAAAGAGGACTCACCCTAATTGAATCTGGTAAAGTCATTGTTACAAAAAAGGAAAGAGAATTGCCAGTACTTTATGAGCTTTACAAAAGGGCAAAACAAAATGGTGCAGAGGTAGAACTTGTTGACAGTAAAACTTTAAAAGAAATAGAACCTTATGCAAAAACATATGAAAAAGCCCTTTATAGTCCTTTAACTGCTATTATTAATCCAAGAGAAATTCTAATTTCTCTTGAAAATGAACTTAAAGAGGCAGGTGTAAAAATTTTAAAGGGGGTAAGTTTTAAAAAATTTGTCAATTCAAATACCATAGAAACATCTCAAGGAAAAATTCAATTTGAATATTTCATAAATTCAACAGGTGCCTATGCAGATAAAATAGCTCATAGTTTTTGCTTAGGGCTAAATTACAGAATTTTGCCCTTTAAAGGATTGTATAAAAAGCTTAGAAAAGAAAAAAACTTTCTTGTAAAAGGAAATATATATCCTGTGCCAGATATAAGAAATCCCTTTTTAGGGGTTCATTTTACTAAAATTTATGATGGCACAGTTTATGTTGGTCCTACAGCAACACCTGCCTTTGGAAGAGAAAATTATGGAATCTTTGATGATATCGGGTTTGAAACTTTGAAAATTCTTTATCGGGATTTTTCGCTTTTTATAAGTAATGCAAAATTCAGAAATACTGCTTTCACTGAAGTAAAAAAATACTTTAAGAAAAAGTTTTATGAAGATGTAAAAGACATGATTGAAGGGGTTGGCATAGAGGATCTTTTACCATCAAATAAAGTAGGCATAAGACCTCAACTTATTGATGTGAATAAAAAAGAGCTTGTAATGGATTTTTTAGTAATCAAAGACTCAAATACCATTCATATTCTCAATGCCATATCACCAGCTTTTACTTCTGCCTTCGCCTTTGCAGAGTTTATTGTAAAAGAATACTTTACGGAGAAAAAATAATGGTTAACTGGGCAGAGGAGCTTAAAATAGAGTCTTTTCCTCATAAGCCAAAGGAATTAAAATTAATCCAGACCCATATTTCCTATGTTTTCATCGCTGATGATTTGGTTTACAAGATTAAAAAGCCTGTGAACTTTGGATTTCTTGATTTTACAACCCTTGAACTAAGAAAGCTTTACTGCGAAAAGGAAGTTGAACTGAACAGAAGACTTTGTCCAGAGATTTATCTCGGCGTTGTGCCTGTTTCTTTGACTAAGGATGGATATAAATTTGAAGATAATTCCAATGTTATTGAATATGCTGTGAAGATGAAAAGACTTCCTGAGGATGGTATGATGCAGAAAATCCTAAAAGATAGAGCCTTAACAGAAAAACATATTGATTTGATTGTAGATTTGCTCGTTCCTTTTTATAAGTCTGCCAGAACAGGCGAAGGAGTTAATCAGTTTGGCTGTATTGAGACAATTTCTTTTAATACGGAAGAAAACTTTACCCAGACAGAAGGCTTTGTTGGAAAAGCTTTAAACAGATGGAGATATGGTGAGATTGTAAGCTGGACAAGAAATTTCATAAAAGAAAAGGCTTTTGTTTTTGAGAAAAGAATAAAAGAAGGCTTTATCCGTGAAGGTCATGGAGACCTTTACTCTGCCAATATATGTTTTGAAGATTTTAAAAAAGTTTACATATTTGACTGCATAGAGTTCAATGAAAGATTTCGATCAGGCGATGTGGCAAGTGATATAGCTTTTTTAAGCATGGATTTAGATTTTCATGATTACAAAGAGCTTTCTGAATATTTTGTCAAAATCTATGTGGAAAAAGCAGAAGATAGGGATTTATTGAAACTTCTTAATTTTTACAAATGTTACCGTGCCTATGTAAGAGGTAAAATCGGATGTTTTACTTCAATGGATAAAGCTCTTACAGAGGAACAGAGAGCGGAAGCTTTAAAGAATGCACAAAGATACTTTGACCTTGCCTACCTCTATGCTGAAGGCATTCCAAAGCTTTTTGTAGTCTTTGGACTTTCTGGAACAGGAAAATCAACTCTTGCAAGAGCCTTAAGTGAAAAAACTCTTTCAGAATGGATTCCTTCAGACATAGTAAGAAAAACTCTTGCTGGAATTGCTCCAACTGAGCATCAATTTGAACCCTTTGAAAAAGGAATCTATTGCAAAGAATATACAGATAAAACCTATAAAAAAATGATAGAGATTGCAAAGGAGGCTTTAAAAAAAGGCAGAGATGTAGTCTTAGATGCAACATTTAGAGAAAGAGCCTATAGAGATATTGTTCAGAGAGAGCTTGGATTTGCAAATATTTACTGGATATGGTGCACTGCACCTGATAGTGTTGTAAAAGAGAGATTTATGAAAAGAAAGGAATCACAGGATATTTCTGATGCCAGATGGGAGATTTACTTAGCCCAAAAGGAAAAATTTGAACCACCAACCGAAATCCC